>Ga0116168_1000498_pt1 | contig 38020 bp, 27 predicted proteins | sample AD_UKC129_MetaG_FD_89795 | JGI IMG/M metagenome (GOLD analysis project Ga0116168, IMG submission 89795) | Active sludge microbial communities of municipal wastewater-treating anaerobic digesters from Canada - AD_UKC129_MetaG | ecosystem: Engineered > Bioreactor > Anaerobic > Digestate | place...
ATCCGGAGACGATAACTGTGCTTTGATAGATCCATCTATAAACTCAACCATAGAATGTATAACTGATTGCGGATGGATAAGAACTTGTATTTTTGAACCAGGTAAATTAAACAAATAATGAGCTTCTATAACCTCTAACGCCTTATTAACTAATGTGGAAGAATCTATTGTAATTTTCTTTCCCATTTTCCAATTTGGATGTTTAAGTGCTTCTTCCAAAGTAACATTTTTCAATTGTTCAATTGTTAAATTTAAAAATGGGCCTCCTGATGCTGTAAGAATTAAATTTGCTACATTTTTAATATCTTCACCAACTAATGACTGAAAGATTGCACTATGCTCAGAATCGACTGGTAATAATTCAGCATTATATTTTTTTGCATACTTATTTACAATCTCTCCTGCCACTACTAAAGTTTCTTTATTTGCGATTGCTATTCTTTTACCTTTTTTTAATGCTTCTATTGTAGGTTTTAATCCTGTAAAACCAACTAACGAATTCGAAAATATATCATAGTCAGCATTTTTAGATATTTCTAAAACTCCATCATCTCCATAAAGTACTTGAAGATTTTTAATATTTAAGCTCTTAATTTTTTCTACACCATCTTTTGTTCCTATCGAAACCATTTTAGGCTTGAATTCCAATATTTGCTCTATTAACAATTCTACATTTCTATTTGCAGCAAGCGCCTCAACTTCAAATAAATCACCAAATTGACGAATTATATTTAACGTATTACAGCCTATTGATCCTGTTGAGCCTAATATTGCAATTTTCTTTTTCAATTATAACCTTTTGTTTTTTAAAAAATAAATTTAAATATGTTTATGATGATTAACAAATTTATTCGTTTTTTTTATATTGTTTTTTTATAAAATAATTTTTTTAGGTATTTATATGAAAATTTTAATAGCCTCAAAAAATAAACATAAAATTTCTGAAATTAGTGCTATCTTTAAAAATTCTAAATTTGAAATTATTAGCCTTAACAATTTTAATGAAATCCCTGATGTAGATGAATATGAAAACACATTTTACGGAAATGCTAAACTTAAAACAGAAGCTTTTTTTAATTTTTATAAAATACCAGTAATAGCAGATGATAGCGGCCTTTGTGTAGAATGCTTGAATAATCAACCAGGAGTAAAATCTTCTCGCTACGCTGGAGAAAATGCTAATGATAAAATGAATCGTCAAAAATTACTCAATGAATTGAAAAAATTTCCACCACCATATCCAGCTTTTTTTGAAAGCGTAATTATATTTTTCGATGGAACTAATTTAATTTCCGCTAATGGGATTCTTAAAGGTGAAATTATTCTACAAGAAAAAGGTAATAACGGTTTCGGTTATGACCCAATTTTTATTCCTGAAGGCCATAATAAAACTTTAGCAGAATTTTCATTTGACGAAAAAAATCTTATTAGCCATCGTGCTAAAGCCTTAAATAATTTATATTCTAAACTAATTGAAAGAAATATTTTAAAATGATTAGTTTTACAAAACTATTAAAAATTATTGAAAACGGCGTAGGCTTACACACAGAATTTAAATTAAAATTCCCTGAATACGATAAAATTGCTAAAACCGCTATTGCTTTCGCAAATACTGATGGCGGAAATATTATTTTTGGCATAGCTGACGATAAAACTATCGTTGGAGTTGATAGCGAAAAAGAAATTGAACAGTTATTCGAATATGTTAATCAAGAGTTCTGTTTCCCTCAAATCGAATACTCTATTCAATCTATTGAATATAAAAAAAATAACAAAGAAATTGTTATAGTTAATATTCCCGTTTCAAAAAATCGACCTATAAAATTGAAAGATGGATACGATAAAATTTCCCCTACAAAATCAACAGTTTATGTAAGAAATAATGATAAAACTTTTGTTGCCTCGCCTAATCTAATAAAACTTATTTATCTTCAATCCAAAAATATTCCACTTAAAAACTACCGAATTGGTAAATATGAAAAATTGGTTTTTGATTACTTAAACAGTAATGATAAAATAACTTTAAAAGAATTCCAAAAGATTTCTAAACTTAAAATATGGATTGCTGCTAAAATTTTACTAAATCTTGTTAGAGCTCAAATCCTTTCCCTTTCCTTTGATGAAAGCGGTAACGAATTCTATTCTTACAATCCTTCATTATATTATAAATAATATATTTTTACGCCATAAACATTAATTAATATTGTAAATACAATTAAATTGTATATATTTTCATTTTTTTTTGTTATCTTAATAAAAAATTTGGAGTAAGTATGAAAAAAGTCTTTTTATCACTTTTGCTTTTAACTGTTTATTTATTAGCAATACCAGCCAAACCAGGCATTATTGAAATTGTCAACGGTGTGCAAAAAATTAAAGTCCTTTTATCAGGTGATGAAAAAGTTAGTTACATCAGATCTCTTGATGGATACACACTTTTATGGAATAATGATGGTATTCTTACATATGCAACACAAGATGAGAATTATAATTTAATACCAAGCAATGTAATAGCTAATGATATTGAATTGAGAACCAATGAAGAAATTTCTTTTGTCAGTAAATTAAACAAATATTTAAGTTATTCCCAACAACAAGTTGCCTTGAAAAAACAGATTTATAGTTATAATAGCATAAAATTGAACAAAAGCTTTCCAAGTATAGGCAAACACAAATTACTTATGCTTTTAATAGATTTTCCAGATATACCAGCAAAAATTTCTAAAAGTTCATTCGAAGCATTAATGAATCAATACAAATATGGTGGAATTGGTAGTTTTAAGGATTATTACTATGATCAATCTTTTGGTCAATTAGAAATAACAACTGATGTATATGGTTGGTATACATCTAAATATACACATGATTATTATGGTAAAGAAGAAAATGGGAAACACGATTCTAAACCTTATGAATTAGTTCGCGAAGCAGTAGACGCTGCCGAAAATGCAGGTGTTGATTTTTCTCAATATGATAATAATAAAGATGGTATACTCGATGCTGTGATGGTAATTCATGCTGGCTATGGGCAAGAAGCTGGCGGCGCTCCAACAACTATTTGGTCTCATAGATGGAGCTTATCCGCTGGTGGGCTTTCTGTAACTTATGATAATACTTATATAAATGACTATGCTCTCCAACCTGAACTAAGAGGCAATTCTGGGACCAATATTACAAATATCGGCGTTATTTGTCACGAATTTGGTCACATTCTCGGACTGCCTGACTGGTACGATACAGATTACTCCACAAATGGTCAAGCTTTTGACTTAGACCAATGGGACTGTATGGCAGGTGGTTCGTGGAATAATGGTGGTAAAACTCCTGCAAACCATAATTCTTTCTCTCGCTGGTGGAAAGGTTGGATTCAGCCAACAGAACTTAAGCAAGCTGGTAATTATTCATTAAAATCTATGTCAAAATTTCCAGAATTTTATGTAATTAGATCAAATGTAAAAGGCGAATTCTTTATGTTAGAAAACCGTCAAAAAGAAATGTGGGATAGCGCCTTAGGTGGTCATGGTATGCTGATTTATCACGTAGATAGCAATTATATTGCTTCTCATTGGAATTCTAACGACATTAATGCTATTCCAGAACATCAAGGACTTGATATTGAAGAAGCTGACAACTTGAGATCTTCCAGCGATTTATCCGGCGATCCATTCCCTGGTACATCTAATAATCGTAATTTCACTGATTTTACTACTCCAAATTCTATTTTATGGAACAAATCTTATTTATCTAAACCAATTACAAATATCACTGAAAATAATAAAATTATAACTTTTGACTTCTTAGGTGGTAGTAAACCTTTGATTTTATTTAAAAACCCTGCTTTTAATGAAATAATAAAACCAAATTCACAATATAAAATCAATTTTATCACTTACAACACTACAAATATTAACCTGTATTTGAAAAATCTAAAAACTAACAAAACAATTATCGTTAACCAAAATTTAAATACTTCACTTGGCTATTTTGATTGGAACGTTCCAAACCTTCCACTTTCTACTTATGTTTTAATAGCATCTGATGCAAATGATACTACTTTACAATTTTTCTCTAATCCATTAATTATTTATGAACAACCTAAAATCTTCATTACTGAAGTTGCTGACAATCCATTTTTTAACGCCGATTATGTCGAAATATTTAACGCTGATAATAAAAGTGTTAATTTAAATTACTTCATTCTTGAAGAAAGATTTAACAAAGCTGATAATACTAACCAAAGAATTCTTAGGATAAGCTCCAGTATTCAAAAAAATCCAAAAGCGGACCTAATACTTGAACCCGGTGAATATGCTATTTTCTTAAATAATTCATTAAAAGTTACTATTGATAGCTTTAAAACATATTTTAATGTTCCTGACAACGTCGCAATATTCTCATCTAAATTTATGGCTCCAAATATTGATGGCGATGAAAGATACCAATTAAAAGATAGCCTTGGTAATATAATTGATAGATTCGGGCTTTGGACTTACACATTAAGCACAAGCTTCAGAACCGATTCAACAAAATGCTACACCAGAGCAGCTGGTTATTTGGATGGCTCATTAAAAACTAGTTGGAACATATTCGATAAATATCAGTACACATTTACACCAGGATATGAAAATATTGTCACCGCTAACGAATATAACAACGATAAAATTATTATATTAAAAAATGATTTACAACAAAACTATCCTAATCCATTTAATCCAACAACAACTATTACATTTACTTTACAACAAAATAGTTTTGTAAATATAAAAATTTTTAATATATTAGGCGAACAAATTTCTGAATTATTGAATAAAGAAATGCAAGCCGGAACTTATAATTTACAATTTAACGCCGGCAATTTATCAAGTGGAATTTACATTTGCCAATTAAAAACAAATAATTTTACAAAATCAATTAAAATGACATTATTGAAGTAAAAAACTATGAAAAAAGTAATTTTATCAATCATTCTAACAGCAGTTTTAGTATTTGCTATTCCCGGCATCCCAAAACCTGTTGTAATAACATTGCCAGATAATTCCAAAATAACAATTAGAGTTATTGGCGACGAAAACCGCCACTTCTTACGAACACTCGACGGTTATACATTGCTCTACAACGACAAGGGATTTTTGGAATATGCAATTTTAGATGAAAATGGCTTATTAAAATTATCTGGCGTAAGAGCTCACGATATCAGAAAAAGAACAAAAGCAGAAAAAAAATTCCTTAAAAAACTACCTAAGGAATTAGAGTACAAAGACAAATAATTTCAAGGCTGCCTACAACAGGCAGTCTTTTTTTTTGTGATTTTATCAATTAAAAATATTACTTAGCTCAGACAGTATAAGCTTAGCCCCTTGCGGCTTTTGTCAAGCCGCAAGGGGCAGCGGGCCGGAACGGCCCGCTAAAAATCTTTTTTTCGATACCTTATAAAGTGTAGTGCTTTCTGGCCTTAGTATTCAAATCTTTTACAAATACGTAGTAACCTATAACCTAATCTAATTTTGAAAATTTTTATATTTAATGCTATTATTTTATAATATAATTGCATTTACAATTATATCGTAAAAGCAAATATATCGGATATACAAAAATATTTTAATACTTTCATAATTTGCAACCAACTTACAAAAATTTCGTCGATTATTAAGTATGAAAAAATATAAATATTGCAAGTCATTGATATTATTCAAGATATGGTTTTTATGAATGAATATTTTTGGGCGTTAGCCCGCCCGTGCGTCGCTCGGCGCACGGGCTTTAAGCTTACACCGTCTGAGCTATATATATTTTTTCAAATTAAACTCTTAGGTTTTGTCAATTCTTCAAGTTTCATCAAATAATCGTAAGCATAAGCATTATTATCACCACACATTTCCTTTGATGGCTTAAGGCCTTTGCAAAAATCTGGATAATCATTTTTATTATGAATTTTACATAAATTATTTTCGTCTAAATTTATACATCTAACTCCTGCAGGTTTACCATTTGGCATACCAGGAAGTGGCGAATTTATTGATACTACAATACAACAAGCTGCACAACCTTTTCTGCACTCCAATTTTTCTCCTTTTACTTTTGTAAGATTATTTTATGCACCATATTTTTATTATCAGAAATAATGTTAACCAAATATATACCACTGTTAATATTTTCAGCATTAAATTCAAACTTATGCATTCCTGCACTCAAATAGCCATTATATAAAATGGCTATTTCCTGCCCTAAAATATTATAAATTTTTATAGTATAATTGTTTGCTGTAGGTGTTGTAAAAACAATATTTGTATTAGGATTGAAAGGATTTGGATAATTATACAATTCATAATTTAGCTTATTAAATATATTATGGTCATTATTTGTTAATGATAAATATTTATTCAATAAATAATAGAATTTTTCAACCGTTACAAACTCGACATCTTTTCCTATTGTGGGATCAGAATATACTTTATTATACATTTGTTCAAGCATAGTTAAATTTATATCAACATCCGAAGGATCAGTTCTTGATGAAAAATTATTATCTTGTCTTAACCGTTGATAACCACCAAACATAAAATATGGTTTAGGCTTATTTTTTAAATAGTTTATTATTCTGTTCGCAAAAACTGTAATATCATTATTACCGGAATAAGCTGGTGCATAAAAAGTTTGTACATCACCAGAACCATAAGCTGGACAATGCCCAAAGAATAAATGATTGTTATATACTTTTGATTGTTGATTTGGTAAAAGTGGTTCAAAAACAAAAGTCATTTTGGCATCGATAGAATTCTGAAAAAATGAATAATTGTTTAAATTATAATTATTACTAATACTTATGCCACGATAATTACAAGTTCCAGATCCACAATAATGTTTGTAGCCATATATAATATCGACACCATATTTTTTCATTAAATTCTTACTTTTTTCTATTGCAACATTAAAAGTTTCGCTTGGTATAACATCAGTATAAATATAACCTAATGGGCTTAAAACGGAAACAAATCCATCCTTTACAGTTTGAGTTTTATAGTAATAATATGCTAAAAATGGACAATCATCGAAAATTTGCAAATTCCATCCCCAATTAATTGGGATGCTGCCCCTTTTGTTAGAAAGCCAAGCACCAGCTTGGAATGTATTAACCCAATTACAAGCATCTCCTTCAGAACCAAGAATTATTACATAATATTTATCTTCTAGCAAAGTATCAGTTGCAGATAATTCTTTTGATTTATTGATAAATTTGAAAGTTGAATCTATAGGGAATGATGAATGAAATGACATATTAGGGACATTCGATTCGTGGAAAGAAAATCCATAAGCCGATATCCATTGCACTAATGGTTCAGGATTTATCCATCCATAAAAATGTTTAATTTTATTTGGATTTTTATTTTTCAAATATTTTAAACAATCTTCAATAATTTTAGCACGTTGCTCCGGTAATTTGGAAAAATCTAGTCCATCAGGCTCTGTTGCACCTAAATCCATCATAAACATTCTTTCTTTAACATAATAATCTGTCACTTCTCTATTTGAAATTTTGAATGGATTACAAAGCGATAGAATTTTTTCTATGCATATTTCCAATAATTTATAATACTGATATTCATTTGTATAAATATTGCTGTTCCAAATATGATGTGTCTGATTTAATTTAGCAGGGAATTTAATTTCTGCATCATTATCAAAATAGTCTTTTATAACAACACTATCCTGAATATCCAAACCAAGATTTTGTGCTTTTTTTTCAGACATAGGAATTCTATCACATAAAGCACCAATCATTGTAGCAACTTCACCTTGCCAAAGAAAAGATTGCCCGGAGAAATTTGAAAAATATTTTGTTGTATCATAAATTATTGCACCGTTAATTTTGTATTTAAATTTTCTAATTAAATTATCAATGCCATAAATAAATTCAAATGTTGCTCCACCATAATTTTTATAAGCTTCGATCCAATAATAAGAATCAGCTAAGGAAAAACTCCACGAACTTCGAATACCGATTAAATACAATCTTGATGTATCACGGTTTACAATTCCGGCAATAGTTAAAGCAGTTAATTTATCATTAGCATTTAATCCACTCCCATCAAATATGTAACATTTCAATGGAGTAGAAAAAATTTCTATTGATATTAAAATAAAAAAAATAAAAATGCGCATATCCCCCTATCCCCGCTATTGTTTTATATAATTTTAAAGACCATTATTTTGTCTTGAAGCAACAAATATAATTTCCCATTTAAATAAAAAATATCATTAATGTTTGTTAATTCACAATTAAAAGTAAAAGACCTATTTTGTAAAGTATTTGTATATTCAATATATCCATCAAAAATTGTAAAAATTTGTCCATATTTTGCAAAAAAATTCTTAATATTTTTCTGGAAATTAATTTTTCTCAAATTAGCACCATATTTATCAAAAATAAAGATTACAGAATCAGAAACCGCATACACATAATCATCAACAACAAGTTTATTAATTTTTGAAACATAAAAATCCGCATAATTTATTCCCCCAAAATCATTTACATATTTTAAATTCATAGTATATTTAATAATTCTTAATTTATTTTCATCATAAATATAGATAAATCCATCGACAGAAATTTGTAATAATTTTGGTTGACTCAAATTATAACCATAAGGCAATTTGCTTAAATCTACTTTGTTTATATAATTCAAATTTTTATCAAAAATTGTTAGAGTGTTATTATTTTTATCAATTACAAAAATATTTAAAGATGTAGCAAATATATCGGTAGGAGTATCAAAACAAGTATTACACCATCCAAAACCACCTGTTTCATTATAATAATTACCTAATGTATCTAATTGATAAACTTTATTTAATTTACTATCGATTACGTAAATATAGCCAGAATTCGAAATATAAAACTTTGATGCGCTATCAAAATTTCCAATAGTAGAAATCAATTGTAGTTCATTTCCGTATATAAAAAGTACAACGCAAAAAATATTTATAATAATTTTCATTCTAATATCGCCTATTAATATTTTAGATACTATTAAAAATAAAAAAATTTTATTAATTTAGTGAATTAAAAATAAATTAATTAGGTAAAAATGCTAAATCAAAAGAAACTATCAGAATTAATTAAAGATGAAGAAATAGACAATTTTTATTTATTAGTAAAAAAATGTGAAAGAAGATTAAATAAAAATGAAAAACCTTACTATTATTTCGAATTAGCTGACAAAACAACTTCAATTGTAGCTAATTATTGGAACAATTTTAACGATACAGAAATGTCTGAAATAAAAACCGGCGATGTTGTTTATGTTAAAGGAAAAATTATTGAATTTGCCAATGTCTTACAAATAACTATTACTAAACTTACAAAAACTGATACATATAAACCTGAAGATTTTGTAGAAAAATCCAAACGCGATTTAACAGAAATGTTAGATGAATTGAATAAATATTATCATTCGATACGAAATATTAATTTGAAGAAACTTCTTGGAAATTTAATATTCGATAATCAAGCAATATTCCAAAAATATATTATATCTCCAGCCGGGAAAGCATGGCATCATGCATATATACACGGATTACTTGAACACACTTTAGAAATTATAAAAATATGTGATTTGATTTGTAGCTTTCATAATAACATCAATCGAGATTTGTTAATTACTGGAGCAATTTTACACGACTTTGGAAAAATTTATGAAATTTCTAGCGAGCCAGGTTTTCTTTATACAGATGAAGGAAAACTCATTGGACATATTGTAATTTCCGCAATTGAAGTTGATAAAGAAATTCAAAAAATTAAAGATTTCCCAAAAGATTTAAGAGATCAAGTTATTCATTTAATACTTAGCCACCAAGGTAAATTAGAACATGCTTCACCAGTTGTGCCAAAAACAATTGAAGCTATTACATTATACCACGCTGATGAATTAAGTGCGAAAGTTAATGCATACAAACAAGCAATAGAAAACAATATAATTACAAATAATTGGACTAAAAATATTCCTTTAGCTGGAACAGATTTATATTATTCAGATTCGATTTATACATATTCTGAAAATGAAAATAATAGAGAAAATAATTATCCAAAAGATAACAAGACTGAAACCCTAGACACTTTATTTTAAAATAAATGATTTCACAAAATAAAATAGATGAAATATTAGCCCGTGCTGATTTAGTAGATATTGCTTCAGAATATGTTAAATTAAAAAAAGCATCTACAAGTTATATTGGTTTATGCCCATTTCATCATGAAAAAACACCTTCTTTCCATATAAGTCGCCAAAAACAACTTTATCATTGTTTTGGCTGCGGTGCATCAGGGAATGTTATAACTTTTATTAAAAATATCAAAAATGTTACTTTTTACGAAGCGCTAAAAGAATTAGCAAACCGATATAATATTGAACTTGAAGAAACTAACTTACTGCCAAAATATCAAAAAAATAAAGAACTTTTTCAAATTAACGAAATAGCCTTAACTTTCTTCAAAAAAAATTTATTCTCTCCTAATGGTAACACTGCTTTAAATTATTTAATGAATAGAAAATTAACGCAAGAAACTCTTGTGTTATTTAAAATAGGTTTTGCTCCTGAAGGATGGGATAATTTAAAAAATGAATTATTAAGAAATGGAGTAGACTTAAAACTAGCTCATAATCTTGGACTTTTGAGCTACAACGAAGAAAAGAAAAGCTATTACGACAAATATCGAAATAGAATAATTTTTCCAATAGTGTCTTTGAGTGGCCAAGTTATCGGATTTGGCGGAAGAACAATTTCAAATAATTCCAACGAAGCTAAATATATCAATTCTGCAGAATCAGATATTTATCATAAAAGAAAAACACTTTTTGGACTTTACCATTCTCAAAATTCCATCAAGGAAATGGATAGAGCAATATTGGTTGAAGGATATATTGATTACCTTACACTATTCCAACACGGTATAACAAATGTAATTGCATCTTCAGGTACCGCATTAACAGATGATCAAGTCAGCTTGATTTCACGTTTCACTAAAAATATTTATATTGTCTATGATGCAGATACTGCTGGGCAAAAAGCAACTGATAGAAGTATTGAAATATTTTTACAACAAGGTTTTAATATTCATATTGTTACTCTTCCTGATGACGAAGATCCTGATACATTTATTATTAAATATGGTAAAACTAAATTCCGAGAACTATTGGATAATAGTGAAAATTTTATAGACTATAAATATCGTACTATGATTAACGACCCAAATAATGTATTTCAACAAAAAGATGCGGTAGTTTCTATCATTAACTTAATCTCTAAAATCGAAGATCCGATTTTACAAAATTTATACCTAAAAAATTTGAGTAAAAAATTCAATTTAAATTATAATTTGCTACAAAAAGAACTTGAAAAAAATAACATTTCAAAAAATACAGAACCTAAAACTACAAGTGATTACGATACTCCAACTTATTCACAAGGTAATTATTTAAATTTTGAAAAAGAATTATTGTCTGTACTTTTACAATTTGATAAATCATCAAAAGAATACATTCTTCGAAATATTGACTTAAATTTTTTTACAACACCCGAGACAATTGCAATAGCAGAAATTTTATTCAGCGATGAAAATATAACATCTGTAGCCTATATATATGAACTCTTAGAAGATGATAATGCGAAGAAAATCCTTATAGAGCTATCAGAAAAAAATACATTTAACGATAAAAATCAACTTTGGCTATATACTTTTAATCTCATAAAAAAAATACAAATAATAAAAATTTCAGAAGATATAAATGATTTGAAAAATTCAGGCAATATAAATGAAAGTATTATTTTGACAATACAAAAATTACTTAAAGAAAAGAAAAATTTAGAAAATCAAATATTCGATCCCAAAAACTTTTTAACAGTAGAAGGAGAATAAAAATTATGCATACATTTAACTTACGAGTTTTTGAAATTAATACAAGAATTTGGTTAAGAAGATTTGATACTGCCAAGAAAAAAGCTAAACTTTTAGATGTACCTAATGAATACTGGAAAAATTTAGTTGACTTAGGTTTTCAGGCAGTTTGGTTAATGGGAATATGGAAAACCTTACCTGAATATGTAAATGAATTTTGTATGAAAGAGTATTTAATTGACGAATATACAAAAGCTTTAAACGATTGGACTGAAAATGATGTAATAGGCTCACCTTACGCAATAGATAAATATGAATTTGACCCATCAATTACTTCAGCAAAAGATTTCTTGAAATTCAAAGAAAAATTAAATACTCTTGGCTTGTTGGTTATATTAGATTTTATTCCTAATCATTTTCACGCATATTCATCTGTTGTTAGAGAACATCCTGAAATATTTTTACAAGGTAACGAAAATTTATTAAATTCTGACAAACATACTTATTATAAATTCAATAACCATATACTTGCTCATGGTAGAGATCCTTTTTTCCCTGCGTGGGAAGATACTGCGCAATTAAATTATTTCAATCCCGATACTCGTAAATTTATGATATCTCAACTAGAACATATTAGTAAATTTTCAGATGGTGTTCGTTGTGATATGGCAATGTTAATTGTTAACAATATTTTTTATAATACATGGACAGGGGCTATTAAACTTCAAAATTATACCATACCTCAAAAAGAATTTTGGCAAGAAGCCATTGAAAAAATAAAATCTGAAATTCCAAATTTCATTTTTATCGCTGAAGTATATTGGAATCTTGAATGGGATTTACAACAAATGGGATTTGATTATACTTATGATAAAATTTTATTAGATAGATTGCAATATGATGATGCCAAAGGAGTTAGAGACCATTTAAAAGCTGAATATGACTATCAAGTTAGATCTTTAAGATATATTGAAAATCATGATGAAATAAGAAGTATTATTAAATTTGGGCACAACAAAGCAAAAGCCGCTGCTGCAATAATAACAACAACTATTGGCGGACAACTTATATTTGATGGACAAATTGAAGGTAAAAGGACAAGACTCCCTATTCAACTAGGGAGAGAACCTTATGAACAAATTGATTTAGAAATTAAAAATTTTTATGAGAAACTTTTACATATTACACATGATGAAACTATACTTTATGGAGATTTTAAATTACTAGAAGCAGAATCAATAGGTTATAATGATTTTACTAACATAAATATTATTTCTTATATATGGTCATATAATGAACACTATTTTTGGGTCATAATTAACTACTCAGATATTCCATCTAGAGCTAGAATAAAAACTAATCTACATACTGATTATTCAAATGTTATACTAAATGATCTTTTTAATGATAAAACTTATACTCGTGACGCAAATGAAATAAAAGATATTGGGTTATATGTTGAATTAAAACCATATGGTATGCACCTCTTTAAAGTATAATTAATATATAATTCACATGCACTTAACAACTAAAGTTTATTTTTAGAAAAAAGATTTTTTTTAATGAAATCAATTTTCAGAAAACACTTAAATAAACTGCTACTATTCATACTAAAAATAAGTACAATAGTTGAGAATCAATTTAATATATTTATTTTAAGTCTATTTAATGATAAGGATCTGATTACCAAATCAGAAAAATTTACTTCACATATCTATACATTAGATCATTCAATTCAAGATATGATTCATAAAATTTTAGTTCGTAATCAGGTTTATGGAATGTATTTAAGATTTTTAAATTCATGTACTAATTTACTTACTAATATCAGATCCTATTATGAAAATACTAATAAATTACTATCTCTATCTTCCGAAATACCACTTCCATTAGAGGTTTCTCATTATCAATATTTATATGATCATCTTCAGAAAATCTCTACTCAGTCCACAATAATATTCAGTTCTATACAGCGACAGAATACAAAAAATCTAATTAATATTGTTTTATCAACAAACGAACTTATTGAAGATAACATAAGAAATAAGGAACTTACTCTATCCTCATTGTCTAGGACAGAGAAACATCAATATACAGATATTATAATTAACATTTTTGATTTATTAGAAAAGCAAGTAATTATTTTAGGAAAATTAGCAGAAATTATAACATTCATTCTTGAAGGTAATATAGATATATTCCCTCAAAAAGTAAATGGGAATGGTGAAAATATAGATATTGAAGATATCCATATTGAAGTACTAAATAGTCAGTTTAAGATTGATGAAAAATCTGAAATGATTATTATTGAAATGAGTAAACTATTAAGCCAATTCAGATAATCATTTTCTAACTAATTCTAGAATTGTTTTAAAGTCTTCCGGCAATTCCGAATCAAATTTTATAAATTTTTCGGTTGCTGGATGAATAAAACCAAGAGTTTTTGCATGCAAAGCTTGCCTTTTCATAATTTCTAACAAATTATCAACTCTACTTTTAATTTTGGGGAAATTGCTTCCATAAACTATTTTTCTGCCACCGTAAGTTTCGTCACCAAAAATTGGATGATTGATTGAATTCAAATGGACTCTAATTTGATGTGTTCTCCCTGTTTCAAGTTTCAATTTTACAAGAGATAAAAATTCAAATTCTTCCATTATTTCATAATGTGTAATCGCATGTTTTCCTTCATTTGGATTATCTGTAACTGTAAATACTTTTCTATCTTTTTTGCTACGTGTAATATTGCGAATTATTGTCCCTTTTTTTTCTTTGAATATTCCCCAAGCTATTGCCCAATATTCTCTTTCTATAGTATGTTGCGCAAATTGGATTGCAAGCTTATGATGAGTACCTTGATCTTTAGCAATTAAAAGCAGTCCTGAAGTATCTTTATCTATTCTGTGAACAATTCCAGGGCGTGTTTTGTCATAAAATTCATCATTTTCAACATCATTTAAATGGTAAAGCAAAGCATTAACTAATGTACCAGTATAATTACCAAAAGCAGGATGTACTACCATTCCAGCAGGTTTATCAACAATTGCTAAATATTCATCCTCATATACGATTTTAATTGGAATATTTTCTGGTTCAGGATTCTCCGGATGTGGTGTTACTGGTATCTTAATAATAATTTGATCATTTGGGCAGACTTTATAATTTTTATCAATAATATTTCCATTGACCGTAATACAGTTAGCTTCAATTAACTGTTGTATACGATTTCTTGAAGCATTCTCCACGCAATTAGCTAAATATTTATCGATTCTTTCTCTACGTTGACCAGGTTGTACTTTAATATCCCAAATTTTTTCAGTTATTATGTTAGTCATTTTTTGTGATTACTTGATTGGATTTTTCTTCTTTTGTGGAGCTAAAGATAAGCATCAAAATAACTCCAATTGTAACAGCAGAATCGGCAATATTAAAAATTGGGAAATAGTCATAATAAGTTCCAAATAATTTAATATCTGGAATATCAACCATTATAAAATCAATAACTTTTCCTTTTAAAAAAGAATCATAGCCAAATAAAACGCCATAAAAAACTCTATCGATTAAATTGCCTATAGCACCTGCAAGAATAAGAACAAAAGGGAGATTATGAGCTATTTTTTCGTTGCGGTGTTTATAGAGGAAAAATATCAAATATGCAGCAATTATCATAGTTAAAAGTGATAACATAATTTTCATACTTCCAACAGAAATACCAAAAGCAATACCGGGATTTTCAATGTATGTTAGCATGAAATAATGTTTTAATATTGGAACTTGCTGACCATATTCTAAATTATGTTTAATAAGCAATTTAGTCAGTTGATCAATAAAGACAATAATTGCTGGGATTATTACTAAATAATATTTCTTTATAAATTTCATAGATCCAAATACATTAAAAAGACACGGGCAAGCCGTGTCTAAATTATTAAATAATTATTTTTTCTTTTGTTGTTGCTCTTTAACCTGAACGCAGAGCTGAGTATGTGGTACTGCTCTAAGTCTTTCTTTAGGGATTAAAGGACATGTTGGGCAAAGATTTTTTGGTTCATCAATACATTCGATACATAAACCGTAAGTGCCAGCATCAATTCGAGCCAAAGCTTCATCTAGGTATTGCAAAAATTTTGTTTCTCTTTGAGCCCAAAGATAAAGTTTTTCTCTTTCCATGGCATCAGTCCCCTGATCAGCCATGTGCAAAGCGTATGGAGAATTTTCGTTGATATACTCCCCAGTTGTAGGATCCATCATCTGCTCTCTGAAAAGCTCAAGCTGTTTGATAATTTCTTGTTTCTTTTCCAATATAATTTGTCTAAATTCATCTAATTCTTCTGTTGGATAACCTTTAACAACTTTTTTTTCAGGGATTGGTTGATTATTTAATTCTTCGTTTGTTTTCTTCGGTCTTGGCATTTTAACTCCAGATAAAAGTTAAATTTTACTAATTCCAATAATGGTTTCATTACCGTTAATATCTTCCTTTATTCCATTAGGAATTTCATTTCCAGGGACAAAGCTAATAGAATTAGCTAAAGTTTCGCTTGCAATATAATCCGAAAATTTGTTAATTGCAAATTTTATTGTATCATTTGCATAGTATAAAATACTAATTTTATCAGTAACTTCAAAATTAGAATCTTTTCTTAAATTTTGAATTCTATTTATAAACTCACGAGCATTACCTTCAGCTATCAATTCTTCAGTCAATTGTGTATCAATTGCAACGGTAATTCCATTATCAGATTCAACTAACCAGCCTTCAATACTTGAGTTCACTATTTCGACTTCTTCCTTAGTCAGTGTAATTACTTGATCATCAACTTTAACATCAATTTTGTTATTTTTTTCTAATTCAACAATCTGTTCTCTTGTAAATTCTTTGATTATATTGGTTAATGCTTTTACATACTTTCCGTATTTAGGACCGATAGCCTTAAAGTTTGGTTTAGCAGATTTTACAACTATATCGGAGTTTTCATCAAGTATATCAAGATTTTTAATATTAACTTCATCAAGAATTACAGATTTCATTTCTAAGAGCGCTTCTCTATTATTTTTATCAACAGCAACCAAAATTTTGTTTAATGGTTGTCTTACTTTTAAATTATTTTTAGCTCTCATTGATCTTGTCAAATATACAACTTTTTGGGCAATATCCATTTTATTTTCTAACTCAAGGTCTCTATATTTTACTTCTGGATAATAAGTTAGATGCACAGATTCGTAATTTTCTTTTTTAGTTATATTATTCAAATTTTGATAAATATAATCAGCAATAAAAGGAGTAAAAGGTGATGTAAGTTTAGCAACAACGTTCAAGCATTCATATAAAGTTTGATATGCACTTAATTTATTATCGTTCATTTCTGACTTCCAGAATCTTCTTCTAGAACGTCTTACATACCAGTTAGATAGATGATCTATTGTAAAATCAACTAATAATCTTGCAGCTTTTGTTGGATCATAAGCATCCATATATTTTTGATATTCTTCTACAACAGAATATAATTTAGAAATAATCCATCTATCTATTTCTGGACGATTTTCATAAGGTATATCTTGTTGTGAATAATCGAATTTATCTATATTTGCATAAAGAGCAAAGAAATTGTATGTATTAACTAATGTACCAAAATATTTTCTTTGTACTTCAACAATACCTTCTTCATCAAATAAAGTTGGTCTCCATGGAGGACTATTGATAATCAAATACAATCTAGTAGCATCAGCACCGTATTTGTCAAATAAATTAAACGGATCTACAGTATTGCCACGAGATTTTGACATTTTATTGCCATTTTTATCCAAAATCAATTCATTAACAAGAACATTTTTATATGCAATATTATCAAAAACCATAGTAGCAATAGCATGAAGCGTATAGAACCAACCACGAGTTTGATCTATACCTTCACAAATGAAATCAGCTGGAAAGCTTTTTTCAAATAATTCTTTATTTTCAAATGGATAATGTAACTGAGCAAATGGCATTGAACCAGAATCGTACCAAACATCTATCAATTCAGGTGTTCTTGAATAGATTTTTCCATTCTTTTCAAATTTAACTTCGTCAATAAATGGTTTATGCAAATCAATTTCTTCTTTTGGTAAATCTTTTACATATACACGTTTGCCTTCTTTTTCAACAAATCCATTTCCAAGCTCTTCAATACTTCCAACAGCGAACATATCGGAACCATCTTCGCTTATCCAAATTGGTAGTGGAGTAGCCCAAAATCTATCTCTTGAAAGAGCCCAATCTTTGTTATCTTCCAACCAATTGCCAAAACGTCCAGCACCTACTTCTGGTGGTGCCCAATTGATAGTTTTATTCAATTGTACCATTTTATCTGCAACAGATGTAGTTTTGATAAACCAACTTTCTCTTGCATAATAAATCACAGGGACATTATCATAACGCCAACTGAAAGGATACGAGTGAACAATAGTTTCTTTTTTGTATAAAAGGTGTCTTTCTTTTAATTTTTTAATTATTCCTTCATCAGCATCTTTTACAAAAAGGCCTGCAAAATCTGTCACTTCATCTGTAAATGTGCCACCACGTGTAACAGGTTGCAACATTGGTAGATTGTATTTTTTGGAAACATCATAGTCATCTTGTCCAAATGCTGGTGCAATATGAACAATACCAGAACCATCTTCTGTACTTACAAAATCACCTAAAATTACAAAATGAGCTTTTTTATTAGGCTTTACATAATCAAATAATTGTTCGTATTCGTGATATTCTAAAGATTTACCTTTAAATTCTTCAACTATTTGATATTCTTGAGAAATTACAGATAATCTTTCTTTTGCAAGAATAACATAATCGTCGCCAAGTTTTATTTTTACATAATCGATATCTGGCCCTACGCAAAGAGCAACGTTGGAAATCAATGTCCAAGGTGTTGTAGTCCAAACAAGGAAATACAAATTTTCTTCTTGTTTAGATTTGAAAAATACATAAACTGATGGATCTTTAGTTTCTTTATATCCAAGTGCTAATTCGTGTGAAGAAAGAACTGTTTGAGATTTAGGGCATTGTGGTACAATTTTATAGTCTTTGTAAATAAGACCTTTATCAAAAAGTACTTTTAAGGACCACCAAACAGATTCGATGTATTCATTTGTACAAGTAATATAGGCATCTTCAAGATTAATCCAGTAGCCCATTCTTTCAGTCATTTTTTCCCAAAGATCTTTATATTCCCAAACGGAATCGCGGCAAGCTTTATTATATTTTGCTACACCAAATTCAGGAATTTCGCTTTTATTTTTAATACCTAATTTTTTTTCTACTTCAATTTCAACAGGTAGGCCGTGTGTATCCCAGCCAGCTTTTCTATGAATTCTATAGCCGTGTAATGTTTTATATCTGCAAACGAGATCTTTTAAAGTACGAGCCATTACGTGATGAATACCAGGTCTGCCGTTTGCTGTAGGTGGACCTTCATAAAAAGTAAAAGGTTTATTATCGTCCCTTGTTTCAATACTTTTTTCGAAAATTTGATTTTCTTTCCAAAATTTTAGTATTTCATTTTCAATTTCAGAATAATTTAATTTTTCAGGAAATTGTTTATACATGACACCTTCTCAACTTTTTTTTAATTTAGCTAATAAATATAAGTATTTTTATATAAAAAACATAAAATTTTTTATTTATCTATTTGATTACAAATTAGTTACATTAAAAATCATAACCTAAAGAGAAATAATATTTAGGTGATGAAAAATGATTTTGATAATATCCCCAACCAGCATCAAATCTTACTAAAAATCCTAACAAAATCATTCTTGTTCCAAAACCTGTTCCAAGTAATAAATCTTTGGTTATTGTATTTCCACTTGGTGATTTTGTAAACAATTGTAACTCCTTATTGTAATTCCAAGCAGCACCCATATCGACAAACATAACACCAAGAAAATTTCTAAAAAGTAATGGAAGCCCTCTAGTTGCTACAATACCTAATAATGGAAATCTATACTCAAGATTTAACAAACTGTATTTGTATCCAATTTTTTCAGCATAATCGAAACCTCGTAATGGCAAGGCTGGTGTTAAAAAAGCAAAGTCACTAGCATTTTCTATAGGCACAGGATTATTAGAAAATACTCTATTTATCCAATTTTCTGTACCACCAATAAAAAATCTTTGTGGATTTTTTCCAGATGAAAAACCACCGGAAAGCCTTATTACAAACGAATTATCATACCAAAATCTTATATAATGTCTAAAATCAAAGACAAATGAAAAGAAGCTTAAACTGTCTTTTTTAGCAATAGAAGGCTGACCAAATGCTGTTAGATTATATCTTGTTCCTTCAATTGGTGATGTGTAACCGTAAAGAGTATTATCGTGTACAAAACTTATTGATGGTAATGTATATGTAATTTTTTCAATTGGAATATCGATATAATCTAAATTTTCTGCAGATACATTCAAAATACTAAATCCAAAATCGAAACGGTAAAATTTACTCAAAGGATAACTAGCATTAACTCCACCGCCGTAATTTCTAAATCGATAAAGTTCATAATCACCACGATGTTTATCAAGATAAGCAAACCTGGCAGTATGGAAAGCTTCAATCCCATAATCCAAACGATTTTTTAAGTTATAATAAGCTATACCATAATCACTATTTTTTAAATCAAGTTGTAAGCTTGTTGTTACAATAATTCTGTGGTCACCAAGCATATCGGAAAATGCAAGTAAAGTTGAGCCCATTAATCCATAAAATGTTGAGTATCCAGCGTTTGCATATACAATATCAGGTGTAAAATTAACTTTATATTTTTTTATCAAATAATTTCCTTGGTCATCTAAATTATTTAGTGGATTAAAAACTGAATTGCTAACAATATTTGTATCTAAAATTGCCCTTTTATATTCTGGAATTGAATCCGTCTGAATTTCGTGCTGTCCTGTTACAAAAATGAATTTATTGTTTTCATTCTTTTTTTCAATCTCTTGTTGATTATTATTAGTTTCTGCAACAGTCTTTATCGAAGTTGTGTCATTAAATTCAAATAATTTACCTTTGACATATAAAGTTGGTTCAATATTTTCAAATTTTGGTAAATTTAATGGATTATTTATAATAAAAATGTTATAAGCACCCTGATACATTGCAGTAAATACCAATTTTTTATTATCTTTAGAAATGGATATCTGATACAATCCATTCAAAGAATTGGTGATTGCATATTCTTTGTTTTCTAAAGGTTGTCCAATGATAATTTTTCGATAAATATTGTTTATTCCGTTTTTATCTGAAATATATAATATTTCATTACCATTGTTTAAAAAGATTGGAGAATATTCATCTGCATCAGCTGTATTTGTAATTCTGGAAATCTTTTTATTATTCAAATCGTAAAGGTAAATATCTTTTTGATAAAAATTATGGTTTTTTATGTTAAATGTATCTGGAACAGAACTTAAATAATCACCTCTATCAGAAGTAAAAATGATATAACGAGAATATGGATCCCAAGATGGATCAGCATCTGTAAAAATATCATTAGTCAAGTTAATTACATTTTCGTTTTCAATATCATAAATATAAATATCTGATTGAGAAGGTGTTGAACCAACAAAAGCTATTTTTTTACTATCAGGCGACCAAGAAACAGTACTAATGTTATCCATTTTAATGGGCAATTTTTTTATTTCATCGTTTTCAACATTTGCAATATAAATGACATCATATCCGGCAGATGAAGCAGAAAATGCGATATTTTTACCATCAGGTGACCAAGTAAGCCCTGGCGTTAATATATTTAAGTCTTCAAAATCGTTAGTTGTATTACCTTTTAAAATTCTTTTTATAATTTTACCATCAGTTGCATTCATCAAATAAATGCTAAAGAAAATATCTTTATTTGTGATAAATGCAATTTTATCACCTTGTGGTGAAATTGCTGGGCTAGTATTGTAAAAGCCGCCATCTTTTTTATGATCTGTTAGTTTTTTAGCAAATTCGTCAGGATCTTTTCTGTTAGCTATATCAGGATAATACATTTTTTTTAACTCTTTACGCCATTTTTCATTAAATTCTTCAAAATTAAGGCCTAAAGTTAACTTAAAAGCTGTTTCCAATTTACCTGTACTTCTTGCTTTATTAGTAATTTCAGCTATTTTTTCAGAACCATATTTTTTATCTATATAATATAAAACTGCTTGCCCACCACGATACGCAAAATAATCATTTAATTCCGTTAATTGTGGCATAAATTCATTAATCAATGCATCTCTAACGAACATATCTGTATTTTTATCCCACTTTAACGATTGATATTCAGCCATTCCTTCTATAAACCAAAGTGGCAAATCGAAATTTAAATTTTTTGAAATTATATTTTGTATAGAGCCTCCAAAAAACATATCATTCATTACAGCGTGAGTAAGCTCGTGATGAAGTACATGCCTAAATTTTGCATAATCTCCTTCGTAAGGTATAACAACTCTATTTTTAAACAATTCTGTGAATCCGCCAATTCCTTCGCTTATTTCTTCATCTATAGTATTTGTTTCTTGGAAGTCATTAAATGAATTTGTTAATATTATTGTAATTCTATTTAATATGCTATACTTTAAGCTATTTTGTAAACTATCCAAAGCTTTTTCTGCAAATTTAGATGCAAAATCTGCTATTTTTACCCCTTCTTTTGTAAAATAAATATCAAAATGTTTTGTTTGTATGTAAAACCATTCGTAATTTTTATATTGTACTTTATTTTTACCAAATTGCGAAAATCCAACTAAAGGTATAATAAATAATAGAATTAACACTTTAATATTTTTCATAAATTCCTCTTTTATAGAAATTTGAGTATATTTAGATGGAAAATTTAGGATACTTGTTTAATGGAAAAAATAAAGATAATAAAAAATAATGAGATTATCAAAGCCCCTACATCTCACGATAAAAATATTATTAAAAATGTCATTTTAAGTAAAGGTGAAATTTCATCAATATTACAATTTGCGTTTACAATCTTCAAGAAAGGTGATAGAATTGAAATTCACTCACATTTTGATGCGTATGAAGTTTTTTATATCGAATACGGTCAGATTAAATTACTAACAGATGAAAACATTATAATTTTAGGAAGTGGTGATAGTTTTATAGTACCGCCACGAAATAATCATGGGCTCGAAATTTTAAATGATACTAAAATTATTTATTTTTTAACAAAATAAAAATATATATGGCTCAGACGGTATAAGCTTAGCCCCTTGCAGCTTGTAGCAAGCTGCAAGGGGCAGCGGGCCGGAACGGCCCGCTAAAATTCTTTTCTTTATCACCTTACAATGTGTAGTGCTAATGAGCCTTAATATTCAAATCTTTTCAAATGCGTGGCATCTTACAAATGATGTTATTATTTATAATAAAATTGTATTTGCAAATATATTATTAAAAATCACTAATATATCGTATATACAATTATATTGCATATACAAATATATTTTTAAGAAAAAGTGAATATATCGAAAATACAATTATATTGAAATTCCGAAAATATTTTAATACTTTTCAAATTTGGTATTACTTTGGAAATTTTCAATCAATAGTTATTTAGTAGATACATAAATGTTGTATATCGTTAATATTATGTAAGATATGGTATAATTAGTGAAATATATATTTGGGCTTTAGCCCGCCCGTGCACCTTCGTGCGCACGGGCTATATGCTTACACTGTCTGAGCTAATGAAGATTTTTTAAAAAAAAGGAAGGCTGCCCTTACGGACAGCCTTAGATGTTTTATTGTTTAAGTAGTGTTTCCATTTCATCCATAAGTTCATTCATTCTATTGATTACTGCTTTTATAGTTTTAGGATCATTCATATCCACGCCGAGATCTTTTAAAACGTCAATAGGATATTTGGAGCTTCCAGCTTTAAGGAATTTTTCGATGTAATTTTGAAGTACTGTTGGACCCTCTTTTTTATATTTTTCCATAATAGCAAGTGAAGCAGCGTAGCTTGTTGCATATTGGTAAACGTAGAAGTTATAGTAAAAATGAGGAACTCTTGCCCAAGTGTAAGCTTCTTCTTCGTCAACCACCATTTCAGGGCCCCATTGTTGTTGGTAGATATCTTTATACATTTTAGTTAAATCGTCAGCGGTTAGAGGTTGCCCTTCTTCTGTGGCTTTATAAAATTTGTGTTCAAAATCAGCGAAAGCTGTTTGTCTGAAGAATGTTGCGCAAATTCCGGTTATGGCTTTTTCAATAAGGGCTAATTTTTCTTCTTTAGTTTTTGCATTTTTAATTAAGTAGTCTTGTAAAAGTGCTTCATTTAATGTTGATGCAACTTCTGCTAAGAAGATAGAATAATTGGCATATTGATATGGTTGATAGAGGCCGGTATAATATGAATGCATATTGTGGCCCATTTCGTGAGCGAAAGTGAATACATCGTTTAGTGTACCGTTCCAATTTAATAGTACGTAAGGTTCTTGTTTGTAGGTTGTACCAGATGAATAAGCTCCGCTACGTTTAGCTTTTGTTTCGTAGACATCGATTCTTCGATGATCGAATGCTAATTGCAAATTTTTCATATAATCTTCGCCGAAAGGTTTTAAAGCTTCTTTTACAATTTCAACTGCTCTATCGTAGGTATAATCTTCTTTAACGGATGGGAAAAGAGTAACGTAGTTATCATATGGATGATATTCGTCTACTTTAAGTAAATTTTTTCTAATTTTTACCCAACGATGTACAACGTTTGCATTATTTTTACAAGTATTAACTAAATTATCGTACACAGATTCAGGAATGTTATTTTGGAATAATGATGCGTATCTAGCAGAGGGATATTTTCTTATTTTTGCGTCTGAAATGTTTGCTTTAGCGTTACCAAGTAATAAAGTAGCTAATGTATTTTTATATTGCATAAATGGGATATAGAAATTTTTATAGAAACGAATTCTATAATCTCTGTTTGTAGATGCCATAGCAGCGCCATAGCGACCTTGAGAAATTTTTATATCTTGGCCGTTTTCATCTTTTATAATTGGGAATTCAAGCTCTGCGTCAACAAATGTGTTAAAAGCTTCATAAGGAACGGAAAATACAGGTTGAGCTTGAGCAACAATTATTTCTTTATCTGTTGTCAATACGTGTGGTTGAAATCTTAAAATATTATCGAAATATTTTTTGTAATCAAGTAATTTTGGTTCTTCTTTATAAAATTGTTCAAGTTTCTCTTTTTTTAATGAAGTTAATTCTGGTGACCAGAAAGCAGTAATTTCAGATAATTTATTTCTAAGATCTCTAAGTTTATTGCTCATTGCAATGTATTTGGAATTGGTAAGATCTAAATCACGGCTTAAGGAAGAATAAAGAGATAATTTATCTAATTTAGTGCCCATTTCTTCATCAAATTTCAAGGCTTTATAAAGTTCTTTTGCAGATTTAGTAAGTTTTCCTTCGAAATTTTTATATTTACTCATGTTGTTTGTTATAAATTCAAAATCTTTTTCCCAATCTGCATCTGATTTGTAGATAAGAGTTAAATCCCATTTGTATTTTTCGGCAATTTGCTCTCTTGTAGGTAAATCTTGCACAGTTTGCGCCATAATTCCTCCAACAATTAAGAAGAAAAGAATTGTTAATAATTTGATTAATTTCATCGTGAACCTCTAATTTAATTATAATAATTTTGACTTGAAATTAGAGTTTAAAGTTACGATTTTTTTTTAAAAACTTAAAAAAAAGCTGGCGTAAGCCAGCTTTTTTTAGATTAAATATTATCATCGCTATCATCAGAAATTTGAACATTTTCAGCAAGTCCAGAATTTTCAGCATCATCTAAATCTTGTACATTGTCTTCAACTAATTTCATATCATCATTTATATCATCACTTAAATCTTGAATTCTAGAAGCAGCTCTAGCTCTTTGTAATTCATATTCGTTAGCTTTATGAGTTTGTAAAATAATATCTTTATATTTCTTTAATCCTGTACCAGCAGGAATTAGATTACCCATTTGCACGTTTTCTTTTAAGCCAACCATATGGTCAATTTTACCTTTAATAGCAGCGTCAGTAAGAACTTTTGTAGTTTCCTGGAATGAAGCAGCAGATAGGAAACTTTCAGTAGTTAAAGCTGCATTGGTAATACCGAGCAATACATTTTCAAATTGAGCAGGTCTAGCTTCGCGAACGACTAATTCTGGTTGACCTTTAGCTCTTAATTCAGCATTAGTTTCTTTCAATCTTAGCGAGTTAATGATGTAACCTTTTTTCAATTTAGAAGTACTTGGATCAATAACATAGAATAATCTATGCATTTTTTGGTTTTCAGCAAGAACAACTTGGCTATCGACAAGGTCTTCTTCAATAAATTTAGTATCGCCAGCGTTTTTAATTCTAACCTTACGTAACATTTGACGAACGATAACTTCTATATGTTTATCATTGATTTTTACACCTTGCAAGCGGTAAACTTCCTGAATTTCATTAACGAGGTAATCTTGTACATCATTAATACCTTTGATTCTCAAGATATCATGTGGATTGATTGGACCATCAGTAATTTTTTCACCAGCTGCAATTTCGTCACCTTCTTGTACAAGAATATGTTTACCGTAAGGAATAGAATAAACCCTTTGGTCAAGACCATCTTGAGCAACCACAATAATTTCTCTACTACCTTTTTTACGAGCACCAAATTTAACAGTACCGTCAATTTCAGAAATAATAGCAGCATCATGAGGAGCACGAGCTTCAAATAATTCGGTAACTCTTGGGAGACCACCAGTAATATCTCTTGTTTTAGCAGAAGATTTAGAAATTTTAGCTAAAACAGTACCAGCTTGAATTTCTTCACCATCTTCAACAGTTAAAATTGCTCTAAATGGGATGTTATAAACTTTTTTATTACCTTCAGCATCAATAATTGCAATACTTGGAGTTAAGTTTTTATCTTTAACATCCATTACAATTTTTTGAACGTGTCCTGTTTGTTCGTCAGTTTGACTTTGAACTGTAACACCAGGTATCATATCTTCAAATTTAACAGTACCAGCGTATTCAGAAATAATTAAAGAATTATAAGGATCTTGAGTATAGAGAGTTGATTCTCTTGTAACTTTTTGACCTTCATTAACAATTAATTCAGCACCGTAAGGAACCTCAATACGTTTATTTTGAGTACCATCAGGATTTAAGATAATAATAGCGCCTCTTCTACCAACAACAACTTTAACAGGTTTTCCAAAATAGTCTTTTCTTTCAACAAATCTTAGTTTATCAAATTCAATAGTACCTTCAACAGGAGCTTTCACTTCCGATTGCTTAGCAATACGCTGTGAAGTACCCCCCATGTGGAAAGTACGCAAAGTCAACTGAGTACCTGGTTCACCAATAGATTGAGCCGCTACAATACCAACAGATTCACCAATATTTACAAGTTTACCAGTTGTTAAGTTTGTACCATAACATTTAGCGCAAACCCCATGTTTAGCTTCGCAAGTAAGAACAGTACGAATATAAACCTTATCAATACCTGCATTATCTATTTTTTCTGCTGCATCTTCTGTAATAGTATCGCCCATTGCAACAATAATTTCATCAGTTGCTGGGTCGTAGATATCCTCTTGGGCAACACGACCAATAATTCTTTCAGCAAGATTTTGTCTTTCAGCAGAGCCATCACGCACGGCATAAACATCAAGACCTCTTACAGTTCCGCAGTCTTCTTGAGTAACAATCACATCTTGAGCTACATCAACAAGCCTTCTTGTTAAGTAACCAGCATCAGCTGTTTTCAAAGCTGTATCGGCAAGACCTTTACGAGCACCGTGAGTTGAGATAAAGTACTCAAGAACAGAAAGTCCTTCTTTAAAGTTAGAAATAATTGGATTTTCTATAATTTCGCCGGTTTGACCACTAAGCGATTTTTGTGGTTTTTGCATCAACCCTCTCATAGCGCCTAACTGCTTAACCTGATCTTTAGAACCTCTCGCACCGGAGTCAACCATCATAAATAATGGGTTGAAACCATCATCAATTTTTTGTAATTGTTGATTCAATACTTCTGCAAGGTTATTTGTTGTATGTGTCCAAATGTCAATAACTTTATTATAACGTTCGCTATCTGTAATTAAACCTTGCTCATATTCATCCATAATTTGAGAAATTTGTTTATTAGCTTTTTCAATAATTTCAGTTTTTTCTTTAGGGATAACAACATCGCTAAAGCTAATTGATATACCACCTTTCATTGAATGCTTATAACCTAAATCCTTCATATCATCAAGGAATTTAGCTGTTTTGACATGCCCTAATTTAACGAACATCTGATAAATAATACCGCTAAATTCTTTTTTCACAAGAACTTTATTAATATATCCAAATTCAGGAGGTACAATTTGGTTAAAAATAACTCTACCAACGCTTGTTTCCATTAACTGTCCATTATACATAACTTTAATTTTTGCATGTAAATCGACAGCTTCATTATTATATGCAACAATAACTTCATCAAAAGATGAGAAAATCATACCTTCGCCTTTAGCACCAGGTCTGATTTTTGTCAAGTAGTAAATACCCAAAATGATATCTTGAGTAGGAACAACAATAGGGTTACCATTTTGTGGAGATAAAATATTATGACTACTTAACATCAAAATCATAGCTTCTAGTTGTGCCTCATAAGAAAGTGGCACGTGAACAGCCATCTGGTCACCGTCAAAGTCAGCGTTGAAAGCTGTACAAACCATAGGATGTAGACGAATGGCCTTTTCATCTATTAGAACTGGTTGAAATGCTTGAATACCTAATCTGTGCAATGTAGGAGCACGGTTTAACAAAACTGGATGTCCTTCAACAACATTTTCCAATATTTCCCATACAACTGGATCTTTTCTTTTTACTAATTTCTTAGCGCTTTTTACCGTTTTGCAAACGCCTCTTTCAATCAATCTGCGGATAACAAAAGGAGTAAACAACTCAATTGCCATATCTTTTGGCAAACCACACTGATGGAGTTTTAATTCAGGGCCAACAACAATAACAGAACGACCTGAATAGTCAACTCTTTTACCTAAAAGGTTTTGTCTGAAACGACCTTGTTTACCTTTAAGCATATCAGAAAGAGATTTCAAAGCTCTGTTATTTTCTGTACTTACAGCATTAGCACGTCTTGAATTATCCAACAAAGCATCAACAGCTTCTTGCAACATTCTCTTTTCATTTTTCAAAATCACTTCTGGAGCTTTGATTTCCAACAATTTTTTCAAACGATTATTACGCATTATAACTCTGCGGTATAAATCGTTCAAATCTGAAGAAGCAAATCTTCCACCATCGAGTGGAACGAGTGGTCTTAATTCTGGTGGTATAACTGGAATAACAGAAAGAACCATCCACTCTGGTTTATTGAAAATTTTATTACTTTCAGCTCTAAAAGCTTCAATAATTCTTAATCTTTTTAAAATTTCATTTTTCTTCTTAAGTGGTGATGTTTCTTCATCAGCTTGTTCTTTTAATGTAGCAATTAAATTATTAACATCTGTTTGGCGTAATAATTCTCTAATAGCATCACCACCAATTTTTACAACAAATTTATCTGGATGGTCATTTGGTAATAAATCATTTCCTGGATGTGAAAGAACAATATTTTGGTATTGCTCATCTGTTAATAAATCTAATCTATTAAGACCAGTTTTACCAGGATTAATAACAACATAAGATTCATAGTAAATAATTTTATCAAGATCTTTATTTGAAATACCAAGTATAGCACCTATTTTGGATGGTGTAGATTTAAAATACCATATATGCACAACAGGAACAGCTAAAGAAATGTGCCCCATTCTTTCGCGACGAACAGATTTTTGTGTAACTTCAACACCGCACTTATCACACACAATACCTTTATATTTCACTCTTTTATATTTACCACAGCTACATTCCCAATCCTTTACCGGACCAAATATTTTTTCGCAAAAGAGACCATCTCTTTCTGGTTTAAATGTTCTATAATTGATAGTTTCTGGTTTTGTAACTTCGCCATGAGACCATGATAAAATATCATCTGGGCTGGCTAAGCTAATTGATATATTTGATATATTTGTTATTGCTTCTTCTAAAAATGTAGGCATATTTCCACCTAAAATTGATTTCGTAATTATTATTTCTCTTCAACATTTATTTTTATGTTCAAGCAAAGACCCATGAGCTCTTTCAATAACACTTTGAAAGCTTCTGGGATATTTGGATCAGGAATATTATCACCTTTTACAATTGCCTCATAAGATTTTGCACGACCGATAATATCATCAGATTTAATTGTTAAAATCTCTTGTAAGATATGAGATGCACCATAAGCTTCAAGTGCCCAAACTTCCATTTCTCCAAATCTTTGCCCACCAAATTGAGCTTTACCACCAAGAGGCTGTAAAGTAATAAGTGAATAATGACCTATAGAACGTGCGTGGATCTTATCATCAACCATGTGATTAAGTTTCATCATGTAAATATATCCACAGAATACTTTTTGATCCATTTTTTCGCCTGTTCTACCATCATAAAGTGTTACTTTACTGCTTTCTGGTAAGCCAGCTTTTCTCATCCATTCTGAAACATCTTCATTACTTGCGCCATCAAAAATAGGTGTAGCAAATTTTACTCCTAATTTCTTACCAGCCCAACCTAAGGCAGTTTCGAACAACTGACCAACGTTCATACGTGATGGCACACCCAGCGGATTCAATATTATATCTACAGGAGTACCATCTTCCAAATATGGCATATCTTCTTGTGGTACAATTTTAGAAACTACACCTTTGTTACCGTGACGACCTGCCATTTTGTCGCCCACCTGAATTTTACGTTTTTTAGCTATATATACTTTAGCTAATTGTAAAATTCCAGGTTGTAACTCTTCACCTGATTGAATTTTTATCTTTTCTTTTTCATAATTATTTTCAATATCTGCCAAATATGAAAGATATGCTCTTCCTAAATTCAAGAATTTTTGATTTAATTCTGCATCTTCTAACCAATCTTTACGAAAATCTAATTTTTCCAAATGTTCTAAATTACTTAAAGTATCTGCAGTAATTTTTGTTCCGCTTTTTATTGCTACAGAACCATCAGTATAATAAGCACCTATAACTTTATTACCTACCAAAATTTTATTAGCGAGCTCAATAAACTTTTGTTTAGCATCCGCTAATTGTTTGCCATATGCTTTATCCAAAGCATCTAATTTATGTTTTTCAGCTTTTTTATATTCTGGTGACTCTCTTCTTTTCTTTGAGAATAATCTTGATTTTACAACCACACCTTTCAGACCTGGTGCAGCATATTTTGAAGCATCTTTAATATTTCCAGCTTTTTCGCCAAAAATTGCTCTTAAAAGTTTTTCTTGTGGTGTCGGTTCAGATTCCCCTTTTGGTGTAACTTTACCAATTAAAATATCACCTTCCCTTACTTCAGCCCCTTTTCTAATGATACCATTTTCATCAAGATCTTTTGTAGAAACATCACTTATATTAGGGATATCTTTTGTAAATTCTTCTCCACCGCGTTTTGTAGCACGTACATCAAGCTGAACTTCTTCAATGTGTATTGATGTAAAAATATCTTCTTTTACTACTCTTTCATTCAAAATGATAGCATCCTCAAAATTGTAACCTCTCCATGGCATAAATGCTACTAGCACATTTCTACCAAGTGCTAATTCACCGTGATCTGTTGACTGACCATCTGCTATTGCTTGCCCTTTAGTAACTCTTTCACCTTTTTTGACAAGCGGTCTTTGATTTATCGATGTTTCTTGGTTTGTACCAATAAATGTCAATAATTTATATGTTTTTTTGTTATCATTAAACAATGAATACTCATCTAAAGCTTCATCATATCTAATTATAATTTGTTCTGCATCAACGTAATCAACTACACCGTCGCCTTCTGCAACAATAACAGTCCTACTATCTATAGCAATTTTCTTTTCCAAACCTGTACCTACAAGTGGAGCTTCTGGATTCAATAGAGGTACTGCCTGACGTTGCATGTTAGAACCCATCAACGCACGGTTAGCATCATCATGCTCTAAGAATGGAATTAAAGCAGCCCCAGCACTTACTATCTGTTGTGGTGCAACATCCATATAATCTGCATGGTCTGGTGATATAACTATATATTCACCTTTCTTACGACATTGTATTCTTTCTTCTAAAATCTTACCAGTCTTTTTATCATAATTTATTGTTGATTGCGCTATTGTATAATTATCTTCTTGATCTGCTGCAATATATTCTACTTTATCTGTAACTTTTCCTTTTTCAATAACACGATATGGAGTTTCAATAAATCCGTAGCTATTTACACGCAAATAAATTGTTAATGATGAAATAAGACCAATATTTGGACCTTCAGGTGTCTCAATCGGACACAATCTTCCGTAGTGCGAATGATGTACGTCACGTGCTTCAAATCCGGCTCTATCACGTGATAAACCACCAGGCCCCAACGCTGATACTCTTCTCTTATGAGTTAACTCAGCCAATGGATTTGTTTGATCCATAAACTGAGACAATTGGTTTGTTCCAAAGAATGAATTTATAACAGATGTAATTGTTCTCGAATTTACTAATTCTTGTGGTTGGAAATTTTCACTATCACGCATATTCAGTTTATCGCGGATAGTTCTAGCCATTCTTGCTAACGCACTATTATATTGCGCTGCTAATTGTTCGCCTACGGTTCTAACTCTTCTATTACCTAAATGATCAATATCATCTACTTCAAATGCGCCATCACTTAAATCAATTAACAACTTCATTATCGTAACTATATCTTCATTTGTTAGAACAGTCTTATCAATTGGAATATCCAATCCCAATCTTTTATTCATTCTAAATCTTCCTACTTCGCCTAAATCATAACGTCTCGGGTCAAAAAATAACTTATCTAATAAACCTTGTGCAGTTTCAATATCTGGTGCTTCACCAGTCCTTAATTGTCTGTAAATATGGAATAATGCGTCCTCTCTACTAAACGCTGTATCTTTTCTTAAAGTATTTATGATTAAATTTCTTTCAAAATTTATATCTGCTTTGTATAATAATATTTCATCAACACCGTTATCAAATAAAATATCCAATATTTTATCATCTATAACTGAATCTTTAGCAACAATGATTTCACCTGTTGATGGATTAAAAATATCTTCTGCAATTCTTCTATTTAATAATTGTTCATCATCCAACTCTCTTGAACTAACTTTTTCAACTAAACCAAAAAGATTTAAAATATCTTCATCGTTACTGTAACCCAACGCACGTAATAATGTTGTTGATAAAAATTTCTTCTTTCTATCAACATAAACCAAAATACAATTATTTATATCTGTTACAAATTCTACCCATGAACCTTTAAACGGTACTATTTTCGCGCCATAAAGTGGTGTACCATTAGCATGTACTGCCTGAGAATATACTACACCAGGGGATCTATGCAATTGATTAACAATAACTCTTTGCGCACCATTTATTATAAATGCCCCTTTTGGTGTCATAAATGGCATATTGCCCAAGAAAACTTCTTTTTCTACAGAGTTAATAAATTCCCCAGTAATTTCATCTTTTTGAGATAATCTCAATTTTGCTTTTAATGGAACTGTATAAGAAAGACCCCTTTCTTCACATTCTTGCATTGTGTATCTAGGTTTATCAACATAATATTCAACAAAATCTAATCTTAAAGTTTCTTTGGTATCTGTTATTGGGAAGTTCTGTAAAAATACAGCTTGTAAGCCTTTATTTTCTCTTTTTTCAGGTGGTACATTTAATTGCAAAAACTCTTCAAAAGCTTCTTTTTGAATGTTCAATAGATCGGGAGGAGTTACTATTGAAGATATTTTTGAGAACGATATTCTTTCAGTGGTCACCAAGGCGCCTCCTAATTTATATTTATCACTTTTTTAAACAAAAAAAGAAATATAAATTTCCAGTTGTAATTTTTCAACAACCAGATAATTTATATTTCTTATCAATATGTGTAGTTTATTTTAATTATTTAACTTCTACAGTAGCACCAGCTTCTTCTAATTTTTTCTTTACGTTTTCAGCATCTTCTTTAGAAATACCTTCTTTTACAGGTTTTGGAGCTGCATCTACTAAGTCTTTAGCTTCTTTTAAGCCTAAACCTGTTAATTCTCTAACTACTTTAATAACGTTAATTTTATTTGCACCAGCTGAAGCTAAGATAACATCAAATTCTGTTTTTTCTTCAGCAGCTGGAGCAGCAGCAGCAGCTGGACCTGCCATTACTACTGGAGCAGCAGCGGCAGCACTTACACCGAATTCTTCTTCTAATGCTTTTTTAAGTTCTGTAGCTTCTACTAATGTAAGAGCTTTAATTTCTTCTACTAATTTTTGAATTTTTTCTGACATTTTATAACTCCTTACTTTTTCTTTTTTTGTTAATTTTTATTATGCTGCTTTTTTCTTTTCGATCTCGCCTATAACTACTGCTAACTCTCTTATTACAGCATTTATTGCTCCGTATATTCCTTGAGCTGGAGCGTTTATGCTGCCAACAACAGATGCCATAAGTTCTTTTCTTCCTGGTATACTTGTAAGCATATCGAGAGATTTTTTATCATATATTTTACCCTCAATTGCACAAGCTTTTAATGAGAACTTATCATTTTTGCTATAATATTCTTTAATTATTTTAGCAGCAGCGGCAATATTTTCTCCAGTAAAAGCAACACCTGTCATACCTTTTAACAAAGGCTTCAACTCTTCTAAATTTGTCCAGCCTAGTTCCTCAAGTGCTTTTACAATTAAAGTATTTTTAAATACTTTATAGGTAATATTTTCCTTGCGGAACTCTCTTCTCAATTTGCTTATATCCTCAACATTTACACCTGCGTAGTCTATAAAATAAACCGCATTGCTATTGGATACAAGCTCTTTGATTTGTGCAATCTGTTCAGCTTTTTGAGTTCTATTCATATTACCCTGCTTAATTATTTGTTATTTTGTAAAATTAGAAGCATTTATTTTACGTAATAGCTCGCTCTTTTATCACTATGCTATATCTTCTTTTGCAACTTTTAATCCAGGACCCATTGTAGAAGATACAAACACAGATTTTACATATTGACCTTTTGCTGATGTTGGTTTCAACTTAATTATTGTACTAATCAATGTCTTAGCATTTTCAACTAATTTCTCAGTTTCAAAATTTAATTTCCCAACACCTGCATGGATAATTCCTGTTTTATCAACACGGAATTCAATTTTACCAGCTTTAACATCTTTTACTGCTTTTACAACATCTGTTGTAACTGTTCCACTTTTTGGATTAGGCATTAATCCTTTTGGACCCAACATTTTACCAATTTTTCCTAATTCAGCCATTGTATCTGGAGTTGCAACAATCACATCCATTTCAAACCAACCGCCTTTAATCTTTTCAATATACTCTTCAAAACCTGCCCAATCTGCACCAGCGTCCAAAGCTTTTTGAATATTTTCACCCTTTGTAATCACCAATACTTTTCTTGTTTTACCTGTTCCGTGAGGTAAAACTACAGAACCTCTAATCATTTGATCTGCATGTCTTGGGTCTACGCCTAATCTCATTGCAACTTCAAGTGTTTCAACAAATTTTACTTTTGAATTTGTTTTCAATATATCTATCGCTTCTTGCAAACGATATTCTTTTTTTGTATCAACACTTGCTTTAATAGCTTTTATTCTCTTTGACACTTTCATTTTCTTTACCACATAGATTATTTTTTAATAAAATTAACCTTCAACTGTAACGCCCATACTTCTAGCTGTACCAGCTATCATACTCATTGCTGCTTCAATATCATTTGCATTCAAATCAGGCATTTTTAGTTCTGCAATTTCTCTAATTTGTTCTTTCGTTATTTTACCAACCTTTGTCTTGTTCGGTGTTGAAGAACCTTTATCTAGTTTTATTGCCTTTTTAATTAATTCAGCAGCAGGTGGAGTTTTTGTAACAAATGTAAATGATTTATCTGAATAAACTGTAATAACTACCGGAATAATCATTCCAGCCTTATCTTGAGTTCTTGCATTAAACTGCTTGCAGAACTCCATAATATTAACACCTCTCTGACCTAATGCAGGACCTACTGGAGGTGATGGATTAGCTTTTCCACCGGGGATTTGTAATTTTATAAACCCGACAATTTTCTTTGCCATATCTTTACCCTAATAATTTTATTTTGCTAATTCAGCTTGTGTAAATTCTATTTCTACTGGCGTCTTTCTTCCAAATATAGACACCATTACTTTCATTTTCATTTTTTCATCATTAACTTCTTGAACAGTACCAGTAAAATTCTGAAATGGTCCACTTGTAATTGTTACGCTATCTCCAACCTTAAATATCGATTCAACTTTCTCTACTGGCGAACCATCATCAACTTTTGCCATAATTCTCTTAACTTCATCCGGCATCAATGGTACTGGCGTATATTTATTAGCCCCTAAAAAACCCATTACAGACGGAGTATTTAAAATAAAATCTTTAACCTGTGCGTCAATATTTCCTTGAATCAAAATATACCCAGGCAAAATCTTCTTACTTTTAACTCTTTTTTTACCTTCTTTAACTTCAAAAACTTTTTCAGCAGGGATTATAATTTTTTGAATTTTTGCAGCAAGAGCTTCATTTCGTTTCAATTCTGCTTCAATATACAACTTAACTTTATTCTCATGAGATGCAAACGTTCTTACAACATACCATTTGAAATCTTCCATCACCAAACCACCTAACTATTTAAATATTTGCTTAAATAACGAAGAAATACCCATATCTACAACATAAGTAAAAATCGCGAAAATTATTCCTAAAACAATAACAATCTTAGTAGATTCTTTAAGCTCATCTTGTGAAGGCCAGGAAACTTTTTTCATTTCCTTAATTACATCATTAACCCATTTTACTATTTTTTCTTTCATATTTCACCCTTTTGTGCACGGCAGGAGGGAGTCGAACCCCCAGCCTGCGGTTTTGGAGACCGCTGCTCTGCCAATTGAGCTACTGCCGTATGGAATTATTTCGTTTCTCTATGAACTGTTCTTTTATTATCCCATGGGCAATATTTTTTATACTCTACTCTATTTGGATGCAATCTTTTATTCTTTGTAGTAGTATAATTTCTTCTTTTACATTCTGTACATTCTAATGTGATAATCTCTCTCATTTTGTACCTCTTATTTTAGAGCTGATGACCGGGATTGAACCGGTGACCTCATCCTTACCAAGGATGTGCTCTACCAACTGAGCTACATCAGCCGATTCAATTTTTTCATTTAACATTTATACATAAAAAAAGAGCGGGAGACGAGACTCGAACTCGCGACCAACAGCTTGGAAGGCTGTGACTCTACCAACTGAGTTACTCCCGCATTGCAACATGTTTTTGGTGTGGGTAGCGAGGGATTCGAACCCCCTAAGGCGTAAGCCAACGGATTTACAGTCCGCCCCGGCTCTCCAACTCCGGCGTCTACCCAGATTTTGAAATTTTGAAACACTAATATAATATTTTAAATTTTAATTTGCAAATATTTTTTTTCTTTTTGAATATTTTTTTGAGCATACAAATTTAATAATTTCATTCCTATTTTCCAAATTATTTCTTTTCTTAAAATCTGTTTATCCTTAGCTCAGACGGTGTAAGCATTAAGCCCGTGCGCCTTGTGGCGCACGGGCAGGCTAACGCAAAAAAAAATCACACTAATCCCCACAACAATATTATTATCAACCACTTACAACATTTATATTTTTAGACTAAGTAAAATATTTATAAATAATTTTACTTAGGTTGCAAATTTAAAGTCATATAATATTTTCGTATATACTATACATTTGTATTTACAATATAAATGTACTTTTTAAAAATATATTCGCATCTACAATATAATTAATGCTACGATATATTTCCTATTTTGTAAAATATATTTACCAATACAATAATATTGTATATACGATATTTAATTTTACAGATAATATATTGCACTTACGATATAATTCTATTTATAAAAAGCCAAAATATCAAAGAGCTCAAAATTAAATAACAATTTGGTAGCAAATAATTATAAAAGAAGAGTTAG
>Ga0116168_1000501_pt1 | contig 37923 bp, 37 predicted proteins | sample AD_UKC129_MetaG_FD_89795 | JGI IMG/M metagenome (GOLD analysis project Ga0116168, IMG submission 89795) | Active sludge microbial communities of municipal wastewater-treating anaerobic digesters from Canada - AD_UKC129_MetaG | ecosystem: Engineered > Bioreactor > Anaerobic > Digestate | place...
GGCGGACTTGGTCTGCTCGTCCAGCCGCTGGAAGTCGTTGTAGCCGCATCCGCTCAGCGACAGGGCAAGCGCTGCGAGCAGGGACATCAGGATCAGTCTCATGGTTCGGTTTCCGTGGAAGTGAGAAAAGTGCGGGACGGTGGAGCGCTCACCAGGACGGGGTTGGCTGGCCACCAATGCCGCGGAATGAGCAGCAGCGCGAGGGTGGCGGCCAGTGGAATCGACAGCCACGCAAAGGTGCTCTGCATCACAGCGCCGAATAGCCATCCGGTGGCGGCCGATCCCAGTGTTTGTCCGAGGCCGGCTGCCGCGGCGAGCCCTCCCATCGCGATACCGAGCCGCCGCGCCGAGGTGCCGGCAGCGAGGTAGGCCAGGGTGGGGAGCACGAGACCCGTGCCCGCAGCCGTGAAACTCACGCCGACGTACAGCCACATCTCGCTGCCATGGCGGGCCAGCATCAGGAGCCCGGCGATGCCCAGGACCATGCCGCAGGCCAGTACGCGGCGTGGGTCGGCGCGCTCCAGCAGGCCGGTGAAGAACAGCACCGCGTTGACGCCCAGCATCACCAGACTGCACTCGGCGAACATCAACGACACCTCTCGGGAGGAGAGATCGGGGTGGCGCTGGCCCTGCAGCACGATGCCGAGTTCAAAGCCGGCAAGCACGAACATGACCACACCGTTGAGAATCCAGAGCGCCAGGGAGCGGCTCCGGGGTGCTCCGTCGTGATCGGCTGCGTCCGCCTCTCCAAGGGAGGAAGGTGCGGGAAGCGTTGCGGCCAGGCCAGCATCATCAGCGCGCCGAGCGCGGCCGAGAGTGCGATCACGAGCGTGGTCGATGAGCCCTGTACCAGCACGCTCAAGAAGCCCAGGCCGACAAGCCGTTCTGCAGCGGCGTTCAGGCCGGGGCCGAACAGAACCCGAGCAGCGACATCGCACCCAGCCATGCAAAGCGCCTGGCGCGAATCGATTCTGGGGTGTACTGCGCGACGAGCGCCGGCACCACCGGCACGACCGCGGCCACAAAAAAGCCCGTCGCGCCGCGCAGCGCATAGATGCCGACCACGCCCAGGGACTCGGGGCGCAGCAGCGGGAGCAGGCTGGCCACGTAGCCGATCAGGCCCACCAGCAACACGCGGGCACGCCCCAGCCTGTCCGCCAGCATGCCCCACAGGGGCGCACCCAGCAGGATGCCCGCCGTGTAGATGCCGCTGAGGTAGCCGACATGGCGCGCAAGCGCCGCAGGATCCGCGTCGCCCATCAAGGGCCGCAGCCAGTCGGGGATCAAGGGCATCAGTGCCCCATATCCGGCCGAGACGACGAATACGGCCGCAGCGAGCCAACCCAGCTGCGCGACGCCGAGGTCTTGCTGGCGGGTGGGCCCGGATTCGCGCGGTGATCGCATGGCGCGGCTCTCTACCATGGTGGCCCGCCGCTCAGGCTGACGCGGCCGCTGGGACACTGGCACGCGACGTCACGCGCTTGATCCCCGGCAGGCGCGTGCGCTTGAGCATCAGCGCATTGATCGCGACGATCGCGGAACTGCCCGACATGGACAATGCAGCGACCTCGGGCGACAAGGTGAACGGATACAGCACCCCGGCCGCCAGCGGGAAGGCGATCACGTTGTAGGCCACGGCCCACCAGAGGTTCTGGTGCATCTTGCGCAGCGTCGCCCGGGACAGTTCGATGGCCCCGACCACGTCGTAGGGGTCACTCTTCATCAACACCACCTGGGCGCTTTCCATCGCAACGTCCGTCCCCGCGCCAATCGCAAAGCCCACGTCGGCCTGCGTCAGCGCCGGAGCGTCGTTGATGCCGTCGCCGACCATGCCGACCTTGTGACCCTGCTGCTGCAGTTCCTTGATCTTGGAGGCCTTCTGCCCGGGCAACACATCCGCAAGCACGATGTCGATGCCCAGTTCCTTGCCGATGCGCTCGGCGGTCGCCTGGTTGTCGCCGGTCAGCATCGCGACCTTCACGCCGCGTGCCTGCAGCTTGGCGATCGTCTCGCGCGAGGTCGGCCGCACGGCATCGGCGATCGCGATGAGGCCGATCAGCCGGCCACCGCGCGCGACGTGGACCACAGTGCGCCCCCCGCCTTGCAGCCGCGCCGCCTCGCTGGCAAGGGGAGCCAGATCCACCTGTTCCGACTGCATCAGCAGCCGGTTGCCCAGGAGCACCGTCTCGCCCCCGATAGTGGCCCGTGCGCCTTGCCCATCGATGTTGGTGAAGTTCTCGGTGACCTCCGTCGGCATGTCTCCCGCACGCTTGAGCACTGCGAGCGCGAGGGGGTGCTCGGAGAACTTCTCCACCGCGGCGGCCGTCGCCAGAAGCCGCGTCTCCTCGACACCGGGCGCGGCCACCATCTCGACGACATCGGGCTGCCCCAGTGTCAAGGTGCCGGTCTTGTCGAACACCACGACCGTCAACTTGGTGGCGTTCTCCAATGCGGCAGCATTCTTGAAGAGAATGCCGTTCATTGCGCCCAGCCCGGTCCCGACCATGATGGCCATCGGGGTGGCCAGCCCCAGCGCATCAGGGCATGCGATCACGAACACGGTGATGGTCAAGGTGAGTGCGAACAGTAATGTCTGTCCCATCACCCAGTACCAGACGCTGAAGGTCAGCAGGCCAATCACGATCGCCGCCAGCACCAGCCACTGGGATGCGTGGTCGGCCAGCAGCTGGCCGGGGGCCTTCGAGTTCTGGGCCTCCTGGACCAGCTTGACAATCTGCGCCAAGGCCGTGTCCGCGCCGACCTTCGTGGCCTTGTAGCGAAAGCTCCCGCTCTTGTTGATGCTGGCGCCTACGACGGTGCTGCCCACGCCCTTCTTGACCGGCATGGACTCGCCCGTCAGCATCGACTCGTCCACTTGCGACGCGCCCTCGACGATCTCGCCATCCACCGGGATCTTGTCGCCGGGCTTGATCACGACCAGTTCCCCGGCTGCAACCTCGGCGGTCGGTACCTTGGTCTCCACCCCGTTGCGCACGACCGTGGCCATGGGTGGGGCGAGATCCATCAACGCGCGAATCGCGTCGGATGCGCCCGCGCGGGCGCGCATCTCCAGCCAGTGCCCCAGCAGGATGAAGACCAGCAGCCCGATGCCGCTTCATAGAACACCTCACCCTCGTAGAAGAAGGTCGCGCCGATGCTGAACAGGTAGCCGGTGCCCACCGACAGCACGACCAACGTGGCCATGTTGGCGACGCCGTTGCGCAGCGCGCGCCACGCCGCCACGTAGAAAGGCCAACCTGGATAGATGATCGCGGCACTTGCGAGGAAGAAAAGAAAGAGCTTGTCGTCCAGCCCGAACGGCGTCTGGAAGTCGCCGAACATCTTCCCCATCGGGGAATAGAAGAACACGGGAATGGCGAAGACCAGGGCCACGAAGAAGCGATTGCGCATGTCCCGAGCCATGTCCTGCATCGAGCCCGACCCGTGGCCCATGTCGTGCATCATGTCGTCCATCGCAGGGTCGCCTGCGTGGGCCTGGTGCGCAGCATGGGCGGCGGGCGTCGTGGCCGCAGCCTTCGCGCGTGCGGCCGTGGCGGGGGCATGCGCGTGGTGCCCCTCATGCCCCATCTCTTGCGCCTGACGTGCGGGTGCGCCGTGATGGCCGTGCACCGCATGGCTGGGGTCGGCAGAGACGCCAGCGGCGGGCGCGCACACGTGCTTGGGCGTCTGCTCGCCACGGCAGTGATAGCCGCATTCGGCGATGCGCTGGCGCAGATCCTCGACACTGAGTTGTCCCTCATCGAGATGGACCGTTGCGCTTCCCGCAACATAGTTGACATCTGCATGATGGACGCCGGGAAGCTGCAGCAGCTTGCGGCGTACTCCCTCCGCGCTCAGGCTCGATACGAGCCCTCCGACTTCAACGTTGATCGACTTCATGGCTGTTCTTCCTGTTCGCTGTGTTCGTGGTCTCAACGAGCGAGTCGGCCCGAGTCCAGGCAGTCCTGCGAGAACTCGAAGACGATCTCCCGGTCGGGAGCGATGACCTTGTGCTTCTTGCCGGCGTAATGCAGCCGGGAGAGGATGTCTCTGATCAGGTTGAGCCTCGCCAACCGTTTGTTGTCGGCGTGCACGACAGACCAGGGCGCCGCGGCCGTATGGGTGCGCATGAACATCTCGTCGCGCGCCCGTGTATAGCCGTCCCAGTGCTTCAGCGCGACGGCATCCACCGGGCTCGACTTCCACTGTTTGAGGGGATCACGGCGGCGTTCCCCGAGCCGGCGGCTCTGCTCCTTCTTGCCGATGTCGAGGTAATACTTCAGCAGCTTGATACCGGAGTTGACCAGCATCTCCTCGAACTTGGGCACTGAGTTCATGAATTCCTCGTGCTCCTCGGCGGTACAGAAGCCCATCACCGGTTCCACGCCCGCACGGTTGTACCAACTGCGGTTGAACACCACGAGCTCTTCGCCAACTGGCAGGTGCGGGACGTAGCGCTGGAAGTACCAGCCCGTGCGATCCCGGTCGGAGGGCTTTCGTAGCGCGACGACCCGTGTTTCCCGAGGACTCAGGTGTTCGACCAGCCGCTTGATGCTGCCGTCCTTGCCTGCGCCGTCCCTTCCCTCCAAGAGGATCAGGATACGGTCGTTGCATTTGATGAAATGCCGCTGCAGTTTCACCAGTTCGATCTGCAGCATGTGCAACTGTGCTTCGTAGTCCTCGCGGCCGATCGAGCGTGTCGCTGTCTCGTCGCGCGCTGAGCCGTGGGCAGTGCCGGTGCCGTCCACATCGGCCTTGTGCTTGGCGCCTTTGGCGCCCTTCTTGTTCTTTGCCATGGGTTCTCCGTTAGGTCTGGTCGCAGGCGATCAGCATTGCGTGTGTCGACGCCCGGCGGGGCGCGGCGCTCATGTCCGCATCCGAGCGGGAGCCGCAGCCATCGCCTTGTCCGTAGGCTGCAGCCAGGTACGGTCGATTGATGCGCTGACGCCAGCGGGTCTTCTTCATGTCAGCCTCGCTGGCGCGTGTCCGAGAGGGAGGGAAGGAAGCGCGGCGTGCGCGCGGCATAGGCGTCGAACTCGGCGCCGAACTGCTTGCGCATGTCCTTCTCCTCGTTGACAGCCAGCCTCGAATACATCACGACGAGGAAGGGGAACATCAGCAGCGTCAACAGCGTCGGCCACTGCAGCAGAAAGCCGAAAAGGATCGCCACGAAGGCCACATACTGCGGGTGCCGAATCCTGGCGTATGGGCCGCTCACGGCAAGTTGGGCGTGCCGTTGCGCGTGGTAGAGCACCGTCCAGGCGCTCGACAGAAGCCAGAAGCCGCCCCCGATGAAGATGTAGCTCGCGATATGAAGCGGGCTGAAGTGAGGGTCGCCGCTCTCGCCCAGCAGGGTCGACCAGAGATGGCCGCTGTTGTGCGACAGCAAGTCCAGACTGGGATACTTGGTCTGAAGCCAGCCGGACAGCACGTACAGCGTCAGCGGAAAGCCGTACATCTCGACGAACAAGGCAACAATGAACGCTGCGAATGTCCCGAAGGTTCTCCAGTCGCGCGAGGTCTGCGGTTTGAAGAAGCTGAAGGCGAACATGATGAAGACCGCCGAGTTCACGAGGACGAGCAGCCAAAGCCCATAAGCGGGCGCATCGTGGTTCATTTGCGCTCTCCCGGGTACGGTGGATTCGCCTTGCTACCGTCGCCTGGTACGGCATGGCGATGCATCAGCACATGAGCGATGACGCAAGTCGCCAGGAGGACCAGTGGCAGCGCGGCCAGGTAGTGCCCGCGGTGTTCCGTCAGCAGCATGTAGATGCTCACGGCCAGGAAGACCAGAAAGCCCAGGAACCATCGCGAGCGCGAAAACCTTGGACCGGTGCGGTGAGAAGTTGTCATGGTCGTCCTCCTCACTTCGCCGGCTCAGGCATCCGGTCCATCATCATCTGCATCATGGACTGGCACATGTCCATGCGCATTTCGAGCATTTGCTGCCGCTCAGCTGTCGGCGCCGACTCGGCTCCATCCTTCATTGCGCCCATCATCGCCATGCCAGCCCGCATGGCCTGCATGTGTTCGGCCATGAGCGCCTTGCGCTGCGCAGGCGTCTTCGCAGCCACCATCCGTTCGTGCATGGCCTGCATCGACTTCAGTTGCGCATCCATGCCCTCGGTGGTCGGCGCCCTTGGCGTCTCGGCCGCGGTCGGACTCGCACCTGCGGGGTGATGGGCCTGATGGTTGTCCTGCGCGAACGTAGACAAGGTGACCAGTGCGGCGCCAACGATGGCCGCGATCGAATGCGTGAATTTCATTTCTCTCTCCTTTAGCCGCGGGTGCCTGCCATTGGGGCGAAACCGATGTCGCCGCAAGCGGACAAAGCCCTATGAAAACTCCGTAGTCGGGTACAGAGTCAAGGCTTATGAGTTGTGCGCCGGGTGTGACCGACACGGCAACTCAAAGGAGGCGCTACAGCGCGAGACGCTCGAACAGCAGCCACGACGGCCGCTTGGGAGGTGGTCGCTGGTGACCCCTCGATGGGATGGCTCGCAGAGCCAACGTCGGAGCCAGCAGCTGGTCTCCATAGGCGGGAGGCGCCAAACCGACGAGGTCGAACGCGAAGGTTGGTGCTTTCTGAATGGCGGACTGGTTGACGTCGCCGCAGAGCTTCAGGCACGGGGCCTTCGACGGGTCGTGGGAACCTTCTTCGTGCTCACCATTGAGGCCTTCATGATTTCCATGCCCGGACGATGGGACATGCTCATACCCGACAGCATGCCGATGTTGCTGCGGAGACTCCAGAAGGCAGGCATTGGCCACCCCGGCCCCGAGCGCAAACAGCCATACCCCGAGCACCATCCACGCGATGGCGCGAATCCTGCGGTGGTTGAGAAGTGTGCGCATGTGCGGCCTATTGACCCATTGACACCTGTGATCCTATTCCCAACTGAGCTGCGGGAAATTGATTTGGATCAAATGGAGGCAAGGGTCAACTACGCGGTACTGCGTTATTCTGTGTTGCTCGTGAATAGACAGTGGATCGCTCGATGAACGAAGGTTTGGGTGATTGGATGACGGTTGGCAGGCTGGCGAAGGTCGCTGGCGTCGGCGTGGAGACAATCCGCTACTACCAGGGACGCGGCCTGTTGCCGATCCCGAAGAACGCCGGCAGCTTCCGGCGCTACCCCGCTTCGATGATCCAGCGGATCGGCTTCATCAAGCGCGCTCAGAGCCTTGGGTTCTCGCTGGACGAGGTGAAGTCGCTCTTGGATCTGGAGGATGGGCGGAATCGCCGGGCTATTCAGACGGTGACACGGCGGCGCCTTGACCAGATCGATGAGAAGGTTGGCGACCTTCAGCGCATGCGAGGCGCTCTGAGAGACATGCTGGAGAGGTGCGAAGACACGGGAGAGGCGCTTCCTTGCCCTATCATTGCTGCGCTCATGGGGCCTTTGAATACGTCCGAATGATTGCGCGCTGTGAGGAACAGACGAGACCCAAGGAAATCGAACGAGGCCTGTCGCACTTCGTTGGTAATGGTCGTGCGGACTGTTCGCTGCACAAAAATGCCGAATGAATTTTCAGCAATCTCACGGCCGACTTAGACGACGTGAACTGCGGCGGTCGGCGTAGCGGATACATCGCCCTACGTCGACCCTGCCGGCGCGATCCACTCAGTCGACTGTCAATCTCACAAGTCCCGCCTATTCTCGCTCAAGGATACGCGCACCGGGCCCCTGGCCCGCGAGTATGTCGCCCGGATTACGCAACGGGCACTCTTTGAGAGAGAGACAACCGCACCCGATACATCCCCCGAGTTCGTCCCGCAGCCGCATCAACTGCGTAATGCGGTCGTCAAGGTCTTCACGCCACCTAGACGCCACACGGCGCCAATGCGCAGCAGTCAGATGAACGCCCGGCTGATACTGCCCGAGAGCGTCGAGCACTTCGTCCAGCGATAGTCCGGCCCGCTGCGCGACTTTGACGATGGCCAGATACCTCAAGATAGCGGGCGAGTATCTCCGCTGATTTCCGGACGTGCGTTCGCTCTGGATCAGGCCCTTGGACTCGTAGAAGTGGATCGTGGATACGGGCAGGCCGCTGCGCTGTGACACCTCTCCAACCGTCAAGCGACGCGACGTGTCGATCCGGTTCATGGCTGACTCCATTGCTCAAGTTATGTTGAGATTCTAGTTGTGCCAAAGTCGCATCGCAATCGAAAGTCTGGCGACGGCGATGTCGGCCTCCAAGGAAGGGATGCGCGCACGGGTACTTTCGAGTTGCGTGCGACCGCGATCCACGTCGAACGGTGTCGCCATGCCTGCCTTGAGACGCACTTCGAGCAATTGCAGAGTGCGGGCCTGGTTGTCGGCGTTCTCTTGGGTGATGCGCAGTTGCTCCTGCCAGCCGCGGAGCTGGAAGTAGGTGCGGGACAACTGGCTGACTACCACGACCTGCATGGCGGCCAGGTCCTCGGCGCTCGCCGCGGTCTCGGCGCGCTGCGCCTCCACGCTGCGGCGTACCCGGCCAAACAGGTCCAGCTCCCAGGTGAAGCCGATGGTGGCCTGGTATTGATTGTGGTCACGGGCATCGCGATCGGCCAAAGGGAACTGATTGGCGGTGTCGCGCACATCGCTTGCCTCGGCGTCGGCAGTGATGGTCGGCAGCCGGTCATACCGGGAGCCGCGCAGCAGTGCGTTGGCTTGCTCGTAGTTGGCCAGCGCAACGCGAAGGTCCTGGTTGTTCGCCAGCGCGGTGTCAACCAGGCGTTCGAGCAACGGGTCACCAAAGGCGCGCCAGAACTCGGGGTCGGTCTGTGCCGTTGCGTTGACGGTGACCGCGGCATCCTGGCGGACGAAGGCGTCCACCTGCGGGGGCTGCGGCCGCACGTAGTCGGGGCCCACGGCGCACGCCGACAGCAGCGCGGCGGCGGTGCTCGCTGCGAGGATCTTCAGGACGCTCGGGCTCTTCATGGTGCCACCTGTTTTGAGCGCTCGCGCGTATCGGAATTGCCGGTGAGCCACTTTGCCGCGGCAGTGCACGCCGGGGCTGCTTCGGAATGTTGGTTCATGGATCGGTCTCCGATCGAATAGGACGACGGCTTCATGGATGGGCGGGCTGCGTATGCGTGGTCACGGTCGATTCGCCGTGCTGGACCAGCTTGCGGCCGGAGAGCTTGCGCAGTGCCACGTAGAACACCGGCGTCAGGAACAGGCCGAAGAGGGTCACGCCGAGCATGCCGGCGAACACCGTGATGGCCGTGGCGGCGCGCACCTCCGCCCCGGCGCCCGCGGAGAGCACCAGGGGCAGCACACCGGCGATGAACGCGATCGAGGTCATGATGATCGGGCGCAGGCGCAGGCGGCACGCTTCCAGCGCGGCCTCCAGGATGTCCTTGCCCTGCATTTCCAGCTCGCGGGCGAACTCGATGATCAGGATCGCGTTCTTGCAGGCCAGGCCCATCAGCACCACCAGGCCCACCTGCACGAACACGTTATTGTCGCCGCCGGTCAACCACACGCCGAACAGCGCCGACAGCAGGCACATCGGCACGATCAGGATCACGGCCAGCGGCAACGTCCAGCTCTCGTACAGCGCGGCCAGCACAAGGAAAGCCAGCAGCACGGCGAGCGGGAACACGATCATGGCGGCGTTGCCCTGTGTGGCCTGCTGGTAGCTCAGGTCCGTCCACTCGATCTCCATGCCGGGTGGCAGCACCTGCCTCGCCAGCTCGGTGACCTTGGCCATCGCCTCGCTGGAGGACAGCACGCGCGGATCGGCCTCGCCGCTGAGGTCGGCGGCGGGGAAGCCGTTGAAGCGCAGCACCGGGTCGGGGCCGTAGGTGCGGTTGACCGTCACCACCGAGCCGATCGGCACCATCTCGCCACGGTCGTTGCGCGTGCGCAGGCGGGCGATGTCCTCGATGCTGTCGCGGAACGGCGCGTCGGCCTGGGCGATCACCTGCCAGGTGCGGCCGAACTGGTTGAAGTCGTTGACGTAGGCCGAGCCCAGGTAGGTCTGCAGCGTGTCGAAGACGTTGGTGAGCGGGATGCCCTGCGCCTTGGCCTTGATGCGGTCCACCTGCGCGTCGAACTGAGGCACGTTGGCCTGGTAGGTGGTGATCGGGAAGTGCATGCCCGGCACCTGCGAAGACGCCCCCTGGAAGGCGCCCACCGCGCCCTGCAGCGCGCCGTAGCCCAGGCCGGCTCGGTCTTCGATGAACAGCAAATAGCCAGCGCCGTTGCCGAGCCCCAGGATCGGCGGCGGCATGATGGCGAAGGTGATCCCTTCCTGCAGTGCGGCGATCTTCTGGTTGATCTCGGCGTTGATCTGCGCGGCCGTGCGCCCCGTGCGGTCGTTGAACGGCTTCAGGGTGAGGAGCGCCATGCCGGTGTTCGGTGTATTGGTCATCTGCAGGGCATTCAGGCCGGGGAATGCCACCGCGCTGGCAACGCCGTCGGTTTCCAGTGCGACGTCGATGACCTTGCTCAGCAGCGCATCGGTGCGCCCGATGGAGGAGCCTTCGGGCAGCTTCACGCCCGCGATCAGGTACATCTTGTCCTGGGTCGGAATGAAGCCGCCGGGCACGGCCTTGAACATCAGACCCGTGCCCAGCAGCAGTAGCGCATAGACCACGAACACCGCCCCGCGCCGACCGAGCACGCGCGAGACCCCGCGCTCGTACTTGTTGGAGCTGCGGTTGAAGAAGCGGTTGAACGGGCGGAACAGCCATCCAAATGCCCGGTCAATGCCGCGAGACAGTGCATCCTTGGGGGCGCCATGGGCCTGCAGCAGCCGGCCGGCCAGCGCCGGGGACAGCGTCAGGGAGTTCAGGCCAGAGATCGCCACCGAGATGGCGATGGTGACCGCGAACTGCTTGTAGAACTCGCCGGTGACGCCGTCGAGGAATGCCATGGGCACGAACACCGCGCACAGCACCAAGGTGATGGCGATGATCGGGCCCGACACCTCCCGCATGGCCAGGTGCGCCGCTTCCAATGGCTGCGCGCCGGCCTCGATGTGGCGCTCCACGTTCTCCACCACCACGATGGCGTCGTCGACCACGATGCCGATAGCCAGCACCAGTCCGAACAAGGTGAGCGTGTTGATCGAGAACCCGAGCAGGTGCAGCACCGCGAACGTACCCACGATGGACACCGGCACTGCGATCAGCGGGATGATGGAGGCGCGCCAGGTCTGCAGGAACAGGATCACCACCAGCACCACCAGGGCCACGGCCTCCAGCAGCGTGGCGACCACAGAGTTGATGGATTCGCGCACGAACACCGTGGTGTCATACACCGCTTCGTACTTGATTCCCGGCGGGAAGGTCTTCTGCATCGCGTCCATGGTGGCGATCACCTGGTCACGGATGTCCAGCGCGTTGGCCCCCGGTGCCTGGAAGACGCCCATGCCCACGACGGCGCTGTTCTGGTCCAGCTTGGCGCGCAGCGTGTAGTCGCCCGCGCCGAGTTCGAGGCGGGCGACATCGGACAGTTTCACGATCTGGCCGTTGTCGCCGGTCTTGAGCACGATGTTGCCGAACTCCTCGACCGTGGTCAGCCTGCCCTGCGCATTGATCAGGCTCAGGAAGTCGCTGTTCGGCATGGGTTCGGCGCCGACCTGGCCCGCCGAGACCTGTACGTTCTGCTCGCGCATCGCTGCGATCACGTCCCCGGCCGTCAGGCCTCGCGAGGCGATGGCCTCGGGGTTGAGCCACGCCCGCATGGCGTAGTCGCCGCCGCCGAAAACATTGACCTCACCGACGCCGGGAATGCGCGCCAGGGTGTCCTTGACGTGCAGCCGGGCGTAGTTGCGCAGGTACAGCGTGTCGTACTGCTTGTCCGGCGAGGTCAGGTGTACCACCATCAGAAAGGTGGGGGACTGCTTCTGGACGGTGATGCCCTGGCGCACCACATCGGCGGGCAACCGCGCCTGGGCCTGGGCAACGCGGTTTTGTACCCGCACCGTCGCGTCATCGGCGTTGATGCCGGGACGGAAGGTGACCGTGGTCACCAGTACGCCGTCGGAGCCGGCGACAGACTTGATGTACATCATGCCTTCGACGCCGTTGATCTGCTCCTCCAGAGGCGTCGCCACGGTCTCGGCAATCACCTTGGGGTTGGCGCCCGGATACACGGCGCGCACTACGACCGAGGGAGGCACGACCTCGGGATACTCGCTGATCGGCAGCGCCGGGATCGCCAGCAGGCCCGAGACGAAGATGACGATCGACAGCACGGCCGCGAAGATCGGCCTGTCGATGAAGAACTTGGAGAATTCCATGGGCTAATACCTTGAGAGGAGTCCTGAGGGAAGCGCGCCGCGACGCTCGTCGTGTGATACGTCCGATCGGCGGCGCGCTCCGGCGTGGCGCTTCATTTGGCGGCGGGCGCGGGCGCGGGCGCCGCAGCAGCCAGCATGGGCACCGCCGTGGCCTGCACAGGCATGCCCGGGAAGAACACCTTCTGCGTGCCGTTGACGATGACGCGGTCGCCCGCCGCCAGTCCCTCTCGCACGATGCGCAGCCCATGGGAGCTGCCACCCAGTTGCACGTCACGTCGCTGCGCCAGCCCATCCTTGTCAACGATGTAGACGTAGTTGCGGTCCTGGTCGGTCAGCACCGCCTTGTCGTCGATCAACACGGCCTGGAATTCACCGCTGCCGACCAGGCGCACGCGGGTATAGAGGCCTGGCGTGAAGATGCGCTCCTTGTTGTCCAGCACTGCGCGCACGGCGATCGTGCCGCTGCCGCGATCGACCTGGTTGTCGAGAAAGTCCACCGTCCCGTTGTGAGGAAAGTCCGTTTCGTCCGCCAAGGCGATCCGGACCGGCAACTGGCCGCCGCGTTCGCTGGGGCGCTCACCCTTGCGCGCCATGCGTGAGTAGCGAACGCCTTCTCATCGGCTTCGAAGTAGGCGTAGACTTTGTCCTGCGACACGATGGTGGTCAGTACGCTGGCGGCGTCACCGGCAGCCACCAGGTTGCCCGCAGTGAAACGGGCACGGCTGGCGCGCCCGTTGATGGGCGAGCGAACCTGGGTCCACTCCAGGTTCAACTGCGCCGTCTCCACCGCGGCCTGCGCAGCCTGCACCTCGGCCTGCGCAGACTCGTCAGCAGCGCGGCGTTGCTCCCAGGCTTCGGTGGAGATGGCCTGCTGCTCGACCAGAACCTTGGCGCGTTGTGCCTCGCTTCTGCTGCGGCCGGCCTCGCTGCGCGCCCGGGTCAACTGCGCCTGGGCCCGGGCCAGTTCCGCCCGGTAACTGCGGGCATCGATCGTGAAGAGCACATCGCCCTTCTTGACCTCGTCGCCTTCGCGGTAGGCGACCCGCTCGATGTAGCCGGACACCCGTGGGCGCAGCTCGACGCTCTCGATGGCTTCGATGCGCCCGTTGTATTCGTCCCATTGCGTGATGGGCTTGATCTCGACTTGCGCGACGCTGACTTGCGGCGGTGGAGGATGGCCTCCGGCGCCAGCACCGGCGTTCTCTTTGCATCCTGCGAGCGCCATCGCGCTGAGGGAGATCAGTATCCAAAGCAGGCGCAAGCCGCGAGGGTCGGAGCTGGAAGTCGTCATCTGAACAGCTTCCGTGGTCAGGTCGTAAAGCGAATGAAGCGAGCGCGATCGCGCTGCAAGCTGCACCCTGACGCTGCCTTTGGGGCAGCGCACGACCATGAGCGACAGATGCGGCAGAGATCGAATCCCGTTGGTTGTCGGCTGCTCGTCTCGTCGCAGAACGCGCGCGCAAACCGACCTCGGCGGCATTTATAAAGCCTCAACCAAACTTGAGGTCAAGCGATATCGACGTTCAGATTCGCTTCGTTGCGGATTGGCTATCCGCGGGGGATAGTGACCTGGGCACTGACGCGGAGGCGCCCTGGCCGAAGCGTTCGCGGACATCAGCCTCACGGGTGCCGCTGGCGCGAGCCGTAGTCGCCGGCCAGTGTCGTAAGTCTCCAGCAGAGTTCAGCATTGTCAGACATCCATCAAAACCAGCGTAGTGCGACGGCTCTCAACTGTGCCGCAGTCGTCTTGGCGCCAACCTGTTCCGCACTCGCAGAGTGAACCCGAAACTCCCCAAACGGATGTCGAACGCGCGTGGATGTCGAAATTAGCTCTTGACCTCAATATAACTTCAGATCTTATAAATGTGACTTGCCACGCAGGAGATGTCGCGTCGATGGGGCGCGCTGCAGCCTGCATGTGCATCACATTACCCCATTGCCGGAGATCGCTCGCTTATGTCCTATTCCCTGCCACCCCTGCCATATGCATACGACGCCCTGGAGCCGCACTTCGATGCGCTCACGATGGAAATCCACCATGGCAAGCATCACCAGACCTATGTCAACAACCTCAACAACGCGGTGAGCGAAGCGGGCCTTGGCGCGGCCCCGGTCGAAGCCTTGATCGAGCAGTTGGAGAACGTGCCCGAATCCTGGCGCACCGCCGTGCGCAACAACGGTGGTGGCCATGCCAACCACTCGCTGTTCTGGACAATCCTCTCGGCCAAGGGCGGCCGGCCCAGCGGTGAGGTCGCACGGGCCATCGACAGCGAGCTGGGCGGGTTCGATGCGTTCAAGGATGCTTTCACCAAAGCGGCGCAGACGCGCTTTGGGAGCGGCTGGGCGTGGCTGACCGTCGGCCAAGACGGCAAGCTGCTGGTCGAGAGCAGCGCCAACCAGGACAGCCCGCTGATGGGCGAGTTCGCGGGCCTCTCCGGCGGCACGCCGATCCTGACGCTGGACGTGTGGGAACATGCCTACTACCTGAATTATCAGAACCGGCGGCCGGACTACATCGCGGCGTTCTTCCACATCATCAACTGGGAAGAAGTCAATCGCCGCTACCTGGCCGCGCAAGGCCGGTGAGCCGCGATCTGGGCGATTCCGAAAGCGGGCAGGAATCGAGTGCGAGCGCGACGGCTGGCGAGCCGCAGATGCGGAATCCAGTCTTCACGCACAGGGCATTGCGCAACAAGCTGGGCCAGTTCCCGACCGGGGTCTGCGTCGTCACGGCGCGTGCGCCGGGGGGGGCACCCATCGGCCTGACCATCAACTCGTTCGTCCCAGTCTCGCTGGAGCCGCCGCTGGTGTCCTGGACCTTTCCGAGCGTTCCGCCAGCCTGGACGTGTTCCGGGCGTGCAGACATTTCGGCATCAGCGTACTCCCTCGTTCGCAGGAGGCGGTGGCACGCCGGTTCGCCGACCCGGGTATCGCGGACAAGTTCAACGGTGTCGCCACACGGCGAGGGGTAGTCGTACTTTTCGTGCAGATTGGTGCGCTTTGCTCCGAAAACCCGTTGCACGACAAGCACTTACGTTTCCCGCACTTTCGGGCGCTTCGCATTTTTCGTGCAGATTGGTGCGCTTCGTCCCAGGCACCCTATGAGGCCGCACCCTGCGGTTTCCCGCGATCTGCCGGGTCAGACCTCGTCGCTTCGGTCGCGAAACTCCAGCTTGAACTGCCAGCCCTCGAAGGCCGCCACCATGCGGCCGAGTTCGTCCCAGGAGATCTCGCGACCATCGATGACGACCATCGGCACTCGGTGGTCCTCGTCGGGATCGCTGTCGACGGTGCCGCGCAGGATCAGGCGATCGTTCACCTGCGGCCCGTGGTCGGTGTCCTCAAGATGCGTGAGAGCCAGGGCCCGGCGCATCTTGCCAATGAGCTTGCCCAGCAACTCCAGAGGGTCGTCGTCAGGCTCGCCGATCACCTGAAACCGATACCCGGCCGGGCAGCCATCGCGCAGCTCGAACGCGTCGATCGCCATACCGGGCCCGAACAGTCGGGTGCGAAACCGGAACTCGTGCTCGACGCCACGCCCGTCGATCATGCGCACGGGCTCGAAGACCACGTGCTCAAACCCATGCAGACCGAGGCGGCTGGCGGCGGCCTCGTTGAAGCATCGGCCGCAAAGCTGCCGGTAGCCGCCCTCCGTCGACCCGTAGTTCACGACATCGTGGCTGAGCGCGGGCTGACGGCAGGCGTCGCAGGTGATTGGCTGCATGGGTGATGCGGTGTGCGTGTAGGCGAGACAACTTTAGGCTACGAACGCGGCACCGCGAACCGATCAGCCACCTGCTTGGCCCGTTGGGCATCGTCGGTGTGCAGGTACATCGAGGTCGTGGCGAGCGAGGCGTGCCGCAGGTTGTCGCGCACCGTGGTCAGCTCGGCGCCGCCTTCGAGCAGGTGGGTGGCATGCGTGTGCCTCGTCCAGTGCGGCGTGGCCAGGCGCAACTTCTCGGCAAGGGCCGGGGTGGCTTCCTCCACGACTTCGGCCGCCGTGGCGAAGAACCGCTTCATCACTCGCCATAGCCGCCACGAGGAGATCCCACTTCCATCCTCTCCAAGGCTGCCAATCAGCGGGGTCGATGGACGCCACTTCGAAGGCGTCACGGGCAGCCCCCGTTGAACGAGGTAGCGATCAAGGGCGGCCCGGGCCAGCGGCGGGAGCACGACCTTGCCGGCCTTGTGTCCCTTGCCGACGACCCCGATCCACGTGTCGCCGTGTGCGTCCGAGTCGACCGCGCCGAGTCGTGCGCCCACGAGTTCGCTGATTCGCAGGCCCGTGGCGTATGCGAAGTCCAGCATGAAACGCAGCCGCTGCGCTGCCGGCTCGCTCCAGCCGTAGGACCATTCCAGGCCGTCGGCGACGACCCGGAGGAGCTTCCACTCGTGCTCGGTGAACGCGTGTGACGTGTCGAGCTGCGCCGGCCGGCTCCCTCGCACCTTGACGCCGGCGAAAGGGTTGGCCAGCACGTAGCGCTGCTCGATGAGCCAGCGGTACAGGGCGTTGAGTACCGACAGCGCGTAAGCCGCGGAGCGCGCCGAGAGCTCTCCCGCGAAGGGGCGCCACGCGGGCGACAACCGCGGCTGTGGTGCGCCGACCCAGCGCGCGCGAGGGCCCGGGTGACGCAGGAAGGCGCGGTAGGCAATGGCGTCCTCGGTGGTCAGCGATGAAAGGGCCCGCCCTCGCTCGACGATCGCCCACAGGATCAGCCGTTCGGCTTCCTTGCGGTAGGCCCGCTGGGTCGCCGCCGACTCGTGCAGCGACAGCCAGGCGTTCACGGCCTGGTAATCGTTGCTGGCGTCGAGCGCACAGCTGGCTTGCGGCGCTCGGAAGGTACCCCGTGAGCCATCGACGTCGTCGGGGACGACCAGTCGCTCCCAGGGGATCAGTTCCTGCGCCTGGTTCACTGTGATCAGCGCGCGAGCGCGTTCGGTGAGCGCAGGATGTTGGGCAAAGAATGCCTCGATGTGGCGGGCGCCGGCCGGCCCGAGCCCCGCGATGCCGGCCCACCAGCGCCGGCGCCTGGGCACGCGCAGGGTCAGGTCGGCCAGCGTGCGAATGCCCGCCGCGTGCAGTACGTCCACGAGCCGCACGGGTAGCCAGCGCTCGACGGCGTCGCCGATGAGGGGCTGCGGCCGCGGCATCCCTCGCAGCGTCTCGATGGCGGCTGTCGCTGCCCTGGCGAGTTTCCGATCCGATGGACTGGCCGCCGCGAGTGTGGAAGCCAGTTCCGCCTGCGCACGGCTCGTCGCGAAGGCCACGAGCTGGCGCTTCACCCGCCCGATCACGGAGCGCGCCGATGCGCCGGCAGTCCGGCGATCAGGCAAATAGCGATCCACCGCGGCGCGGGTCGGCACCCCTTGAAGCCAGGCGGGGGTCGTCTCAGAAAACGGAAAATAAAGCACGCTAAGGCATAGCCGAACCTGCCAAGCTTGCTCCACCCTGTAGTGACGCGATCAGCGGGCAGGAAACGTTCCCCCTTCGCGCATGGCAGGCGCACACCAACTCAGACAGCACGGCCTCCATGCGCGCCAGGTCAGCCATTTTCTCGCGCACGTCCTTGAGCTTGTGCTCGGCCAGACTGCTGGCTTCCTCGCAATGGGTGCCATCCTCCAGCCGCAGCAGCTCGGCGATCTCATCCAGGCTGAAGCCCAGCCGCTGGGCTGATTTCACGAAGCGCACCCGCGTTACATCCGCCTCGCCATAGCGGCGGATGCTGCCATAGGGCTTGTCAGGCTCCAGCAACAAGCCCTTGCGCTGATAGAAACGGATGGTCTCCACATTGACCCCGGCCGCCTTGGCGAAAACGCCAATGGTCAGGTTCTCCAAATTGTTTTCCATATCGCTTGACTCCGTACATGAGTACGGAAGTAAGGTTACGCTATCCAATTTCAATTCGAAAGGACAAGCGCATGTCTGAACCAAAAACCGGGCGCGGCGCGCTCTTCACTGGAGGGCTTGCCGCCATCCTCGCCTCGGCTTGCTGCCTCGGGCCGTTGGTTCTGATCGCCTTGGGGTTCAGCGGCGCTTGGATCGGCAACTTGGCGGTGTTGGAACCCTATCGCCCCATCTTTATCGGCGTGGCGCTGGTGGCGTTGTTCTTCGCCTGGCGGCGCATCTACCGGCAGGCAGCGGCCTGCAAACCGGGTGAGGTCTGCGCGATTCCCCAAGTGCGAGCTACTTACAAGCTCATTTTCTGGATCGTGGCCGCGCTGGTTCTGGTCGCGCTCGGATTTCCCTACGTCATGCCATTTTTCTACTGATCGGAGTTCACCATGAAGAAACTGTTTGCCTCCCTCGCCCTCGCCGCCGTTGTTGCCCCCGTCTGGGCCGCCACCCAGACCGTCACGCTGTCCGTACCGGGCATGACCTGCTCCGCCTGCCCGATCACTGTCAAGAAGGCGATTTCCAAGGTCGAAGGCGTCAGCAAAGTTGACGTGACTTTCGAGACACGCCAAGCGGTCGTCACCTTCGACGATGCCAAGACCAGCGTGCAGAAGCTGACCAAGGCAACCGCAGACGCGGGCTATCCGTCCAGCGTCAAGCAGTGAGTCACTGAAAACGGCACCGCAGCACAACGGACGTCATTGTCTGGCGCCACAAACGATAAAGGATCTGTTGCATGACCCATCTAAAAATCACCGGCATGACTTGCGACTCGTGCGCGGCGCACGTCAAGGAAGCGCTGGAAAAAGTGCCAGGCGTGCAGTCGGCGCTGGTGTCCTATCCGAAGGGCACAGCGCAACTCGCCATCGTGCCGGGCACATCGCCGGACGCGCTGACTGCCGCCGTGGCCGGACTGGGCTACAAGGCAACGCTAGCCGATGCGCCACTGGCGGACAACCGCGTCGGACTGCTCGACAAGGTGCGGGGATGGATGGCCGCCGCCGATAAGCACAGTGGCAACGAGCCCCCGGTGCAGGTAGCGGTCATTGGCAGCGGTGGAGCCGCGATGGCGGCGGCGCTGAAGGCCGTCGAGCAAGGCGCGCAGGTCACGCTGATCGAGCGCGGCACCATCGGCGGCACCTGCGTCAATGTCGGCTGTGTGCCGTCCAAGATCATGATCCGCGCCGCCCACATCGCCCATCTGCGCCGGGAAAGCCCGTTCGATGGCGGTATTGCGGCAACTGTGCCTACGATTGACCGCAGTAAGCTGCTGGCCCAGCAGCAGGCCCGCGTCGACGAACTGCGGCACGCCAAGTACGAAGGCATCCTGGGCGGTAATCCGGCCATCACCGTTGTGCACGGTGAGGCGCGCTTCAAGGACGACCAGAGCCTTACCGTCCGTTTGAACGAGGGTGGCGAGCGCGTCGTGATGTTCGACCGCTGCCTGGTCGCCACGGGTGCCAGCCCGGCGGTCCCGCCGATTCCGGGCTTGAAAGAGTCACCCTACTGGACTTCCACCGAGGCCCTGGCGAGCGACACCATTCCCGAACGCCTTGCCGTAATCGGCTCGTCGGTGGTGGCGCTGGAGCTGGCGCAAGCCTTTGCCCGGCTGGGCAGCAAGGTCACGGTCCTGGCGCGCAATACCTTGTTCTTCCGTGAAGACCCGGCCATCGGCGAGGCGGTGACAGCCGCTTTCCGTGCCGAGGGCATCGAGGTGCTGGAGCACACGCAAGCCAGCCAGGTCGCCCATATGGACGGTGAATTCGTGCTGACCACCACGCACGGTGAATTGCGCGCCGACAAACTGCTGGTTGCCACCGGTCGGACACCGAACACGCGCAGCCTCGCGCTGGACGCAGCGGGGGTCACTGTCAATGCGCAAGGTGCCATCGTCATCGACCAAGGCATGCGCACGAGCAACCCGAACATCTACGCGGCCGGCGACTGCACCGACCAGCCGCAGTTCGTCTATGTGGCGGCAGCGGCCGGCACCCGTGCCGCGATCAACATGACCGGCGGCGATGCGGCGCTCGACCTGACCGCAATGCCGGCCGTGGTGTTCACCGATCCGCAAGTGGCGACCGTGGGCTACAGCGAGGCGGAAGCCCACCACGACGGGATCGAGACCGACAGCCGCACCTTGACCTTGGACAACGTGCCGCGTGCGCTCGCCAACTTCGACACACGCGGCTTCATCAAGTTGGTTATCGAGGAAGGCAGCCATCGGCTGATCGGCGTACAGGCGGTCGCGCCGGAAGCGGGTGAACTGATCCAGACGGCGGCTCTGGCCATTCGCAACCGCATGACGGTGCAGGAACTGGCCGACCAGTTGTTCCCCTACCTGACGATGGTCGAGGGGTTGAAGCTCGCGGCGCAGACCTTCAACAAGGATGTGAAGCAGCTTTCCTGCTGCGCCGGGTGAGAAAAAGGAGGTGTTCAATGAACGCCTACACGGTGTCCCGGCTGGCTCTTGATGCCGGGGTGAGCGTGCATATCGTGCGCGACTACCTGCTGCGCGGATTGCTGCGCCCGGTGGCGTGCACACCAGGCGGCTACGGCTTGTTCGATGACGCCGCCTTGCAACGGCTGTGCTTCGTGCGGGCGGCCTTCGAGGCGGGCATCGGCCTCGACGCGCTGGCGCGGCTGTGCCGGGCGCTGGATGCGGCGGACGGCGACGAAGCGGCCGCGCAGCTTGCCCTGCTGCGTCAGTTCGTCGAGCGTCGGCGCGAAGCGTTGGCCGATCTGGAAGTGCAGTTGGCCACCCTGCCGACCGAGCCGGCACAGCACGCGGAGAGTCTGCCATGAACAACCCCGAGCGCTTGCCGTCCGAGACGCACAAACCGATCACCGGCTACCTGTGGGGCGGACTGGCTGTGCTGACTTGCCCCTGCCACCTGCCCATCCTCGCTGTCGTGCTGGCCGGCACAACCGCCGGTGCTTTCCTCGGCGAGCATTGGGTCATCGCGGCGCTCGGTTTGACCGGCCTGTTCCTTCTGTCCCTGTCGCGGGCGTTGCGGGCATTCAGGGAAAGAGAATGAGCGCTTTCCGGCCGGATGGATGGACGACGCCGGAACTGGCCCAAGCGGTCGAGCGCGGGCAGCTTGAACTGCACTACCAGCCCGTCGTCGATCTGCGCAGTGGTGGGATTGTCGGCGCGGAAGCCCTGTTGCGCTGGCGTCATCCGACGCTTGGACTATTGCCACCGGGCCAGTTCCTGCCCGTGGTCGAATCGTCCGGCCTGATGCCTGAAATCGGCGCTTGGGTGCTGGGCGAAGCCTGCCGCCAGATGCGTGACTGGCGAATGCTGGCATGGCGACCGTTCCGGCTGGCCGTCAATGTTTCGGCGAGCCAAGTGGGACCGGACTTCGACGGGTGGGTAAAGGGCGTGCTGGCTGATGCCGAGTTGCCCGCCGAGTATCTCGAAATCGAGCTGACCGAATCGGTCGCGTTTGGTGATCCGGCGATCTTCCCCGCCCTGGACGCCTTGCGGCAGATCGGTGTGCGCTTCGCCGCCGATGACTTCGGGACGGGGTATTCCTGTCTGCAACATCTGAAGTGCTGCCCAATCAGCACGCTCAAGATCGACCAATCGTTTGTCGCCGGGCTCGCCAACGACCGCCGCGACCAAACCATCGTGCACACCGTGATTCAGCTTGCGCACGGGCTGGGCATGGATGTGGTGGCTGAAGGCGTGGAAACATCGGCGAGTCTTGATCTATTGCGACAAGCGGACTGCGACACAGGACAAGGCTTCCTGTTCGCGAAGCCAATGCCGGCGGCGGCATTCGCCGTCTTCGTCAGTCAATGGAGGGGTGCCACCATGAATGCAAGTGACTCGACCACCACCAGTTGCTGCGTGTGCTGCAAGGAAATCCCGCTCGATGCCGCCTTCACCCCGGAAGGCGCGGAATACGTCGAGCACTTCTGCGGGTTGGAGTGTTATCAACGCTTCGAAGCGCGTGCCAAGACAGGGAACGAAACCGATGCCGATCCGAACGCCTGCGACTCGCTACCGTCAGATTGAGGCATACCCTAACTTGGCGTCAGACCATCCGGCGCTAAATCGTCAGAATAGAGTTGCCTTCCGAATTGATTGACATACGCCGTCAAGGGTCATAGATTTCTTCCTGACACATTTCCCTCAGGAGGATACCTTGCACGGTCAGCGCATCGGTTACGTCCGCGTCAGCAGCTTCGACCAGAACCCAGAACGGCAGCTCGAACAGATCCAGGTGGATAAAGTGTTCACCGACAAGGCGTCGGGCAAGGACACACGGCGGCCCGAACTGGAACGGCTGCTCGCCTTCGTGCGCGAAGGCGACACGGTCGTGGTGCACAGCATGGATCGTCTGGCGCGCAACCTCGACGACCTGCGCCGCCTGGTGCAGGGCCTCACCCAGCGCGGCGTACGCATCGAGTTCCTTAAGGAGCATTTGACCTTCACCGGCGAGGACTCGCCGATGGCGAACCTGATGCTGTCGGTAATGGGCGCGTTCGCCGAGTTCGAACGCGCCTTGATCCGCGAGCGGCAGCGCGAGGGCATCGCGCTCGCCAAGCAGCGCGGGGCCTACCGTGGCAGGAAGAAATCCCTGTCGTCTGAGCGTATTGCCGAACTGCGCCAACGTGTCGAGGCTGGCGAGCAAAAGACCAAGCTGGCTCGTGAATTCGGAATCAGTCGCGAAACCCTGTATCAATACTTGAGAACGGATCAGTAAATATGCCACGTCGTTCAATCCTGTCCGCCGCCGAGCGCGAAAGCCTGCTGGCGTTGCCGGACACCAAGGATGAGTTGATCCGTCACTACACGTTCAGCGAAACCGACCTCTCCATCATCCGGCAGCGGCGCGGCCCGGCCAACCGGCTGGGCTTCGCCGTGCAGCTCTGTTACCTGCGCTTTCCTGGTGTCATCCTGGGCGTCGATGAGCCGCCGTTTCCGCCCTTGTTGAAACTGGTCGCCGACCAGCTCAAGGTCAGCGTCGAAAGCTGGGACGAATACGGGCAGCGGGAGCAGACCCGGCGCGAGCACCTGGTCGAACTGCAAACGGTGTTCGGCTTGCCCAGGATGCGGTCGTGCAGGTCGATGATTTCGTCGGTGACGGTGGCCATGCCCTCGATGGCAAGCGCCACCAGGGTGGCATAGCGTCGCTGCGCCTCGAACTTGGCCAGGTCGGCGGGCGTCATCTGGCCACCCTCACGGGCGATCTTGAGCAGGCGGTTCTGGTGCACCGACCGCTCGATGCCAGAAGGCAGGTCGAGCGCCTGCCACGCTTTGAGGCGTTCGATGTGTTCCAGCATGTGCCGCGAATTCGGTTTGACGGGCGATTGGCGCAGCCAGGCCAGCCAGGTCGTTTTGCCGTTGTCCCGACGCTTGAGCAGATCGTCGAGGCGGCGGCGATGCGCGTCCGACAGCGGTTCGGCCAAGGCATCGTAGATGCGCCGGTTGGCGCGGGTGATTGCTTCGGCGCTCGCCCGCTCGACGGCGTTGAGGGCAGGCAGAATGACCGACTGCTGCCGCAGGTGCTCGATCAAGGTGCTGGCCAGCACGATGCCCTTGTCGGTCTGCAAGGCCATCTCGGTCAGCAACTGGACGGCCTGCCGGTAGTGGCCCATGGTAAAGGGCTGGAAGCTGTTCAACGCCGCCAAGAACAAGCATCAGCAGCAATTCCAGGCGTCCGGCAAGGCGATCAACGCCAAGGTGCGGCTGTTCGGCCGCATCGGCCAGGCGCTGATCGAGGCCAAGCAGGCGGGCCGCGATCCGTTCGCCGCCATCGAGGCCGTCATGTCCTGGGATGCCTTCGCCGAGAGCGTCACCGAAGCGCAGAAGCTTGCGCAGCCCGAGGACTTCGATTTCCTGCACCGCATCGGCGAAAGCTACGCCACGCTGCGCCGCTACGCGCCGGAATTCCTTGCCGTGCTCAAGCTGCGGGCCGCTCCCGCCGCGAAGGACGTGCTCGACGCCATCGAGGTGCTGCGCGGCATGAACAGCGACAACGCCCGCAAGGTGCCCGCCGACGCGCCGACCGAGTTCATCAAGCCGCGCTGGCAGAAGCTGGTCATGACCGACACCGGCATCGACCGGCGCTACTACGAACTGTGCGCGCTGTCGGAGATGAAGAACGCGTTGCGTTCCGGCGACATCTGGGTGCAGGGGTCGCGCCAGTTCAAGGACTTCGAGGACTACCTGGTGCCGCCCGCGAAATTCGCCAGCCTCAAGCAGGCCAGCGAATTGCCGCTGGCCGTGGCCACCGACTGCAACCGGTACCTGAACGACCGGCTGACGCTGCTGGAAACACAGCTTGCCACCGTCAACCGTATGGCGACGGCCAACGAGCTGCCGGACGCCATCATCACCGAGTCAGGCTTGAAGATCACGCCGCTCGACGCGGCGGTACCCGACACCGCCCAAGCGCTGATCGACCAGACGGCAATGATCCTGCCGCACGTCAAGATCACCGAACTGCTGCTGGAGGTGGACGAATGGACGGGCTTCACTCGGCATTTCGCGCATCTGAAATCGGGCGACCCGGCCAAAGACAAGAACCTGTTGCTGACCACGATCCTCGCCGACGCGATCAACCTGGGCCTGACCAAGATGGCGGAGTCTTGCCCCGGCACGACCTACGCCAAGCTGGCTTGGCTGCAAGCCTGGCACATCCGCGACGAAACCTACGGGGCGGCGCTGGCCGATCTGGTCAACGCACAGTTCCGCCATCCCTTCGCCGAGCACTGGGGCGACGGCACCACCTCATCGTCGGACGGCCAGAACTTCCGCACCGGCAGCAAGGCCGAGAGCACCGGCCACATCAACCCGAAATACGGGAGCAGCCCAGGGCGGACGTTCTACACCCACATTTCTGACCAGTACGCGCCATTTCACACCAAGGTCGTGAACGTCGGCGTGCGCGATTCGACCTACGTGCTCGACGGCCTGCTGTACCACGAGTCCGACTTGCGGATCGAGGAGCATTACACCGACACGGCGGGCTTCACCGATCACGTCTTCGCCCTGATGCACCTCCTGGGCTTCCGCTTCGCGCCGCGCATCCGCGACCTGGGCGACACCAAGCTCTACATCCCGAAGGGCGACGCCGCCTATGACGCGCTGAAACCCATGATCGGCGGCACGCTCAACATCAAGCACGTCCGCGCCCATTGGGACGAAATCCTGCGGCTGGCCACCTCGATCAAGCAGGGCACGGTGACGGCCTCCCTGATGCTCCGAAAGCTCGGCAGCTACCCACGCCAGAACGGCCTGGCCGTGGCGCTCCGCGAGCTGGGCCGCATCGAGCGCACGCTGTTCATCCTGGACTGGCTGCAAAGCGTGGAACTGCGCCGCCGCGTGCATGCCGGCCTGAACAAGGGCGAGGCGCGCAATGCGCTGGCCAGGGCAGTGTTTTTCAACCGCCTGGGTGAAATCCGCGACCGCAGTTTCGAGCAGCAGCGCTACCGGGCTAGCGGCCTCAATCTGGTAACGGCTGCCGTCGTGTTGTGGAACACGGTCTATCTGGAACGGGCTGCGCACGCGCTGCGTGGCAACGGCCATGCCGTTGATGACGCGCTGTTGCAGTACCTGTCGCCGCTCGGTTGGGAGCACATCAACCTCACCGGCGATTACCTCTGGCGCAGCAGCGCCAAGATCGGCGCGGGCAAGTTCAGGCCGCTACGACCGCTGCAACCGGCTTAGCGTGCTTTATTTTCCGTTTTCTGAGGCGACCCCAGGCGCGGAATGCGGCCAACGAAGCCTCGTCCGGCCAGGTCGGGGCTGTGAGCATGCTGGGCGGCGCTGACAGCGCGTTTTCCATCCGCGCCAGTTTAGACCCGCGGCATGCATGCCACGCTAATGTTGTTTATCTTGGCATCACTGCTGATGAATATGCTCGCCAGCGAACTCTCACCGCGGTGAGAGTCTTGGCAGACTCAGCACGGGGTGCCGTTGCACGCCGAGGTGATCACGATAGACCCCAAGTTCGATGCCCGGGAGGTGGGTGCAGCCCCAACTGAGGCTCCAGGAAGCTGCCGCTCGCGGAGACCAGCCATCGGCCACAAGCGGTCGGCCCCGCCAGCACCAGAAACCCGTCGCTCACCGACCCCAGGCAATGCTCAGTGAGCGCCGCGCACATGGCGCTTGGAAGCCGCCGCAGGTTTCGCACCTGCGTGATCGATGCCCTGGAGGATGCCGCAGTCGGCAGAGGCATGAGGCACGGGGCAGGCCGCCCGCAGCGCCCTCAGCTCCTTCTCAAGGGCGCGCAGGGCCTTGATCCGCTCGGCCACATGGCCGATGTGCTCGTCCAGCAGGCTGTTCACCTCGCCGCAATCGGCCAAGGGTTGGTCCTTGAAACGCAGCAGCACCCGCACCTCGTCAAGCGTCATGTCCAGGCTGCGGCACTGGCGGATGAACCCCAGCCGATCCGCATGCTGCGGGGTGTAGATGCGGTAGTTGCCCTCCGTGCGCGCGGCGGCCGGCAGCAGCCCCTCTCGTTCATAGAAGCGGATCGTCTCGATGGGCGTTCCGCTGGCCTGGGCCAGTTCGCCGATGCGCATGTGCGGTTCCCCTTGTGCCGGTGACAGTTCGCGACGCACCTTGACTCTATACCCACTTCAGGGTTTTCAATGTCGGCATGGCCCACGATCACCCCCACGACATCAAGCCGGATCCGGCCGGCGCACTGCAACCGGCTGGCTGCGGCGCCTGCTGCGGCGCTTCCGACCACGCACCTGCTGCCTCTGCCTCGGTCCCCCTGGGTGGTGGCCAGCGCTTCCGCATTCCGGCGATGGACTGCGCCAGCGAGGAGTCCGAGATCCGTCGCGCTGTCGAGGGCATCCCCGGCGTCCTGGGGCTGCGCTTCCAGCTGGGCGAGCGCAGCCTGCGCATAGCCGGCGAGCCGCAGGCAGCGCTGGCGGCAGTGGAAGCCATCCGGAACTCCGGATTCGAGGTTCACGCCTGGCCCGACGCGACGGAGTCGTCCAACGCCGGTGATGGATCGGATCACGGCCACGACGCAGCAACCGGGTCCGGCCTGCCCCGCCTGCTGGCTGCCCTCGCTCTTGCGACGGCTGCCGAGGCCCTGTCCTTCCTGGCACCGGACGCGCCCTGGTCCAAGTGGGCTGGCCTGGCCGTTGCAGCCGCGGCCATCGGGCTGGCCGGCTTCGGCACGTTCCGCAAGGGCCTGTCCGCCCTGCGGCACGGCCGCCTGAACATCAATGCACTGATGTCAGTGGCGGTCGCGGGAGCCTTCGTGATCGGCCAGTGGCCTGAGGCGGCCATGGTCATGGCGCTGTACGCGATCGCCGAACTGATCGAGGCGCGGGCCGTCGACCGCGCGCGCAATGCAATCAGCGGCCTGCTGGCGCTGTCGCCCGACACCGCCGACCTGCGGCAGCCCGACGGCACCTGGAGATCCGCGCCCGTCGGCAGCGTACCTATCGGCGCCACGGTCCGGGTCAAGCCGGGCGAACGCGTGGCCATGGATGCCATCGTCACCGACGGCAGCACCGCCGTGGACCAGGCGCCCGTCACCGGCGAGAGCCTGCCGGTCGACAAGGGGCCGGGCGATGCGGTCTTCGCCGGCACCATCAACCAGACCGGCACCATCGAGTGCCGTGTCACCGCCGCGGCGTCGCAATCGACGCTGGCCCGCATCATCCACGCGGTCGAACAGGCCCAGGGCAGCCGTGCGCCCACGCAGCGCTTCGTCGACCGGTTCGCGGCCGTGTACACACCGGCGGTGTTCGTGCTGGCACTGGCCGTTGCCATCGCCGGCCCGTGGCTCTTCGGCTGGACGGTGCTGGCCGCGGTCTACAAGGCGCTGGTGCTGCTGGTCATCGCCTGCCCGTGCGCCCTCGTGATCTCGACGCCCGTCACCGTCGTCAGCGGGCTGGCGTCGGCGGCCAGGCGGGGCATTCTGATCAAGGGCGGCGTCCACCTCGAACAGGCGCGCCTGCTCAAGGCGGTCGCGCTCGACAAGACCGGCACCATCACCGAAGGCAGGCCGCGCCTCGTCGAGTGGGAGATGCTGTCCACCAGCCTGCCCAAGCCGCAGGCCGAACACATCGCAGCCGCGCTGGCGGCGCACTCGGACCACCCGGTGTCGCGCGCCATCGCCGCGGGGCTGACGCCGAACAGCGTCGAGGCCCGCAACTTTGCCGCGCTGTCCGGGCGCGGCATCGAAGCCGACATCGGCGGCCAGCGCTACGTGCTGGGCAACCACCGCCTGATCGAGGAGCGCGGCCAGTGCTCCGCCGAGATCGAGGCCGTGCTCCACCGTCACGAGGAAGCGGGCCGCACGGTCAGCCTGCTGGCCACCGCGTCCGGGGTGCTGGCGCTCTTCGCGGTGGCCGACACGATCAAGCCCTCGTCGGCCGCCGCCATCGGCGAGCTGAAGGCGATGGGCATCACGCCGGTGATGCTGACCGGTGACAACCAGGCCACCGCCGAGGCCATCGGCCGCGAGGCCGGTCTGACGGACATCCGCGGCAACCTGCTGCCCGAGGACAAGCTCGCCGCGATCCAGGCCATGCAGAAGCAGTATGGGGCGACGGCGATGACCGGCGACGGCATCAACGACGCACCCGCGCTGGCGCAGGCCGACATCGGCGTGGCGATGGGCGCTGCCGGCACCGACATCGCGATGGAAGCGGCCGACGTGGTGGTGATGAACGACGATCTGCGGCGCATTGCCGAGACGGTGCGCCTGTCGCAACGCACGCACGCCGTGCTGTGGCAAAACATCGCGCTGGCTCTCGGCATCAAGGCCGTCTTCCTGGTGCTCGCGCTGTTCGACAACGCCAGCATGTGGATGGCCGTGTTCGCCGACATGGGGGCCAGCCTGTTGGTGGTCTTCAACGGCCTGCGCCTGTTGCGAAACCCCGAACGAAGCTGAGGCGACCATGGAGGCCAAAGCCCAACTGCTACAGCCCACGCGGCTGCTCGATTTCACGCACCCCGCCATCGAAGCGCTGGTCGAGAAGCGGGGGTGGCGGCCGTTGCCGATGTATGACCGTATCGGCGCCGTCTACGACTTCGTGCGCAACGAGATCGCCTTCGGCTACAACGCTGGCGACGAGTTGCCGGCATCGGCGGTGCTGGCCGATGGCATCGGCCAGTGCAACACCAAGGGCACGCTGCTGATGGCCTTGCTGCGCGCCGTGGGCATTGCCTGCCGCTTCCACGGTTTCACCATCGACAAGCCGCTGCAGAAGGGTGCGATCACGGGGCTCGCCTATGTGCTGGCACCGCGACGCATCATCCACAGTTGGGTCGAAGTGGCCTTCGAGGGACGGTGGGTGAACCTGGAAGGCTTCATCCTCGATGCACCCTACCTGACCAGCCTGCAGCGGCGCTTCCCGGTCCGACAGCGGTTCTGCGGCTACGGCGCGGCCACGCCCGACCTGTCGGCGCCTGGCGTTGAATGGCGCGGCCAGGACACGTACATCCAGAAGGACGGGATCGCTGACGACTTCGGCGTGTTCGACAGCCCGGACGAGTTCTATGCGCGCCACGGCTCGAACCTCTCCGGCCTCAAGCGTTGGCTCTTCACGCAGGTCATCCGGCACCGCATGAACGCCCAGGTCCGACGCATCCGCGCCGAAAAGTGGTGATGCCGGTCACGGCGATCAGCCCGGCGAACCCGTCTCAAACTCTGTAGCTGCTAGACTCTTTTCATGCGCCGTTGGCTCGCGATCCTCATGCTCGCCCTGCTGCCGCTCCAGTTCAGCTGGGCGGCAGTGGCGGCGTATTGCGGGCACGAAACCGGCCAGCATGTTCAGCACCTGGGCCATCACGAGCACCAGCACACGGATGAGGCCACGGCCGACCAGGGCAGCGCGCCGGCAGATCAGAGCGCGCCGGCTGGGTTCGATTTCGACTGCGGCCATTGCCACGGCACCTGCGCCAGCATGCCCGCGCCCATGGGCGACATTTCGCCGCTGGCTCTGGCCTCCCACCCGGTAACGCCTGTCGAAGGCACCGTGCGAACCCTCGCGCAAAGCCCGCCCGAACGCCCTCAGTGGCTGCCCCTCGCCTGATCGGCGAGGCGGGTTCCTTCTCCTTCTGAAGCCCGTTCGCGCCTGCGTGCGCGCCGCCCGACACATGGGTCAGCGGCGCCGCTCGAGGCCCGATCCGACCCTGAGTTCCTCAGCGTCGACTCTCGCCGATCTCCTGTGGGTTGTTTTCAACACTGGAGCATCGGATGCACCGAAGAAGAATCATGCCGGCCGGGCGCTGGCATCACGCCGCCCGCGCCACCCTGGCGACCGTAGCCAGTACGGCACTCACCGCAGCGCTGATGGGCGTCGCGATCGAAGCGCGTGCGCAGACCCCTGCTGCACCCAGCGAGCCGACCCCGCCCACGCTGCGAGCAGCCTTCGAAACCGCCTGGGCGCGGCAGCCCGAAGCGCAAGCGCTGGCAGCGCGGCGCGACGCGGCACGCGCGCAGCGGGACGCGGCCCAAGCATGGACGCCCGAGCCAGTGGCGATGGAGCTGTCCACCAAGACGGACCGCCTGAACCGAAACCTCGGCACCCGTGAGGTCGAGGTCGGCGTGGCCATCCCATTGTGGCTGCCGGGCGAACGTGGCCGCAGCCAGGCCCTGGCCGACGCCGAGGGCCGTGCCATCGAGAGCCGTACCACGGCGGCACAGCTGCGCGTGGCTGCCGCTGTGCGCGAAGCGTGGTGGGCGTGGCAGCGGGCCCGTGTGGAGCTCGATGCCGCACGCGGCCAGCTCGACAACGTTCAACGCATTGCCGCCGATGTCGGCAAGCGGCTCAGAGCCGGTGACCTGGCCCGTGCCGACCAGCACCAGGCCGACGGCGCCGTCGCGGCGGCCGAAGCGGCCGTGGCGCAGGCCGAAGGCGCGCTCACGGCCGCCTGGCAGCAGCTTCGTCCCCTCGTCGCCATGCCAGCGGCTGCCGCACCCAGCGCCGCGCCCGGCGCCGACGCCGAACCCGAGCCGTCCACGGCGACCGGTCCTGCAGACGGCCTGGACACGCATGCCGAACTGCTCTCGTTGAAGGACCGCTCCGCCGTCGCCGACGGCGTGGCTGCACTCGCGGCCACGCAGTCTCGCGCCAGCCCGGAACTCACCATCGCCGCCACCCGCGATCGGGGCACTTACGGAGAGTCCTACCAGCAGACCTTCACGGTCGGTGTGCGCATCCCCTTCGGCGCCGGTCCCCGGCACGATGCCCGCGTGGCCTCTGCGCGCGCCGAGGCGGTCGAACTGCAGGCGCAGATGGCATTGGAACGTGCCCGCCTGGCGGGCGAGCGCGAAGCCGCTCGCGCGCGCACCGACGCGGCGCGGGCGCAGCTGGCCGCTGCCGATCGTCGCGCCCAACTGGCGCGCGAATCGCGCGGCTTCTTCGACAAGTCCTTCCGCCTGGGCGAATCCGACCTGCCCACGCGCTTGCGCATCGAGGCCGAGGCCGCCGACGCCGAGCGACAGGCCGTGCGCGCCCGCATCGAACTCGCCGCAGCCATCTCGGCGTGGCGGCAGGCCCTGGGCCTGCTGCCGCAGTGAGCCGACGGCACACGCCCCCACGAACACGCTCAGCGAACCCCATCAGGAATCCCATCCCATGAAGTCTTCCCACTCCCTGGCTGCGCTCTGCCTTGCATCCGTGCTGCTCGGCAACGCCCTGCCGGTCATCGCCGGCGATGGCCATGACCACGGCGACACCGCCCCGGCCGCCACGGGCACCGCGCTGCCCCGCTTTGCGGCGGTGTCCGAGACCTTCGAGCTCGTCGGCGTGCTCGATGGCAAGCAGGTCACGCTCTACCTCGACCGATTCGTCGACAACACCCCGGTGCGTGGCGCGCAGATCGAACTCGAGATCGACGGGACCAAGTTCAAGGCCGAGGCCCATGGCGACGACGCGTATGAAGTGGTGCTCAAGGAAGCGCCCAAGCCCGGCGTGCTGCCGATCACCGCGACCGTGACCGCTGGGGCGGAGGTCGATCTGCTGGCCGGCGAACTCGACTTGCACGAGGCCGCCCACACCGACGAGCCTGCGCATGAACTTTCATGGAAGGAGGTCGGCGGATGGGCCTCCGGCGGCCTGGCCGTCCTTGCCGTGCTGGTATTTGGCGGGAGACGCCTGATGGCCGCCCGCCAGGTTCGCGCCGGAGGTGCAGCATGAAGCGCGCTTCTTTGCATCGCCTGGCCTGGCTCGGCGTGGTGCTGGCACTCGTGGGCCCACTGACCGCGCAGGCCGGGGAAGGCCATGACCACGGCGACGCACCCGCTGCGCCGAGCGCAAACGGCCCCCAACGCCAGCCCGACGGCAGCGTGTTCCTGCCCAAGCCGGCCCAGCGCCAGCTGGGAGTACGTACGATGGTGGCTGCTGAGGCCGAGCTGCCGCGCTCGGTCGAGCTGAACGGCAAGGTGCTGATGGATCCCAACGCCGGCGGCAAGGTGCAGCCGCTGAACGCCGGCCGCATCGAGCCCGGTCCACGCGGCCTGCCCAACCCGGGACAGGTGGTGCGCAAGGGCGAGGTGCTGGCCTACGTGGTGCCCTCGACCGCGCCCATCGAGAGATCGAATCAATCCGCGCAATTGGCCGAGTTGCGCGCGGCCAAGTCGCTCGCCGACAAGCGCGTGACGCGGCTGAAGGAGTTGTCGGATACCGTGCCGCGCAAGGACATCGAGGCGGCCGAAAGCGAGGCAGCCAGCCTGGCCGAGCGCATGGCGGCCGTTGGCGGCGGCCTGGCAACGCGGGAAGCGCTGGTGGCCCCGGTGTCGGGCGTGATCGCCTCGGCCCATGTGGTGGCCGGTCAGGTGGTCGATGCCCGCGAACTGCTGTTCGAGATCATCGACCCGAGCCGCTTGCGCATCGAGGCACTGGCCTTCGAGCCCTCGCTCGCGGCCAATGTCGGCAGTGCCACGCTGGCAGTCGGTGACCAGCGTGTGCCGCTGGAGTACCTGGGTGCGGCGCGCAGCCTGCGCGAGCAAGCGCTGCCGCTGGGCTTCCGCGCTCAGGGTGCGGCCCTGAACGGCTTGGCCGTAGGACAACCCGTGCGCGTCTTCGTGCAGACGAAGCAGAAGGTCAAGGGCATCGCGGTCCCGGTCGCGTCGCTGATGAAGAACCCGGCCAACCAGACCGTCGTCTGGGTCAAGACTTCGCCCGAGCGCTTCGAGCCTCGCAGCATCACGACCGAGGCCCTCGATGGTGTGAACGTCGCGGTCACATCGGGCCTGAAGGCCGGGGACCGCATCGCCACCCAAGGCGCCACCCTGATCAACCAGGTGCGCTGACATGTTCAAGTGGCTACTCGACAACAGCCTGACGAACCGGCTGCTGGTGATCATCGCCAGCGTCGTTCTGATGGCCTACGGCGCGTTCACGCTCTCGCGCACCCCGGTGGACGTGTTCCCCGACCTCAACAAGCCGACCGTCACCATCATGACCGAGGCCGGCGGCATGGCCGCCGAGGAGGTGGAGCAGCTCATCACCTTCCCGCTGGAGACGACCATGAACGGTCTGCCCGGCGTCGAAAGCGTGCGCTCGACCTCGTCGGCCGGCCTGTCCTTCCTCTACGTCACCTTCGACTGGAGCACCGACATCTTCCGCGCCCGGCAGCTGGTGTCGGAGCGGCTGTCCTCGATGGAGGAAGGCATCGCCGAAGGCGTGGTGCCGCGCATGGGCCCGATCAGCTCGATCATGGGCGAGATCATGCAGATCGCCATTCCGGTCGATCCGAGCAAGATCAGCCCGATGGCGGTGCGCGAGTACGCCGACTGGGTGCTTCGACCGCGCCTGCTCTCGGTGCCAGGCGTCGCGCAGGTCATCCCGATCGGCGGCGAGGTGCGGCAGTTCCAGGTGCAGCCGAACACCGCGCGCATGGCCGAGCTGGGCATCACGCACGACCAGCTCGAAAGCGCGCTCAAGGGCTACTCGTCGAACACCTCGGGTGGCTTCCTGGAGCTGAACGGCCGCGAGTACCTGATCCGCAACCTCGGCCGCACGTCCCGGCTCGACGACCTGAAGAACCTCGCGCTCGCGGCCAAGGGCGGCCAACCCATCCTCCTGCGCCAGATCGCCGAGGTCACGTTCGCCGCGGCACTCAAGCGCGGTGACGCAGGATTTGAGGGCAAGCCGGCGGTGATCCTGGGCATCCAGAAGCAGCCGACTGCCGACACCATCGCGCTCACCAAGTCCATCGAAGACGCCCTCGTCGGACTGAAGGCTTCGCTGCCGGCCGGCATGGAGGCGCCTCGCGTCACCTTCCGTCAGGCCAGCTTCATCGAGGCCTCGATCACGACGCTGCAGGGCAAGCTGATCGGCGCCTCGATCTTCGTCGCGGTGATCCTGTTCTTCTTCCTCGGCACCTTGCGGCCGACCGTCATCGCGCTGACGGCCATTCCGGTATCGATCTTCATCACCGCTCTGGTCTTCAAGTACTTCGGCCTGTCGATCAACACGATGACGCTGGGCGGCCTGGCCATCGCCATCGGCGGTCTCGTCGACGATGCGGTGGTGGGTGTCGAGAACGTGCTGCGGCGGCTGAAGGCCGACCGGGCCAACCATCCACACAGCCGGCTGCACCCGATCGAGATCGTCGCGCACGCGACGATGGAAGTGCGATCGGCCATCCTCTATGCGACGGTCATCATCGTGCTCGTCTTCATCCCGCTGTTTGCACTGCCGGGGCTGGAGGGCAAGCTGTTCGTGCCGCTGGGCATCGCCTTCATCGTCTCGACGCTGGCTTCGCTGATCGTCTCGGTGACGGTGACGCCGGTGCTCAGCTTCTACCTGCTGCCGCGGATGAAGAACCTGGACCACGGTGACACCAAGGTCCTGGCCTGGCTGAAGGCACGCTACCGCAGCGGCCTGCAGGGCGTGCTGGACCGGCCCAAGGCCGCCATGGCGGCGGCCGGTGCGGCCGTGCTGGTGGCCGCAGTGGCGGTGCCGTTCTTCCCGACGACCTTCCTGCCGCCGTTCAACGAGGGCACGCTGCTGATCGGCCTGCGCCTGAACCCGGGTGTCACCTTGACGGAGTCGTCGGCCTTGGCACGCCAGGCCGAGGTACTGGTCAAGCAGGTGCCCGAGGTGACGCACGTCGGTCGCCGCAGCGGCCGGGCCGAGCTGGACGAACACGCGGAAGGCGTGCACGTCAGCGAGCTCGACGTGGGCCTCAAGCCCACCGCCGAGCTGACGCGCAGCATGGACGAGATCAAGGCCGACATCCGCAAGCGCCTGATCAACCTGCCGGCTGCGCTGGAGATCGGCCAGCCCATCTCGCACCGCATCGACCACATGCTCTCGGGCGTGCGCTCGCAGATCGCGATCAAGATCTTCGGCGAGGACCTCGACGCGCTGCGAGGCCAGGCAGATGCCCTGCGGGCCAAGCTGGCCACGATCCCAGGCATCGCCGACCTGCAGATCGAGAAGCAGGTGCTGGCGCCGCAGATCAAGGTGCGCATCGACTACGCCGCCGCGGCGCAGTACGGCGTGCCGGCGCCGCAGGTGCTCTCCGCATTGCAGGCGCTGGTCGAGGGGGAGAAGGTCACCCAGATCGTCGAGGGAGGCCGGCGCTTCGCACTCGTGGTCAAGCTGCCCGAGTCGGCGCGTTCGGTCGAAGGCCTGGGCCAGATCCTGATCGAGACGCCGAACGGGCGCATCCCGCTGTCGAAGATTGCGGCGATCGAGGACGGCGACGGCCCCAACCAGATCAGCCGTGACGACGGCAAGCGGCGCATCGTGCTGTCGGCCAATGCGTCCGGGCGCGCGCTGTCGGAGATCGTGGCCGACATCCGCAAGGTGGTGGCCGAGACGAAACTGCCCGAGGGCTACTTCATCACCCTGGGCGGCCAGTTCCAGGCCCAGGAGGAGGCCTCGCGGCTCGTCGGCCTGCTGTCCATCGTGTCGCTGACGCTGATGTTCGTGGTGCTCTACAGCCGCTACAAGTCGGCGGCGCTGTCGGCGCTGATCATGGTGAACATCCCGCTGGCGCTGGTGGGCGCAGTCATCGGCCTGTGGCTGTCGGGCCAGCCACTGAGCGTCGCCGCTCTCGTCGGCTTCATCACGCTGGCCGGCATCTCGGTACGCAACGGCATCCTGAAGGTCAGCCACTACATCAACCTGATGCGCTTCGAGGGCGAGTCCTTCGACCAGAAGATGATCCTGCGCGGCTCGCTGGAGCGGCTGAGCCCAGTGCTGATGACCGCGCTGGTCACCGCCTTTGCGCTGGCCCCGCTGCTGTTCGAGGCCGAGCAACCCGGCACCGAGGTGCTGCACCCGGTGGCCGTAGTGATCTTCTCCGGCCTCATCAGCTCGACCCTGCTCGACACCTTCCTCACGCCCGCGATGTTCTGGCTCTTCGGGCGCAAGCCGGCCGAAGCGCTGATGGACGACAAGGACGCCGAGGCGCTTTGAGCGGCTTCCTGTTCACCCCCAAACCCTGAAAGGACTCTCATGAAGACGCAATCCATCCTCGCCTCCATCACCCTCGCCCTGGCTGGTTCTGCCTTTGCCGCCGGCGACAAGCACAACCACGCCCACGAGCACAAGCCGCTGCATGGCGGCGTCGTGGTCGAGGTCAAGGACATGGACTACGAACTGGTGGCCAAAGCCACCGTGATCCAGCTCTACCTGCGCGACCACGGCAAGCCGGCCGACGTGTCCAAGGCCAGCGCGAAAGTGACGCTGCTGACCGGCACCGAGAAGCAGGAGGTCGAGCTGAAGCCCGCGGGCGACAAGCTCGAAGCCTCCGGCAGCTTCAAGGTCGGCCCCGGCACCAAGGCCGTCGCTGTCGTGATCGTCGGCGGCAAGCCCGCCACCGCACGCTTCACAGTGAAGTGAACGCCATGACTGCCGACCGATTGACCTGTGCCTCGGTGGTCTTGGTGGCTGGGCTGCTGGCGGGCTGCGCCACGCCGCCCGCACCCGATCCCACCGTCGAGATCCCGTACTGCCACAAAACCAACAAGGGCCGGGTGATCGCCTGCACCACGGCTCCGGCGCCGAGCCTGAACGCCGATGCGCAGGCCAAACAGTTCGCGCCTGACCCGAACGCCCTCACCGTGTACGTCGTGCGGCGCAACTGGGGCGACGGCCGGAACTTCGTGAAGGTTCAGGCCGACGGCGGAGCCGCCGTCGAGACCCTGCCGAACACGATGGTGCGCTACCGGCTGAAGCCGGGTTCGCACTCGATCGCCTTCGACTTCGAGGGGCAGCGTCCAGCGACGACGGTCGCGGGCAAGGCGGGCGAAGTGCGGTTCGTCCGGCTCGACGGCATGGTCTGGGCCTGGAAGAGCACGTTCACCTGGGCGACCGAATCCGAGGACGCGATCCGCGAACGAGCGCTGAAGGCAAGGCTGGTGGCCGACTTGGCGGTACGCTGACCCCATGAGGACATTTGCCCTGTTCATCGCCACGGCCCTGGCCGAGATCGTTGGCTGCTATCTGCCCTACCTGTGGCTGAAGCAGGGCAGGTCCGCGTGGTTGCTCGTTCCGGCGGCGGCGAGCCTGGCCCTCTTCGCCTGGCTGCTCACGCTGCACGAGACGGCGGCGGGGCGGGTGTATGCGGCGTACGGCGGGGTCTACATCGGCGTCGCGCTGCTTTGGCTGTGGATCGTGGACGGCATCAGGCCGACGGCATGGGACGTGGCGGGCGTCGCCGTCGCGCTGACGGGCATGGGCCTCATCATGTTTCAGCCGCGCTGATGATCAGTTCGATGCCGTAGCGTGCAGCTTCTTTGCCGGTCTGCGCGCGGCCGACCCCGGCTTGAGTGACTCCGCCGCTGTCAATCGACAGGTACATGTGATGCGCGAGCTAACGACTTGCGAACGTCTGCTTA
>Ga0116168_1000505_pt1 | contig 37806 bp, 38 predicted proteins | sample AD_UKC129_MetaG_FD_89795 | JGI IMG/M metagenome (GOLD analysis project Ga0116168, IMG submission 89795) | Active sludge microbial communities of municipal wastewater-treating anaerobic digesters from Canada - AD_UKC129_MetaG | ecosystem: Engineered > Bioreactor > Anaerobic > Digestate | place...
CGCTGCGTTCAGGGCGCAGTGGGCACAAGCCCGTGTGGGTTCAACTCCCACCTTCGGCACCATCAAGAAAGTGAACCCCAGCAGAAGCTGGGGATTTTTTGTTTTTCGAATACTGTTTGTTGATCCCAAGAACGACCCAGGAATGAAACGTCGCCTCATGCCGGCCGTGGATAGCGTTACTACCCGGCAAAGGAAAAACAAGCGAAGAGGTTACTGAGGGTCACCGAACCTTGGCAGGGACTGCAAGAAAGTGTGAATAATGGTCCTATGTATAATGACGTAGTGGGATGGATTTGGGCGGCGGAAAACTGCAGGAGTTTCAGCCGGTCAGGCCCCCCCACGAAGGCGAGCGCCCTTGTTCCCTTATCTTTGCCTAGAGTTACTGCGGCCTTCGGACAACCATGGCGTCTTGACAACAGCCTGCAGTGCACAAACTCAGTGGAAAGGAGGTAGTTCGCGTGCAGCCCAAAGATCGAGAGGATCGTCTGTTGGGGGAAGGGCAGGAACTTGTGGACGAAGAGCTGAAGGAAGTGACTGGTGGGACATTTAAGCCCCTCACACGATGCCCACACTGCAGCTCTATAATACCAGGCTCGGAGGACGGAAAGCCCTGGTGCGAAAGATGCCAACGCTACGTGTAGTCGCCATGGTCTTCTGGGTTGACCACAGCAGGATCAGAGCAGGTTTGGGGAAGGACCTGCCAGTTCAACAAGGGAAAAGCAGAAGCCTTGCCTGGTAACTAAAGGGCTGCCGCTCTCCACCAGGACAAGGCTTCCATCTTTTGGACAACACACAACCGCGGAATACCGCTAAGCAATTCTGTCAACGGGTCATAGCCAGATTTCTGCAGTTCGCAGTGTTCAAAAACGATGAGCTGAGAAGACTCGTTGGACTCACAAGACTACATTGGCCTTTGTTGGGACTGGAGGGCAGCTTCTGCGGCCTTAGTCGTGCCCTTTAGGCGCTCAATCGCGTTCCCCCAGGATGATGATGGAGTTATACTCCGTAATCGCCAACCGATCCCCTTCAGGTGACCAGGCTAAAGTCTGGAGGCCCAAAACCCGGCCCGGATACGTATAAAGAACCTCCCCTGTGCTCACATCCCAGATGCGGACGGTACCGCTGTGGCTCCCCCCGGCCAGGTAGCGACCGCAGGGGGACCATTCCAGGGCGGCAACTACGTAGCTGTCCGCGCCCAGCCCCTTGATCATCTGGCCCGTTCCCAAATCCCATATGAAAACCGACCCGTCGTAACCGGAGCTGGCCAAGTATTTGCCATCGGGCGACCAAGCCACAGAGCGGACCCAGTCGCTGTGCCCCTCCAGCTTCTTGACTTCCTTCCCCGTTTCAGCGCTGCAGACATACACAGCTTGATCGTAGCCCCCGAAAGCAACCTGATCGCCATGGGGAGCCCAAGCAACGGTGCCGATCCATCCCGGATTCCGTATGGCAACCACCTGGGTGGCTTCCGCCACATCCCAAATAGCTACAGTTTTGTCCCAGCTGGCAGTGGCCAGCTTCCTGCCATCGGGGGACCAGCTCACCGCGAAAATGACATCTTCATGGCTGACACCTTTCAGGCCCACGGCAAACTCGAAACCCTCGGCGTGGACAAAGGGCTTTCTGATGCGTTCCGTGAAGTCACCGAGGTATTCCCCAGTGTCGACGTTCCAAATCCGCACCAGCAGGTCATGCCCAGCGCCGGCCAGGTAAGTCCCATCAGGTGACCAGGCCAAATCCTCCAGAGGCCCGCCGGGAGTGGGCAAGAGCTGGGTGCGTTCTTCCCTTGCCGCCAGGTCCCAGATCCGCACAACAACATCCTCACCGGCGGAAGCCAGGATATCTCCCTGGGGCGACCAGGCCAAAGCTTTAACAGCACGGATGTGTCCGGTGATCCCCCACCGCTTCTCGCCTGACTCTGCCGACCAGAGATCCATAATGCCCCGGAAGCTGCCGCTGGCCAAAAACTGCGAGTTTCTGCTCCACGCCAGAGTCAAAATATGGCTTCCCGTGGGGATGCTCTGCATCAGCTTCCCATCTGCCATATCCCAAACGTGAAGGGCTTTGTCTGTACCAGCAGCCAGGTAGCGGCTATCGAAGGACCAGCTTAAGGTGGTAACGCCGCCTTCCTGCTCCTGGAGCTGCATCTCCTCTCCGGTTTCGAAGTTGAAAACCTTTAGAGCCCCGCCTTCTAAAGCTACGGCAGCCAAAGAGCCTTCGGGGGCAGTGGCCATGACCATGACCCTGTTCCCCATCTCGAACTCCGTTACAAGCTCACCCGACTCCACCCGCCAGACCTTCACGTCCAGAGCATCGCCGCCGCTGAGCAAAAGACTCCCGTCTGGGGACCAGGCAACGGTCCTCACCCACTTTTCATCCGTAAAGGTCTGCAGTTCAGCTCCGGAAGCAGCATCCCAAATCCTGATTCTGTTGTCCCGACCTGAACTGGCCAGCTTCGTCCCATCAGGCGACCAGGCCAGATCTGTTAGGGTGATGGCGTGACCCGGCAGCGTCATGACCTCGCGGCCTGCCTGCCAGTCCCAGATCTTGAGCTTACCGTCTCTGGATCCACTGGCCAGATGGCTGCCTAAGGGAGAGAACTCCATAACCTTCACTCCGCTAGCATGGCCGCCCAAGGTTCCTATCAGCTGGCCATCGGCTGCCCGCCAGATCCTTATTGACCGGTCATTGCTGCCGGTTACTATGTACTGATCATCAGGCGAAAAGACCATGGTCTCAACCCAATCCCAGTGATTGGCGAAAGAAAACTGGACGCCCCAGCGGGAGAAATCAGGCTCAGCCCAGGGGTAAGCATCGAATTCCACTTCGGTGCTTTGACCCACCACCCGCTGCTCCGGGACAAAGCGGTAGCCGGTTTTCCGGGGGATGATAACTGTACTGTCTGAACCAGCGGTTTTGAACTGACCTTGCGCATCTGTCTCAACGTATGAATCCGTTCCATCCACGATCAAGAGACTGACACCAGCCAAACCCTCGCCGCCGTTTTCCCCGAGCACAACGCGCCCCGCAATACTTGCGGCCTGGGGTTCTTTCCCGCCCTGCACGCAGCCGGCCAGGGGCAAAACAAACAGCACAACAAACACCAGGGAAAGGTATTTTAGCTTTCTGAGCATATCCTCCAGACCCCTTTTTCTTTATGTCCTCATTGACTAGTACTGCGGAAACGCTCAGAATCCTCTTGTGCCAGGGGGACAATAACGACAAGTGTTTGTAGGAGGAAAGACTTGGTTAGCCGGGCATGATAGTGCAAACGAATTTGCTGAAACAGCGACCAGCGGGAAAGGAGCGGACCGGGGAAAAAAGTCAATGCTTATCGTTCTCATCACCTGGGGAACGGGAACGGCCGCTAACGCCAGATCAGGAAGAAGGTGCTGTCTGCATAGGGACAGCACCTTTTTTGTCTAAACCCTCCGCACCGGCCTGATGTACTTCCAACAGCGCTCTGGTTCATGGTAGAAGTAGGCGACCCGCCCAGGGGTATGGTCGAAGCAGTAGCCCGTATCGGAGAAATCAAACTCGGCCATAGCCTTTCTCATCTTCTGGGCCACAGCACTGTTCTCGGTGTAGTAGTCGAAGGGCCCATGCTCGAACACAATGTACTCACCTTCGGGAACATCCATAACCTCCATCTGCTCTGGCAGCTCGCCGGAGTAATCCAGTGGCAGCCGCACACCGTAGCATCCGGCCCGGGGATAACCCCACTCGCCCGCCGGCCCTTTGGGATCGCTGATGTAACCCATGCACTGTCCGCTGCCGCTGTTGGGACCGCTTCCGCCCTGGTCATCCAGCTTACCTTTGATGCTGTCCAGAAGGCCGCAGATGGTGTCGCAGTCCTGACCCGGAATCTGGCTCTGCTTTTCCCAGAAATCCCAGTAGCCATGGCTCTCGTAGTTCTTAATGTGCAGGAACTTGTGGGCTGGGATGGTTACAAAGTAGACCTTTACACCGCCAGTTGACTTGACCATGCCGATCTCCCCCAATCCTAAGAAGTAGCGGTCGAAGGGGTTAATTTTCATGCGTAGGACCACAGGCTTGGGGCTTTTGCGGTACTCACTGGGGGTCATTCCGTAGGCATCTTTAAAGGCCCTGGTGAAGGCTGCATGGGAGGAAAAACCGTGATCCAGGGCAATATCCAGGATGCTCCTCTGGCTGTCCCGCACTGCCAAAAGGGCAAAGGCCAGCCTGCGGCGGCGCAGGTAATCCCGGAACTGCATGCCTGAAATTTCCCTGAACCTCCGCGTTGTGTGAAACTCGGAGTAACCCAGCCTGCGGGCAAGGAAGGTGAGCGTCAGCGCTTCGCTGTTTCCATTCTTGATGCAGCGATCGATCTCATCCACGATCGTCTGGATGTACCGGTGCCACTCGTACATCACTTTTTCACCCCACTTCAACCGCCCTGTGCTGATCATAGCGGAAAAACGACCCTGTTTCTTGATTTTTCTTGCTGTCCGTGCAGGACGGCCGGAGAAAGCCTCGCCAAGCTAGGGCCTGCCGCCCATCTGCAGCCAGAGATCGCGGTGGGCTCTGTCGTACGCCTCCCGCCCCTCAAGGCGGGCCCGCAGCCTGGCCTGTTTTTCCGCCGCTTCCCTTTCTTTGTGCTCCCGCAGCAGCTGGGCAAACTCTTGAGGCGAAGTCACTTCCCCAGTGGTGATTTCCCTGGAGATGCACTCCCATTCCACGGGATGGTGCAGCATGAGCGCCTGGCGGTGATAGCCCTGCATCACGCTTTTAACCCCGCCCTGCTTCACGAAGCGCTCGATGTGGTACAGATCCTCGATGTACCAGCGGTCCGCCCAGGACGTTTCCCGCAGCCTGTCCCGGACAAATCGGGTTGTGATCAGCTTAAGGTAGTCCATTTTTCTCCCTCCCCAAACAGAAAGCCTCCCCAGGAAACCCAGGAAGGCCAAAGGGAAACTTATCTCTCAGGCTTTTCTCCGGTTACCTGCAGGATTTGGCACCTTACACCAAGTGCAGGTTGCCGGGGTTCATCGGGCCAGTCCCTCCCCCACTCTTGATAGGTCACTATTCACTTCGTGAAGCAGCACCTCAAGTATATCCCATTTTTATCCAGCCGTCAAATCACTTCACCGCGCCTGCTCTACCTTGCGGAACGCTGAAAGCTCCCTTGCCGTTCTGACGCAGAAGCCCCTGGTCTTTGTTTTCTGTCTGATCACTCCATCGCGCAGAGGCAGAAGGGATGCCCCGCTGGGTCGATCAGCACCGTGGATGTTTCATAATACTGGGTGTCAGCTATTCTGGCTCCACATTTGACCGCATGCTCCACGGCCTTCTCCAGGTCATCAACCTTGAAGTCCAAGTGCACCATCTGCTGCTGCTGGCCCTCTTTCCAGGGCCAGATGGGCGGTACGTACTCCTGGACCCTCTGAAAGGCCAGAATGATGCCCTGGGGCGTGTGAATGCCTGCCCACTGCTCATTGGAAATGGTCTTTTCCAAACCCAAGAGCTCAGCGTAGAAATCCGCCAGCGCATCTGGATCCCTGCAGTCCAGAGCGATACCGATAATGTCCGAGACCAAGCTCATCTACCTGCTCCCCTCTTGGCTCTTTGTGGCAATGATGGCTTCGCTGTTGGTAAGGTTAATCCTGCGTCCAGCTGGAGAGTTTCGTCCTGGCAGAACGTCCGCTTCCTTGCTCACGAGCGTCCCACTTTGCCGCACTGCGTGCATTGCCACACTGTCTGTAAGCCTCCACCCGCGAACCTGATTTCACCTCCGCACTCATCACACTTACCCTTGCTGCTCTCCTCGTCTTCCGACCCTCCGGTTATCGCGTCCAGCTCATCGGGGGATAGTTCCCCGGTCCTGGGATGCAGCAGACCCATGAGCTGTTCCGCCTCCTTGACTGAGAGGGCGATACCGTTTTCGTTGGCAAGTTCCATCAGCTCTTCTGGCGTCGCACACCTTACTGCCTGCTTCAGCAGTTCCTCCCTGTTTTCCCCTAGATGCTTCATCAGCTTTGATATCTGCATCTCAATACCTCCCATCTGCTTCCAGTGCTGGCCTTCCTGCATCCGGGCACAGCTCCCTTTTCAGGTAGTAAACCATTACGATTCGTCCTTTCGAGTTCCTGCCGCAGCAAGCAGGTCCCCGGTTACCTCTGGAGTTACCTTCTGCGGAACAACAAACCCACCTCTTCAGGTGGGCTCCAGTTGTTCACCTGTCCGTGGACGGACCCTCCTTGGTCCCCTGTCTGTACCCGCAGCCTAGGCACACATAGAAATCGTCCGCCTGTGTCCAATCAAACCAAGCTCCGCAGTGGGGACACATGCCGGGCCCCGTCAGGGTACCGCCGGTTACTGCGTCCAGCTCACTCTCCCCCAGCTCGCGAGCTGTGGGATGCATCAGCCTCAAGAGCTTGGCGGCTTCCTCTTCTGTCAGCGTGATACTGTATTTTTCTGCCAGTTTGATCAGTTCTTCTACCGTTTCGACCCGGGTTTGTTTCTTTGGCGCATCTTCAGGGTTCTCACCCCGCTTCATCCGCTGCGCCTCCTTTCCAACCACTTAGTTCACAAACATCTGCGCCCAGTACCTGACCCCGCCTGCCCAAACCCCTGCAGGGCGGCGGTGCAGCCGACTCGTGCCGGGCGCCTCTCCGCTCAGGAGGCTGCGGGAAGCACAAAGCTCCAGAACCCTGTCGGCCAGCTCCAATCCCGCAGTCCACACCATCCAGCCCGGGATCAGGGGATGAACTGCCTGGTCTTGTACCCGCATGCCGGGTTGGCACACGTCGCCCGAACCTCCGGTCACCGCATCAAGTTCGTCCGGGGAAAGCTCTCCCGCGCGAGGATGGATCAGCGCAAGGAGCTCCCCGGCTTCCTGCGGAGTAAGCTCTATGCCCTGGGAGCGGGCCAGAGCCAAGAGCTCTTCTGCAGTGGCGCACTGCACTGCCGCCTGCAGCACTTCCTCCCGGTCGGCGGGTATGCGTTCAAGCAGCTTTTGCAGGTCCATTGCCCGTGCCTCCTTTAGGGCCCCTCAGGTTTGCTGCCCGAGGAGCGCCTGGGGAATCCACTGCCGTTCCCCTTAACAGAGCAGTACTATACAAGGATTGACGATCCTTCTGGCTCGCAGTCACCCCGAGTTACCTCTTGAGTAACCTTTTCTGTTCCCAGGGCACTAAAAAACCGCCGATGCTCCGGTGCATCGGCGGTCTTTTGTCTGTGAAAGTGCCTGCGGGATAGGCTAGCCCCTAAAACAGGCCGGACAGCCAGGCAAACAGGTTGTACTTAGCAAAGATGGCCACGGCGATCAGGGAAATGGTGGACATGATCTTAATGAGAATGTCCAAGGAGGGGCCCACCGTATCCTTGAGGGGGTCGCCCACCGTATCGCCGACAACGGCAGCTGCGTGCACAGGGCCGCCTTTGCCGTGCCCGTTGAGGGCACCGGTTTCGATGTACTTCTTGCCGTTATCCCAGGCACCGCCGGCGTTGCCGGTGTACAGAGCCAGCATGATCGCGGACATGATGGCCCCGATCAAGATACCGCCCACAAAGTTGGCCCCGAAAATGAACCCACCCACCAGCGGGAAGGCCAGGGCGATGTAGGAAGGCAGCTTCATCTCCTGCAGGGCGCCCTCGGAGGCAATGGACACGCAGGAGTTGACATCGGGCTCCTCTGTCCCCTCCAGGATGCCCGGTTTTTCCTTAAACTGACGGCGAACCTCATCCACCATCTTACGGGCTGCCTTGGTCACCGACTCAATGAGCATGCCGGAGAACAGATAAGGCAGGGCAGTACCCACCATGGCTCCCACCAGCGTCATGGGGTTGATGATGTCCAAGATGGGATCCACCTCCGGCGGCGAGAAGGAGAAGATGTAAGCAACCATCAAGGATGTGGCCGCCAGAGCTGCGGAACCAATCGCAAAGCCTTTGCCGATGGCCGCGGTGGTGTTCCCCACCGAGTCAAGCTTATCGGTGATGGCCCGCACTTCCTCATCGAGCTTACTCATCTCCGCAATGCCGCCGGCGTTGTCGGAGATGGGACCGTAGGTATCCACGGTAACCGTTGTGGAAACAAAGGAGAGCATGCCCACCGCGGCCATGGCAATGCCGTACATGCCCGCCGCGCCGTAGGCGGCGATAACCGTTGCCCCCAAAACCAAAACCGGGGCCATGGTGGAGCGCATACCCACCGCCATACCCTGCGTGATGGTGAGGGCCGGGCCCTCTAAGCTGGCAGAGGCAATGCTCTTGGTTGGTGCATAATCATAGCTGGTGTAGTACTCGGCAATCAGGCCGATGACAACGCCGGCCACAATGCCTAAGACCGCGGCTATCCACGGAGAGAAGGCTCCCAGTCTGAAATCGACGCCAATCAGGTTCTCACCCCGGAACATATACCAGCCGGCAAGACCAGCCAGCACCACGGTGAGGCCCGCGGATACCCAGGTGGACATGTTCAGTTCCCGGTGTGGATCCTCCGAGAGCTCTTTTTTCAGGATGATGTAGGCAATACCGATAATGCAGGCCAGAAGACCGAGACCCGCCAGAACCACGGGATACATGAACATCTTCTGCAGCAGCGAGGGGGTGATCCCACCGTTTTTGGCCTCGCTGGAAAGGAAAAGGTGGAAAGCCAAGATAACACCGGAAGATATGGCGCCCACAAAGCTTTCCAAGAGGTCCGAGCCAAGGCCGGCCACATCGCCCACGTTGTCGCCCACGTTATCGGCGATGGTCGCGGGGTTGCGGGGGTCGTCTTCCGGGATGCCGGCTTCCACTTTACCCACCAGGTCCGCACCCATATCGGCCGCCTTGGTGTATATGCCGCCCCCAACCCTGAAGAACATGGCAATGATCGAACACCCCAGGGCGTAACCGGAAATAGTCATGGTAAAGGGTGAAAACTCAATCCCCAGCCAGTTCCGGAACAGGTACACGTTCTCCAAGGAAAGCTGCTTCAGGAGAAGCCCGAAAACCACATAAACGATAACCAAGCCCAAAAGCGCAAAGCCGCCCACACACAAACCCATAACAGAACCGCCTGTGAAGGCCACCTTCAGGGTCTTACCCAGTTTCTTGGTGGTCCTGGCGGTGTTGGATACCCGCACATTGGCGTATGTAGCGATCCGCATGCCCACCAAGGCTGCCAGCGAGCTCATGGTGGCGCCGATGAGGAAGGCCGCTCCCACATACCAGCCCACGAGCACACCCATGACCACAGCAACCACCACAACAATCAGGGAAATTACACGAAATTCGTAATTTAGGAAAGCGGTGGCCCCCGTGCGGATGCTGGCCGCGATATTCCTCATTACGCGCGTACCTTCGTCGAGCTTCTTTACCGCGTAGAAGTTTTTAGCTGCATAGGCTAGAGCGAGTACACTTGCGAAGAAAACCAGCACAAGCCAATTCATTTTCAAAACACTTCCTTCCTAAGTATTGCGAGACTCTCCGGAACTCTGCTGTTTATCATACTGGGTGTGCGGCACTGCGGACGCCCAACATCTATATTAACACTCACCACGCTGAAGTTAAAGCCCGATAAATATGCAGCACTCAAGGTTCCGGCTGAATACGGCCCAAAGGCCCTCCTTTCCATCCCCTTTATGAGCAGGCCGCCCTTTCCGCCTCCCCTATTCCCACATCGCCAGCCGGGGCACGGTGTAATTCCTCAGCTCCTCACAGCGCTCCTGGGCAAAGCCCATGTAAGTGGCGATGGTTCCCGCCTCCAGATCCACCTCCCAGATGCGGGAGAAGTCCCGGAAGAGGGCGAGATAGGCCTTCTGCTCCCCGGCGTCGATCACCACCGAAACCTTGGTGATGGGGCTGCTCATGGCCTTGAGCACTTCCAAGCCCTTCAGGTGGTCGAAGTGATCTAAACTAGAGCGGATCAGGGCTGCACCCCTGCGGTACCGCCCGTCGTGATCCAGCAGGTCCAAAAGGTCTGCCCCGGGGTAGTTCTCGGCGAACTCTTGGGCAAACCCGTCCTCCAAGTAGTGGTGGAAAAAATTGGTCATAACCGTGAAGCCGCCCTCCCCGGGCAGAATGTGGTTGTCATCGGCTCCCGGTTCGATAATAAACGCATTGCCCTGCGTATCCGCGAGCAGCCAGTGGAAATCGGCTTCCCCGTCGGCCCACAGCCTGCGCTCTTCCAAAAAAACCACGACGTCAGCCGCCCGCTCAAAGTCGATGGCAGAGACCTGGGCATGGCTCCAATCCACGGGCTTCTTGTCAGAGGGGTTCATGGTGAACGTCGGCTGGGCATACTGGGTGCAGCCGAACACTCCCCGGTCAGTGTAGAAAAAGATGTAATCGTAGCGGAACACCGCAACATCACTGCGGCGGTTGAGGGCCAGGCGATTGTGCTGGTGCTCAAAAAAGCCCACAGCGCTCTCCGCGGCTTCCGCCCTTGTTGGCATGTCCACGTTCATGCCGAAAAAGGGGCCGTTCTTCCCGTAAACGGCAAAGCTGCTGCAGGCCAGGGCCAGGTGCGTACCGCCTAAAACCAAAGCCAGAGCCACGACAAAGGGCACCAGACGCTGCATGGTTTTCCCTCCCCCAGATCTGAACCACAAAACAGCCCCTATTCTTTTATTATCTCTAAGACGCCTTTTTCCTCTTACAGATTTCGTAAACCAGCAGGAAAAAAGAGCCGCGGCAGCTCGGCTCCCCATTGAGAACGGAAAAGGCCCCGGAACACTCCAGGGCCTTGTTCGCTATTTGCCGTTCAGCACGGTGCAGCCCGGGGCTGCACCGCGCCGGTTTGCAGTTTACTTATTCCCCGTGGGCTGCAGGAAGGGCAGCATGTACTTCAGGGTACCCCAGTGCCCGTAGGGACCCATGTAGGGATTCTCGGCACCGGGCCAGTTGGTCCAGTAGTACTCATCCCAAGCCAGGAAGCCGGAGTAGCCGTAGGTGGGGATGCTGGGCATCTCTTCGATGAGCAGCTGCAGAGCTTCGGTACATACCGCCACCGTGGCCTCCACATCGGTGGGATCCGTGGCCCGCATGCGCCTGATGATGTCATCCATCTCAGGTGTGGACCACCTGGAGCCGTGGCCGCGGTTGGGCTCACCCAGGGGCGCCATATACTGAGAGTCGAAGATCTGGAGCGAACGGTAGAGGTCTACGCCTGCACCCCAAGGCTCATAGGCCGGCCAGACCGCACCCACCTGGAAGTCGCCCATCTGCTGCAGGGTGGTGTAGGCATCGCTGGCGAAGTATTCAGCATCGATGCCGAACTTCTTCCACTGCTGCACAGCGGCGTTGCCGTTCTTGAACTGGTGATGCGCTACGTCGTTGATATCTGTAATGGTGATCTTCCAGGGTGTACCGTCGGGCAGCAGCCACCTGCCGTTGGCGTCGCGGCTGAAGCCGTTTTTGATCAAGAGCTTCTCAGCCACATCGGGAGCGTACTTGAACCAGCCGATACCGAAGGTCTCCCGGAGTTCGGCGGGATCGTCGCTCACTGCGTGGCCCCTCTGGCGTGCGTATTCAGCAACCCGGAGGGCCACATCGGGATCGTAGGGGTAGAACAGCTCGCCATCGCCCAGATCCAATGCGAAGTTCTTCAGCCACTCCTCCATGGGCTTGTGGTAGTACTCGGGATAGGCGCCCAGGTAAGGAATGTGGATGGGGCTTAAGGTGGCCTGTCCGTCCACCGCCTGGGCCAGGTACTCAACGATGTCGATGGCCAGTACCAAAGCCCAGCGTACTTCCCTGTTGTTGAACGGTTCTACAGCGGTGTTGAAGGTGATACCGGTGATGCAGGGGTCGTTGTTGACTACCCAGGGATAGCCAGGTTGGTAAGCCCTGATGGTTTCGCCTTGGGCCATGGCCGCGGCGAAGCTTTCGGCATCATAGTCGGCCACATCCAGCTGATGGGTGAGCTGAGCCAGGACCTTAGCACTGTTGTCGGCGAAGGTCTGGAAGAGCACATACTTGGGTGCCGGCTCGCCGAAGAGCATGCCAGTTGGGCTCCGATCCCAGTCATCCCTCTTTACCCAGGCCGTCCAGTAACCCGCGGGGTCAAAGCTGTGCAGCTTGTAGGGTCCGCAGCCCACCGGCGGGTTGTACTCGAAGGTCACAACGTCCTCCACATTCTCGAAGACGTGCTTGGGCATGATGTGGGTGCAGCCCCAGCGATCCAGGAAGTGGGTGTGGAACCTGGAGTCAGGCTGTTTCAGCTCGAAGACAACCTCGTAATCGCCGGTCTTGTAGACTTTATCCACTATGGCGGTGAAGGTTGGATGCGCGCTCAGCCCCGGTTCGGCCATAATGGTTTCGATGGTGAAGACAACGTCATCGGCCGTAAAGGGCATGCCGTCATTCCAGTAGACACCTTCCCTTAAGGGGATGGTCACCTTGGTGAAGTCCTCGTTGTACACGGGATCCCCCGCCGCCAGGCCCGGAATGATCTGGCCGGTGGCGAAGTCAACGGACCAGAGCGGCTCAGAAACGATGTTCTGCAGGCCGCGGTCGCTCCAGCGCCAGCCCACCCACCAGTTGAAGTTGCTGGGGGTGCCGACCCAGCCGGTGAGCATGTTGACAATCAGCGTTTCTTCCCTGGGGAAGCCGGTTTGGGCCCAGGCGGCAGAGCTGAAGACAAGCACGGCCAGACACAACAGCAGCAAAACATTTCTTGCCCTACTCATGGCTCAACCTCCTTAAGAATGTCGTTATCAACAGGTCCAATGAGTCGCTTCACACCTTTGAACCGGCGCTAACTCACCTCCTTAACGCTCAGTTTATCCACATAAAGGTGGCATTTAACCTGCACACCCTCGATATCAACCAGCTGAGGCTCCTGCCTGCGGCAGATCTCCATCACCTTGGGGCACCGGCCCGCGAACTTGCAGCCCACCCTGAGGTATTCTTCCTCCTCGGTTTCCGCGATGGTGATCCGGCCCCGCCATTTCTTGCGGGGATCCGCCTCGGGGATGGACTCCCGCAGAAGCTGGGTGTAGGGATGGCGGGGGTGCATCAACACTTCCTGCACCGGGCCCAGCTCCATGGTCTGGCCCCGGAACATGATGGCGATCCTGCCGCCCAGGTAGTAGGCTGTGGCCAGATCGTGGGTGATGTAGAGAATGCCCATATCCAGCTCGTCCCTGAGGCGCCGGAACAGGTTCACAATGGACATCCTGATGGAAGCGTCCACCATGGAGACCGGCTCGTCGGCAATGAGCAGCGATGGGTCCACCAAAAGCGACCGTGCGATGGAGATGCGCTGGAGCTGCCCCCCAGAAAACTCGCTGGGGTAGCGTCCCTGCACTTCCCCGTAGCTGAGCCCCACCGCTTCCAGCTTGGCGTTGATCAGCTCCACGGCCTCGGCGCGGCTTGACGCCAGCTTGTAGTTGTGCACCGTCTCGAAAAGGTAGCCCTCCACTTTCCTTAAGGGGTTGAACGTTTCAAAGGGATTCTGGAACACTGCCTGGATACGCTGGGTATACCACACCTTGGGGTGCCAGCGCTCCTCGTCCTGCCCGTAGACTATCTCCCCGGCGGTGGGCTGCTCAAAGCCCAGGATCATCCGGGCCGTGGTCGATTTGCCGCAGCCGCTCTCCCCCGCCAGGGTGAACACCTCACCCCGCCGCATGGTAAAGGAGACGCTGTCCACGGCCACAATGCGGTCCCGGGCCAGCAGGCTGCCTCGGTGGAAAACCTTGGTTAGACTGCGGGTTTCAAGAATGGGCTGCATGCTCTACTGCTCCCCTTTCTGCGTGCAGCCAGCAGGCCACGCGGTGTTCTCCGATGAAGGCCGTCTCCGGCACCTGCTCCCGGCAGATGGGCATGGCCTGGGGGCAGCGGGGATGGAAAGCGCAGCCTGTGGGCAGATGCGCCAGGGAAGGCGGCTGCCCGGGCGCGCTCACCCGCTCGCCCGTGTCGCCGAACTGCGGCAGCGAGTTGATCAGAAACTGGGTGTAGGGATGGAGCGGCTTTTGGAAAATCTCCTCCGTGGCCGCTTCTTCGATGATCCTTCCCGCGTACATAATAGCCAGACGGTCGGTGACATTGGCATGGATACCCATATCATGAGTCACCAGGATGATGGTGTTGTGCAGGCTCTCCTGGATGTCTTTGAGGAGCTGGACCACGCCCCGCTGCACCACCACATCCAGCGCGGTGGTGGGCTCATCGGCAAACATCACGCTGGGCCGCAGCAGGGCCGCCAGGGCAATGGCCACCCGCTGGCGCATACCCCCGGAAAGCTGGTGGGGGTAGGCTTCCAGAATGCTCACGGGCAGGCCCAGCCGCTCAATGTGCTCTTTGGCGATGGCGAACATCTCCTCCACCGTCTTACCCCGCAGATGGCTGCTGAGGAAATCCCGGTACGTTTCCTTGATCTTGGTCACGGGATTGAAGATGCTCATGGCCCCCTGGGGGACGTAGGCGATGAACTGCCAGCGCAGGCGGCGCAGCTCCTGCTTGCTCAAGGCATAGACATCGAATTCCTGTCCATCCTTGGTGTAATACACGGTGCCCTCCACCAGGCGCAGCGGCCGCTGCACCCAGGCGTAGAGTGTCTTCATGAGGGTGCTCTTGCCACAGCCGCTTTCCCCGGCGATCCCGTAGATTTCGTTACGGCGGATGGTCAGATCCACCCCGTCCACCGCCCGGACCACCTTTTGGCCGCCCGGCACCTCCAACACATAGTAGGCTTTGAGGTTTTCTGTCCTGAGTACCACATCTTTTTTCATGTCATTCGCCCCCCACTCTCTGCACGCGGGTGCGCGGGTCTAGGTATTCGCTGATGCTGACAGACAGCCAGTACAGGGCGATGAACAGGAGCACAGAGAGCACCACCGGAGTTAGGATCCAGTGCCAGCGCCGCATCAAGATGGCCTGGTAGTTCAGGGCCCACTTCAAATTCGTCCCCAGCGTGGGAATATCCATATTGGTCAAACCGATAATCGAAAGGGTCATTTCCATGCCGATGGCCCAGGACATGTTGTTGATCAAGGTGGAAAAGGCCAGGGGAGTAATGTAGGGCATGTACTCCTTAAACACGAGCTCCAAAGTGGGCGTACCTGAGAGGACAGCAGTTTTGGTGAACTCCCGCTCCCGCAGGCTTAAAACCTGCGAGCGCAGAACCCGGGCATCCCAGGCCCAGCCGAAGACAGCCAGGAGCAGCCCGGTGTTGAAGATGGTCATTCTATCCCGGATCAGCATGGCCAGCATCACCAAAATGAGGAAGAGCGGTATGACCAAAAAGCCGTCGCTGATGAACATCAAAACCCGGTCCACCCTGCCTCCCTGGTAGCCTGCGACCAGACCCACGACCACGGCGATGATCCTGGAGATCACCCCCGCCACCACCGAGATGATCAAAGAGTTGCGAATGGCAAAGGTGGCCTGCCAGAAGATGTCCTGCCCGCGGGAATCGGTCCCCAGGATGTACTCCTGGGAGGGGCGCAGATCCCGGGGCGCGTAAAACCAGATCGTGGGATCATAGGGCGAAAAGAACGACAGGACAGCTAAAGCCACCAAAAACAAGAGAACGATGAAGGCAACAGCAAAGCGATAATCTTTGAACAAATCCCGTAAGGTGCTTCCCAGCGTCATGACCATTTCCTTTCTGAGCCTAGATCACTTGTATCTAATCCGCGGGTCAAAGAGCGGATAAACCAAATCCACGATGAGTACCAGCGTGGTGATGGCCACGATGGACAGGGTAATGATCCCCATGATCAGGTTGTAATCGCCCCTGGTGATGGCCGAATAGAGCAGGTAACCGATTCCGGGATAGGAGAACACGATTTCCGTAATCAGGGCCCCGCTGAGAATCTGTCCCAGGGAAAGGGCCAGATTGGTGATCTGGGGCAGCATGGCATTGCGGATGATGTAGCGGAACATGATCCTGCTTTCTTTGATCCCGCCCAGCTGCGCATACTGCACGAAATCCTCCGCCTTGACGTTCTGGACAATCAGTTTGGATGTTTGGAACCAGGAGGCACCGCCCAAGAGGACCATGGAGAAGGCGGGCAGAAAGGCATGCCGCAGCACTTCCTTGATGTAGGGCCAGGTCCAGGAAGGCTGAGCCCCCACTGGGGCACCGCCGGAGATGGGAAAGAGCCTGTACACATAGCCCAACAGGATCAAAAGGGTGAGGGCCACCACGTAATAGGGAATGGGCCGGATGAACATGGCCAGAAAATCCAAAAGCTTAGACCAGCCCCGGTTGTGGGCATAGCCGGCCATACCGCCCACGATGTTGCCGAACAGCCAGGAAAGGATGGTCGTGGTGAACAGAAGGCCCACGGTCCAGGGCAGGGCCCTTTTGATCAGGGTAATCACCGGCGTGGGAAACTGGAAAAAAGACAAGCCGAAATCGCCCTTGGACAGCCTCCGCCAGAAGTCTTTGTACTGCTCCCACCAGGAGCCGGACAGGCCGTACATCTCCGTGAGCGCATCCACCATGGCTTGAATCTGTCCCGGGTCCAGATAGGTTCCCCGCGACCTGATCTCCGCAATGGTCCGCTCCACCGGATCGGTGGGCGACATACGGGGGATGAAAAAGACGATGGTGATGCCGAGGAAAATAACCAAGAAGTACTGCAACAGGCGAGGAATTAGATAATTCTTCAGGAACATCGCTGTCCTCCTTATCCGCCCCCGCGGATTCGCCGTTGAAAGGGATCCAGATTGTGATTTCTACCACGCAGTCGTTCATTAAATGATTACGATACACGCGGAGTCAATCCTTCAATTTGTTTCATTTCCTTAAGTTTGTTACCGGATTTTTAACTTCCGCCGCCGTGGAAGGGGGCCGTTTTTTCAATTTTTTCAAGCGGTCTTACCAGGGGATGCCCCGGAAAGCCCCTAATCAAAAAAGCCCGGGGAACCGGGCTTACCCGGGGAGATCTGCCCCCGGGGCTTTGCTTTTTCCAAAAAGGGGATCCAAAATCAGTTGCGGCTCAGGTAGATGAAGAGGGTAACCGGAGCCCCGCGCACACTGGCCCGCAGTTCACCGCGGCCCCCGTGGGCCTCCAGCCACCTGCCGATGGTGGCCTTGGACCCCTGGAGGATGGTATCGGCGCTGCCGCCTGCTGAATAGTAAAGCTCAACCTCGCCCTCACCAACCGCGAAGGCGGAGATCTTCAGCCCCGAGCCGCCGGGCACCTCAATGAGGAGCTGGTTTTCACCTTCTGGGAGTTGTCCCTGGAAGACCAGCTCATAGCCTTCCTCCTGGTAGCTCTCGGCTGTAAAGGTCCCGGCGCTCACCGCCTGGATCAGCTCCAGGTACCCCAGGGCCACCGGATCTGCTGGCCGGCTGTCGATGTACACCTGGAGAGAGCCGCGGCTATCTGGGGAAATTTCCAGGGCGTATTCCCCCTCCAGCAGGGTGAACCCCGTGAAGTAGCTTAGAGAAGGACTCCGCGTTCCCTGAAACAGGATCAGGCTGCTTTGACCGCTGTGGGCAAAGGGCTCTCCCTGAAGATTGACCAGGCGCAGTTTGACTTCGGAGCGGGCCGCCACCCGATAGACAAAGTCATAGCTGGTGGGCTCCTGGACGTGGAAGGTGTAGAAGGCCTCACCGGGGCCGAGCTCCGCCAGATCGATCTCCAGCTTGGTGTGGTAGGGCGGCTCCCCCTGGGAGCTGCCGGGCCAGCCGATCACCTGGCTGAAGGCCGCGGCAAACACCGCCAACAGCACCGCCGCGGCGGCAGTGCGCGCCGCCAAGGGCTGCCGTCCCTCCTGGGGCGAACCCCGGAGAGCTGCGGCGACACTGGCCGCGGCTGCGGGCACCCGCCCCACCTTCCACGCCAACAAGAAGGAAAGGGCGAAAAGCACACAGAAACCAGCGGCGACGGCAAAGGGATTGGCTCCAGAATAGCGGAGGAACTTGGCCAGATCCTCACTGGGCTGAGACCCCCCCCCAGCCCGCAGCCTAGGGACACCGCCGCGGAGGTAAGCGTAGTGGACAGCAGGGCCAGCAGCAGAAGCAGCAGCGCGCCCTTCACCGGCACACTGCCTGTGCGGCGCAGAACCAAGGTGGCCGGCGGGATCAGCAGCAGGGGCAGCACCGGCCCGGCCAGGCTCACCAGGGCCCGATGCAGGGGATCACTCACTCCGGTGTAGCTGATCTGGGGCGGGTGGCGCAGGAAGTTGACCTGGAAATTGGTGACTTGGCCGCCCAGGAGCAGAACCATGAGAGCATGGCCTCCCTCATGGGCAAGGGCATAGAGGAAGATCACCGCTAAGGCCACGGCGATCCCGGCCGTCAGGCGCAGCACTGTCTTTTTCATCTCCCAGCCTCCCTCACCGCTTCCACCACTTCATAGAACCAGCTGTACATTTCCTGCGGCTGCACAGCCAAGAGCCTCTCCACATCCAGGATAACCAGGCCGTCCCGGATGCGGGTGACCGTGTGGAAGGGCTCGCTGTTGACCAGGCTCCCGTCTGGGCCTGCCCACTCCTCCAGGGGCATCTGGCCCTTTTCCACCAGCAGCCTCAGCTTCTCGCAGAAAGGCCTCTGCATCATGCTGAGCGGGGTGCCCGTCTTCTCCCTGAGGCGGGCATCAATGGCTGTCCACAGGCGGTGTAGAGCCTGCTGCCTGGCCCTGAGGCTGTCTAGGTCAAAACTTCCGGTGGACAGGGCTGCCTGCAGCTCTTCGTCCCACCTATCGGGTTTCCAGGCCAGGGTTCTGGTGAAATGGACCAGCCACTTGTCGTGGATAATGTACTCGTCGTTGGCGAGAAACAAGGCTCCCAGCAGGGGTTTAAGGGCACTGTTCAGCACGTAGTGGCCCTGGGCCGCATCCCCTCTGTAGATCCAGATATCCCCGGCCAGCCTGTAGTGCCACCACGCTTCAAACAAAAGGCCCCCGGCCAAAGCAGGGTCCACGGGTCTGGAGAGCTTGGTCTTCAGGAGCTTAGATAGCTTTTCCTCTGGATCATACAGGATCCGGGCGTAGGAAAGGTCCCACAGCTCCACCAGGGAGTATTCCCTGGCCAGCGCCTCCTCGTAGTCCACCAGTTTGATGTCGTAAAGCTGTCCGTCGATCACGGCGATACCCAGGGGAACTGGCGTTTTCCCCCCTTTGTATGCCGCGTACTGCCCAGGGGTCAGAAAAACGGTGAGGTCAATCTCCGACAGATGGTCACCGTAGCCCCGGGCCAGACCCCCGCAGAGCAGAATGCCCACCACCTCACCGAAGGCCAAAAAACGATCCAGCGTTCTGTGCAGCTTAGCTGAGAGCTCTTCAAACCTGTTTTCCCTTTGGAGCTGGACAAAGGGCCGCATCGGCGCACCTCCCACTTCAGCCTGTGGAGTTGTGTGTCGAACGCTGATGCGCCCGGTTTGCACCCTACCACAGGCTTCGTGCATGAATTCTCACGAAAACGGCAAAACCCTGCCGGTCCGGCAGGGAACTTGTGGATTATCCGGAATACACCAATAAAGCAAGCCGAGAGGGTGATAGACGTGAGGTTCCACCAACCACCGGCCACCTATGTGGCCAGCCTGCAGATGAATACGGCGAATCTCGCACAGCAGGTGCAGTTTTACCGGGATGTAGTGGGGTTCCAAGTCTTGGAACAGGACCAGGCCTCGGCCAGACTCTCGGCGGATGGGAAAACGGCCATCTTAACGCTGGTCCAGCCTGCCCAGGTCGTTCCCAAACAGCTGAAAACCACGGGACTCTACCATTTCGCCCTGCTGCTGCCTGACCGCTCCGATCTGGCGGCGTTCATCACCCACCTGGCCAAGCAAGGCGTGAGATTCGGAGCCTCCCACCACCTGGTGAGCGAAGCGATCTACTTCTACGATCCCGAAGACAACGGCATTGAGGTCTATGTGGATACGGATCCTGCCACCTGGAACTGGCGGGAAAGCAGGGTGGCCATGGATACCATTCCCCTGGACTTTGCCGATCTGCTGTCCACAGCGGACCTCCAGGGGAAGGTCTGGAAGGGACTGCCCCCTCCTACTATTGTCGGCCATATCCACCTGCACGTTTCCCACCTGGGCCAGGCAGAAGAGTTCTACACCAAGGGGCTCGGTTTCCAAGTGGTGTTCCGCTACAGGGACAGCGCCACGTTTCTATCCACTGACCAATACCACCACCACATCGCCCTCAATACCTGGAACGGAGTGGGCGCGCCCCGTCCGCCCAAGAACAGCGTGGGCCTTGATTTCTACACCCTGGTCCTGCCGGACCAGGAAAAACTGGAACAGGCAGTGGTCCGCCTGCGGGCTCTGAACGCCCCCCTGCAGCAGGTGGGAGCCCAGTACCTGGTGGAAGATCCGGCTGGAAACAGGATCCTGCTCACCACGCTATCCTAAAGCTCCAGCAGCCTGGTGGTGATTTCCCGCAGAACCGGCGGCACCTCCCGCTCAAACCATGGATTCTGCTTGAGCCAGGCGGTATTGCGCGGCGAGGGGTGCACCAGGGGCAGGTAGCGGGGAAGGTAGTCCCGGAAGCTGCGCACCGTTTCTGTCAGCGTCCCCCGGCACCTGCTCCCCAGGTAGTAGCGCTGGCCGTAGCTGCCCACTAGGATAATCGTTTCCACCTGGGGCATGGCCGCCAAAAGGCGCGGATGCCATTTTTCCGCGAAACCCCGCCGGGGCGGCAGATCGCCCGATTTCCCCTTGCCTGGGTAGTAAAAGTCCATGGGCAGCTGGGCGAGGTGCGGGGATGCGTAGAACTCTTCCCGAGTTAAGCCCAGCCACTCCCGCAGGCGATCGCCGCTGGGGTCGTTCCAAAAGAGGCGCGTTTCCTCCGCCCGGCGCCCTGGGGCCTGGCCCACGATTACCAGGCGGGCATCGCCGCTGGCCTTAAACAAGGGCGGGATGCCCCGCCGCGTATACTCCCCATTCATGGGATCGGCAGCGATCTCTTCCCTGATCCGCTGGAAAACATCCAAACGTTCCACCCCTTTCTAAAGGGGATAGACATACATGACATCATCGGGGTTTTCCCTCATGCCCCCCGTCTTCTGGTACAGCCTGTTGGCGGCGGGGTTATTTTCGTTGGTGAGCACGAAGATTTCGGAGCAGTTCCGGGCCGCGGCAAGCCTTTTCAGCTCTTCGATCAGGGCGGTGGCCACGCCGCGCCGCTGAAACCTGGGAAAAACGTCAATGGAATACAGGAACATCTTCGGCCTCACCGCATGGGGAGCCTCCAAGACGTAGGCGTACAAAAACCCCGCGGGCGTACCAGCTTCCTCGGCCACAAGCAGGATGTTGTCCTCAGACTGGAAGAACCTGCCGTTGGCCGCACTGATCTCCATCCCCGCAGTCTGAAACAGATAACTGATCAGCTCGACGTCCAACTCCCGGATCCGCTCTATTCTCACAGCCCACTCTCCTTACAAGCTCTGCGTGTACAGATGCAGCTAGATCCTGAACTTACTGCTCAGCTCCTGCAGCCTGCCTGCCATCTGGTTAAGGGTTTGGGCAGTGGCCGCGATCTGGTCCATGGCCGCAAACTGCTCCTGGGCCGCGGCACCGATCTCCAGGCTGGCGTTGTTGAGCTGCACAATGCTTCGGGACGCCTGGTCCACCGAACTTGTCACCCTGGACACAGTCTCCACGATTTTCTCCAGGGCTTCACCGCTCTTAAGTACCCGCCGGCTGGTTACCTCAGCCTGGTGCGAGCTCTGGGACATGCCGGCCACCGCCTCCTGGGTCTCGCGCTGAACGGCCAGGATCAGCTGATCGATTTCCTTGGCAGCCCGGGCAGACTGCTCCGCCAAGGTCCGCACCTCTTCCGCCACCACCGCAAAGCCGCGGCCCTCTTCCCCTGCCCGTGCCGCCTCAATGGCAGCATTGAGGGCCAAGAGGTTGGTTTGATCAGCCAGGCCGCCGATCACCTCCACGATGCGCCCGATCTCCTGGGAACGCTGGGCCAGGGCCTGGATGAAGGCGGTGAGGCGCCCCATGGTTTCCCCAAGCTCCTCTGTGCCCTGCACCGCCTGATCCACCACGGCACTGCCTTCCTGGGCAGCCTGCACGATGCCGCTCACCGCGGCGGTAATGTTCTCCATGGCTGCGGCCGCGGCGGTGAAATCATCTGCTGTCTCGGAGACCTGCCCCGCCGACATCCGGGCCTGCTCTGTGGAGGAGGCCAGCTGCTGGCTGGCGGAGCTCATCTCGTTCACCGCTTCTGCCAGGGAACCTATCATCTCCTTAAGAGAAGTGACCATGCCCCTGAAGGCCCCCACGAGCCTGCCCACTTCGTCCCGGCTTTCCACCGGGGGAATGGCCGCGGTGAGATCACCTGAGGCGATGGCATCGGCGGCCAGGGCCACCTCCTGCAGAGGGGTCAGGATTCTGCGCACCAGGTAAAGGAGGAGCGCGATAAAGACCAGGGACCCCAACCCGAGGCCGAGCACCACCTGCAGGCTCTGCTGCCTGATCATCCGCTGGTACTCTGCGGTGCTCTGGTAGATGGCCACCACCGCCAATTCCTGCCCATCATAGCTGACAACGGGCAGGAAGCTGTGGGCCCAATCACCCCCCGCGGGCCCGGCTGGAGCCGCATCCGGCGTGAACTCCCGCAGCTCGGGGAAATCCTGCAGGCCCGAGGTAGCCGTGAGCAGCCCGTAACCCTCGTCACCGGGTACAAACACCGCCAGTTCCACACCCACCGCGGTATGGATCTCCTCAAGGAGCTCTTCGGTGAAGGGTATGTTGGTTTCCACGGTGCCCACGATCGCACCGCTGGCGTCTTTGATGGGCGCCCACCCCCGCATACCCATACCGAAGGGCCCCCGGTCAAAGCCCCAGATGGCCCGGCCCTGGCGGCCGGCATCGAGGATGCCGCCCCTGCTCTGGACATCGCCGTGAACCTCCGGGTTCTGGCCCCGCACCAAGGAGGTGTCGTAGGGCGCCCGCACGTGCAGCACATCCACGCCCAGCGTCCCGTGGACCTCCCCATAGATGGCCACCACAGTATCCACAATGGCCGTGCGATCCTGGGCAGCCGCGGCGGCGATGATCTCCGGCATGCCGGCCACGGCCAGGGAAATGCCCAGGGCCTGCTCGGCCTTGCCCTGGAGTTTGCTTTCCACCACCCGCTCCGCGGCCTGCAGGCTGTCTACCACCATGGCCTCCAGCAGGCGCCGCTGATTGGCCAGGACAAAGGCACCGACCAAAGCAACAGAGATCATCAAAGCCGCGATGATCACCGTAAACAGCTTGGCGCGCAGACCGAGCTTGGCACGAATCGCTCCCATCCTGTTCACCATATTCACTCCCAGATCTGTATAATAATGGGAGTGATATTCGTTATCACGCTGGTTAATCCTGCCGGGGCCAGTTAGTTCCTCTAGGCACTAACTCCTGGCTTGCGCAGCAGCACATCACTTCCCGTCTTCCTGGTTCCCGCCCTGGATCCTCTCTTCCCAGATCTGGACCCTTTCTTCAAAACTCACTTCCCTGTGCACCTGGTGCAGCAGCCAGTGGTAGCCGAAGGGGTCAAAAAAGGAAGCGCTGGATACACCGAGCTCAGGGATGGGGGTAACGGGCTGCACCTGGGTGCATCCCGCCTTCAAGGCCTTGGCGAAAGTTTCCTCGATATCCGGGACCAGCACATTGAACGACAGGGAGCGCATCCCTTCAGCTCCTGGCGCCTGTAGCTGGTATTCCGGGTTTTCATCTAACAGGTGAAAGCGCACCCCGTAGATGGTGAAAACAGCTTCGTTGCTGCCCTTGGGAAAGGCGGTCACCTCCACCCTCTCCACCTGGAAAATCTGTTCATAGAGCTCCAGCGCGGCTAAGCTGTCTTGAACCACCAGGACGATCTCTACCCCAACCATCTCCCGGGCCTCCTCTCAACAAGTGATGAACGCTAAGTTCCCCATATCTTTGGAGATGCCTTCTCCGGAGGCCTCGATTGTGCAGCGAATCTGCTTACCCCCGCCCAAAGGCCCGCGCATAGCCTTCCCGGAAAATGTGAAACCAGTGCAGATAATCATCTGTGTGCTGGCTGTCCTTGAGGAACACGAAGTTGAGCTCCCGGCGCACCTTAAGCCCGCTGATCTCCAGTCTGGCCAGTTGACCGCCGACCAGCTCTTTTCGGGCTGCGGCTTCATGCAAAAAGGTGATGCCGGCTCCTCCCTGCACCAGCTGCTTGATGGCCTCCAGGCTACCGATTTCCGTTAGCTGGGGGAAGCTCTCCAGCGAGAGATTGCCCGCCTGGAGCAGCTGCTCCAGGATTTCCCGGGTGCCGGAACCCCTCTCCCGCACGATCAGCCGGTGGGAGATCAGGTCCTCCAACCGCACCTGGGCCCCGGCCAGAGGCGAGGTGGCCGCGCAGATACCCACGAAGGGTTCCAGGGCGAAGAGCTCAAAGTGGTAAGCCGATTTGTCGAAAAGCCCCTCAATGAGGGCAAATTGGATCTCTCCCTGCTCCAGCTTGTCCAAAAGCTGCTGGGTGTTTTCCACGAGCATGGTGAGGGCAAGGGTGGGCCTGGCTCCTACCGCAGTTTTTGGAGTATGCCCATACCCACCCCATGTTCAACCACCGGCTGACGCACCGCTTGGGGGAGAGCTTCCTGGTCACAGGGCCGGAGCATGCTTTTCTGCTGCCGGAGATGCTGGCCTACGGGGGCATGCGCAAGACCAAGGCCCTGGGGGCCCAGTACTGCTTCGGCGGTGTACCGGAGTTCTATGGGGCCTTGGGTTTTGAAACCATCGGCCACCCGCCGCCCATGCGGAAGATGCCCAGCACATACTGGAGGTTCCCCTGGAACGTCTCCAGAATCACCAGGGCGGGCAGCAGGGCCAGGATGCCCGTTCCTTTGATCAAGGCGAAACCCTCCACCTTGTTTCTGGCCGCAGCACCCTGGAACAGGGCCAAAACCAGAGTAAACAGGCCGTTGACGGCGGCGAAGGCAATAATGTGCACCCAGCCGATCCGGTCAAACAGACGCACGCCCATGGTTACGTACTGGCCGCCGGCGACAAGTTTGGTCCCCGCCAGGATCAGCACGCTGCCCAAGACGGACATAAGGTAGACATACGCCATTTTGAACTGCAGATAACCGCCTGCCCCCAGGGGTGTAACCGCGATGGTGTGCAGGGTGTGTTCGTCCTTCTGCTCCAGAAGGAGGAACGCGGCCATGGCCGCCAGGAAGAAGGATCCGAAGGCCAGGATGGCGATGAGCAGCACAAGCAGCACCGCCCTGAACACAGCCCCCTCCAGGGCATCCATGGAGGCAAAAAGCAGGGGAAACACGTAAGCTGACAACCCCAGCATGATCAGGGGAAAGGCGCACATATAAAGGTTCAGCGGATCCCGCCAAATGTCCTCATTTCGTACCTGAACAGCGCCAGGTATTTACCCATCTCCTTACCCCCTTACCGCATTATCTTTGAACTGGGGAAACACGGCAAACCTAAACAGCACCGCCGCCAGAAGCGCCAGATACAGGCAAGCTGCCGCGGCTTGCGGTGCTTGGACCTCGCCCATTACTGCCGAAGTGATCAGGCGGCCATCGGGTTTGTGCTCGCCCTCAGGAGCCGGGATTTCACCTCGCTGCTGGGCCTCTTGGTGGTGTATCTTTTCATCTTTACCCTGCCCTCGCTTCTCTTCAGCTTGGGGGTAGTGGACAGCCGCTGGGAATGGCTGTTTCTGATCTCCCCGTCCGATGCCGCCAGCCAACCCCGTGGATGAGGTAGAGGGCCGCAGCTGTGAGCACCGCCGACTCCAGGGCCAAAACCAGGGAAGCAGCGGTTTTGGCGGCGATGATCTGTCCCACACTCACAGGCAGGACGAGCATGGTGCGGATGGTGCCATCCTGCTTTTCCAGATGGTGGGCGGCTCCCGAAAGCGGGATGGACATGGTCGCCACATCCACAAAGATGAAAAGGGGAGCTGTTCCCCGGGCTTCCTGGGGAGAAAGGAAGAAAAAGAGGGCGATCCACACCGCCGCCGTTACCAGGCTGACCGGGAGGATCTTGTACCTGACCAGCCGCTGCACTTCACCCTTAATCAACCGGGTCAGCGTGTTCATCCAGCTCCACCCCCGTGACAATAATGAAGATCTCCTCCAGGGAAGTCTCTCCGCTGTGGATGGTCTCCACCTGCTGCGTCTGCAGGAGGCGCCCAAAATCCTCGTTGAAGCCGATGCCGTCCAGGGGAAAGACGGCGCTGGCCAGGGTTCCGTTGGTTCTGTATTCCACCTTCACTTCCCGCTTCCCGTATTTCAACTTCAGATCCCGGGGCGCGCTGATTTCCACCAATTGGCCCGCCACGCAAAAGGCCACCCGATCGCAGAGCTGCTCCACGTCGTTCATGAGATGGGTGGTCAAAAACACTGTGCCCCCCTGCTTTCTGTACTCGGCGATCATGTCCTTGAGAATTCTGGCGTTTTTCGGATCCAGCCCGTTGGTGGGTTCATCCAGGAACAATACCCGGGGCCGGTTGAGCAGGGCCCGCACGAAATTGAGGCGCACCTTCATCCCCTTGGAGAACTCCCCCACCTTGCGATGGCTGTGCTCCCAGAGCCCCACCCGTTCCATGAGCTCCTGGATATCCGCGGTGCGCTTGTAGAAGCCCGCGAAAAACTCCATGTTCTCCAGGGCAGTCAGCTTGCTGAAGTGTACGGGCATCTCGAAACCCACGCCGATTTCCTCGTAAAAGGCAGGGCCCAGGGCCTTTAGATCCTGGCCGAAGTACTTAACGCTGCCCCGGTAATCCGCCAAGAGCTTCACCAGGATCTTCTGGGTTGTGGACTTCCCGGCCCCCGACGGGCCCAAAAGCCCGAAGATCTCCCCTTCCTCCACATCGAAGTTAATGCCCTTGATGGTATCTTCCGCGGCAGATGGATACTTAAAGCGCAAGTCCTTGACGCTAAAAGCCTTGGCCATCACGCATCCCCTTTCTTGCTGGAAATCCCATGCTGAATCACATCGATAACCTGGCAGGCGGTTTCCAGAAGGTGCTCAGGGTCTCCGGCGGAGAGCAGCTTGTGGACATTGGCAAACATGATCTCCACAACCTTCACCACAAACTCCGGTGGATAGCGGCTGTCGATCTCCCCCGACTGAACTGCCTGGTAGACCCAATCGTTAAAGGACTGGTAGTAGTCAACGCCAAAGCAGCCGAAGAGCTGGCCGCGAAAGTGATCGTCCTCCTCCATAAGCCGGTTGGAAAGGTGGTGCATCCGCTCATCGGCCAGCATGAACTCGGTGGTGGCCCGCATGGCCAGCTTCAGGGTGCCGAAGAAATCGCTGGTGTCCAAACCCTGCTCCAAAAGGGGATAGAAAAAGGACAATTTCTTCTGGGTGATGAGATCCATCATGGCCACATAAAGCCCGAATTTATCCCCAAAGTGGTGATAGAAGCTGCCCTTACTCATGCCGGCCTTTTTCAGGATATCGTTGAGGGAGGCATCCCCGTATCTTCTCTGGGAAAACTCATCGATGGCCGCTTCCCTCAGCTCAGGATAGCGCAGCAATGGATTGTCTTCACCTATCAGTGCCCTGTAGTTGAACTCCCGTTTTCTCACCTGCAACCTCCTCCGCCGGGGCTTGCCCGGCATCGACCCGTCCCTTTTCTTCGTGCCAGATAGTTAGACCAGGTGGTCTAAACCACCTGGTCTAATAGTAGCACGGGATTTCTTCACCTGTCAAGCGTTCCCTCCGGAAAAGGGGCCAGAGCCCTCAATAGCGGCTGCGCAGGCGCTCCATGGCCCGGGAAATGTCTTCCCTGCGGGCAAAGGCTGTCAGGCGGAAAAACCCCTCGCCGCAGCGGCCGAAGCCAGAGCCGGGGGTGCCCACCAGGCCGCAGTTGTGGAGGAGAAGATCGAAGAATTCCCAGGAGCTCATCCCCTGCGGGCATTGGAGCCAGATGTATGGCGCGTTCTCGCCCCCTGTGAACCAAAAGCCCAGATCCCGCAGGGTCTCGGCTATAACCCGAGCATTGGCCATGTAGGTGCTGATGCTGGCCCGGCTTTCCTGGAGGCCCCGCTCGCTCAAGGCCGCTTCCGCGCCCCGCTGGGTGATATAGGACACGCCGTTGAACTTGGTGGTCTGCCGCCTGAGCCAGAGTTCATTGAGGGAGATGCCGTCCCTGACCAGCCCGTGGGGCACAACGGTGTAGCCGCAGCGCACCCCGGTGAACCCCGCGGTTTTGGACAGGGAGCAGAACTCAATGGCACACTGCTGCGCGCCGGGGATCTGGTAGATGCTGGTGGGCAGGTCCGGGTCTTGAATGTAAGCTTCATAGGCGCTGTCAAAGAGGATGATCGCTTCCTGGGCCAGCGCCCAGGCGACCCACTCCTTCAGCTGTTCCCTGCTGTAGACACTCCCGGTGGGGTTGTTGGGTGAGCAGATGTAGACGATATCGGCGCGCAGATCAGCCGGAGGCAGGGGCAGGAAGCGGTTTTCCCTGCTCCCCGCCAGAAATTTGACGCTGCGCCCGGCCATGATGTTGGTGTCCAGGTAGGCCGGGTAAACCGGATCGGGGATGAGCACCGTGCTCTCCGGGGCAAAGAGGTCCAGGATATTCCCCATGTCGCTTTTGGCCCCATCCCCGATGAACACTTCGCTCTCCGCCAGTTCCACACCTTTAGCGGCGTAGTAGCGGCAGACAGCCTGCCGCAGGAAAGCATAGCCCTGCTCTTCGCCGTAGCCTCGGAAAGTCTCGGCGCTGCCCAGCTCCATAACGGCCCGCTCCATGGCGGTGAGCACGGCAGGGCCCAAGGGCAAGGTCCAATCGCCGATCCCCAGGTTGAGCACCTCCTGGCCGGGGTGCTCCCCCCTGTATTCCTGGACCTTCCGGGCAATCCGGGAAAAGAGGTAGCGGTCGTTGAGTTGGAGAAAGCCCCTGTTGATCTTCATCGCGGGTCACCGTACATCCGGGGCAGCCTCCGTTTATGCTCGCTGACCCCGTGGAGCCTTGCGATGATGGCCCGCTCCTCGGCGCTGACCTGGCCGCCGGTAAGGAAGGCATCCACTTCCCGGTAGGCGATACCCAGCTCCCCTTCGTCCGTTTGGCCATCGTAAAGCCCGGCTGAGGGAGCCTTTTCCACGACGGAGGCGGGTGCGCCCAAAAAGCGCAGGAACTCCACGACTTCCGTGGCGGTGAGATCGGCGATGGGGTTGAAATCGCAGGCGCCATCGCCCCACTTGGTGAAGTAACCCAGGTAGATCTCGCTCCTGTTCCCCGTCCCCGCCACCAGCCTGTTTTCGCTGGCCGCCACCGCGTAGAGCACCGCCATGCGCAGCCGCGGCGCCATGTTGACCAGAGCCGCCTGGGTGGGGCTTGTTGCCGTGCGGGCTGCCGCTTCCAGCTGATCCAAGGCAGGCTGCAGATCCACCACCCGCGTTTCCAGGCCGAAGGCACAGGCTACCGCCTGGGCATCCTCCAGGTCCTGCCCGTAGCTGCGCCTGGAGCGGCAGGGCAGGATCAGGCCTACGGTATCTTCGCAGGCCAGCTTGGAGAGGGCGCCCACCAGCGCGCTGTCCTTTCCGCCACTCAGGCCGAGCACAATCCCCTGGGCTCCTGCCGACTCCAGGCATTCCCGGATCCAGCGCACCCTTGCTTCCAGCTCCAGATGGTAATCCCTCATCTTCTCCCCTCCAGACAGGCCTCCACCAGCCCCAAAAACAACGGGTGGGGCCGGTTGGGGCGGCTCTTAAACTCCGGATGGTACTGTACGCCCACGAAAAACGGGTGACCCGGCAGCTCCACCGCTTCCACCAGGTGCCCATCTGGTGATGTCCCGCTGAAAACCAAGCCGTGTCCGCCGAGGACCTCCCGGTAGGCGTTGTTCACTTCGTATCTGTGTCTGTGCCGTTCGCTGGCCTGCTCCCGCCGGTAGAGCCGGTGCAGCAGAGTGCCCGGCTGGATCTGGCAGGGGTAGGCACCCAGGCGCATGGTGCCCCCCTTGTCCACAACGCCCTTCTGCTCTTCCATCAGGTCGATCACCGGATGGGGGGTATCCGCATCGAACTCCGCTGAGTTGGCCCGGACCAATCCGCACATGCTGCGGGCAAATTCGATCACGGCCACCTGCATGCCCAGGCAGATGCCCAAAAAGGGAATGCCCCTTTCCCGGGCGCAGCGGCAGGCCGCGATCTTTCCCTCGATGCCCCGCTCCCCGAAGCCGCCTGGAATAATCATCCCGTCGATCGCCCCTAGTTTCTCCGGTGCGCTGGCGGCAGTGACCTCTTCACTGTCCACCCACTTGATCTCCACGTGTACCCCCGCGGCATACCCGGCATGGTGCAGGCTTTCCACCAGGGAAAGGTAGGCATCGGGCAGCCTGGTGTATTTCCCCACAATGGCCACCACAACCCGGCCGGACCTGGCTTTGATCCTCTCCACCAGCTCCTGCCACTCCGCCAAATCAGGTTGGGCTGTCTTCAGCCCCAGCTCCCTGCACACCAGCTCATCCAGGCCTTCCCGGTGCAGCATGAGGGGTGCTTCGTAAAGGCAGGAAAGGGTGAGGTTTTCGATGACGCACTCGGGCCGAACATTGCAAAACAGGGCGATTTTCTCCCTGGTCTGCACAGCCAAGGGTCGGTCGGTGCGGGCCACGATGATGCTGGGGGAGATCCCCAAGGAGCGCAGTTCCTTTACGGAGTGCTGTGTAGGCTTGGATTTGTGCTCCCGGGCCCAGCTGAGGTAGGGTACCAGAGTGACGTGGATGAACAGGCAGTTGTCCTGCCCCTGCTGCAGGGAAACCTGCCTGATGGCTTCCAGGAAAGGTTGGCCCTCAATGTCCCCAACGGTACCGCCGATCTCGCAGATCAGCACCTCCGCTCTGCTCTTCTCTGCGGCCTTGTAGATGAAGTCCATGATTTCGCCCACCAGGTGGGGGATAACCTGCACGGTCCGGCCCAGGTAGCCGCCGGAGCGTTCCCGGCTGAGCACGCTCCAAAACACCCGGCCCGAGGTGAGGGTGGAAAACTCGCTCAGATCCTCATCCATAAAGCGCTCGTAGTGGCCCAGATCCAGGTCGGTTTCTGCGCCGTCATCGGTGACAAACACTTCGCCGTGCTCATAGGGGCTCATGGTTCCAGGATCCACGTTGAGGTACGGGTCCATTTTCAGGGCTGCCACCCGAAGGCCCCTCTGCTTCAGCAGCCGGCCCAGGCTGGCTGCAGTGATCCCCTTGCCCAGGCCCGACACAACACCGCCTGTGATAAAGATGAACTTGGTCACGCTTTCACTCCCCATTCTGCTTGCTGCCGCCTAACGCCAGTTCCACCCTGAACTTATTCTGCAAGAAATTTTACCACAGTGAAGGGCCGGTGCTAACCCTTTTTTTGGTAAAAAAACAGCGCAGTACCGGCCGCAACAAAAAAAGCCCCGGTATCACCGGGACCTGAGACCGCCTGGTTACTGCGGCTTGTACATGCCTCTGCTCTGCATGTAGTGGAAGATTCCTTCCCCGTGCTGCTGCTCCTCCTTTTGGATGTGGTTGAGCACCTGGCGGGCTTGGGGGTCTGTGAACTCGAAGATGGCCGTGTCGTAGGTGCTGGACACGTACTTCTCCGTCATGAGCAGATCCTGGCAGAGGGCTGCATCACTGGCCTGCCCCTGCCCAAACCCCGGCATGGAACGGTCCTGGGGCTGCGGCGGGGCGGTCTGGGTCTGGCCCTGCTGCTGCATTTGGGGAATCTTACCGCTCAAGAGCTGGTTGATGCTGTCCAGGTGCCGCTTTTCTTGGGCCGCGTACTCTCTGAACAGCTGCTGCAGCTGCGGATCCTGGGCGTGGCTGGCGTAGCTCGTGTACTTTTCGATGCACATTTCTTCGTGTTTTCTCTGGTCCTCCAGGAGCAGGCGCTCCTTTTGCGTCAGGTTGATGTGCATGCAATCCACCTCCTAACGCTTAGCCTACCTGGAAAGGGGAAATCTATTCCGCAGCTGCAGCAAAAAGGGCCCTCCCCGCTGGGCAGGGAAGGCCGCCTAGGCGCTAGTCCTTGACATCCGGGAAGGGCAGGCTGGGAAACCGCAGGGCTTCCGCTATCCTTTCCCGGGAGAGCTCGCAGTACTCCGGAACGATGTCATAGCCCACATAGGGCCTGCCGCTTAAGGCCGCGGCCAGGCAGGTGGTACCGGATCCGCAGAACGGGTCGAGGATCACATCGTCCGTGTAGGAAAAGAGCCTGATCACCCGGTCCGCCAGGGCCACCGGGAAGGGGGCGGGATGGCCCACCTTGCGGGCGGACTCGGGCTGGATGCGCCAGATGGAAAGCGTTCCGCTCATGAACTCCTCCCGGGAGATGTCCGATTCACCCCGGTCGGGCCGGCCGAATTCCCCTTTGGCAAAGACCAAGAGGTATTCGTGGATGTCCCTAAGACGCGGCGCCTTAGCCGACATCCAGGAGCCCCAGGCGCAGCTGCCGCTCATGCCCTCCCCTTTCTGCCAGATGATCTCCCCTAAGGGCTGGAAGCCCAGGGCGGTGTGGATGCCGTAAAAATAGGCGTGGAGGGGGATATACGGCTTTCTGCCCAGGTTGGCCAGGTTGATCACGTAGCGCCCGCCGGGGGTGAGCACCCGGAAGACCTCCCTGCCCACATTGGCGATGAGCGTCAGGTATTCCAAAAGGTCCAGGTCTTCGTCGAAGTCTTTGCCGGCATTGTAGGGAGGTGAGGTAAAAGCCAGGCCCACGGCGCCGTCGGGAATGTGCCGCATATCCTCGGAACTGTGGCAGAATATGCGGTTCACCCACTCCTCCCGGGGCCGCTCCGGGACACTTTTGGGCCCCTCGGCGGTGAGCACTTCCCTGAGCTGTGCGAAGATGGAGACCAGATCGTGGCTGTAGAGATTGCGGCTGTAAAACTGAGAAGCATCATGGGCCTCCCGGGTGGACGCGCCGAAAGAATAAGTCCTTGTGCGGGCCACTGCTTTCCCTCCCAGCTTGCATTTATTCCTTGGTAACACTGGACAGACGAAGCAGGCATCCCTCTTTCCTATCCAGGTTACCCATATCCCCCTATTCTTCTTGACCCGGGAGGCCTCCTTCTTTAGATAAATAACCCTCGATGACGCTTGCTAAAGCCTTGTACCCGGTGATCAGCGTTTCCCTGGGCACCAAGAAACGGGGATTGTGCAGTTCATTCACTGCCCCTTCCCGTCCGGAGCCGATGTACAGCAGCACGCCGGGGACTTCCTGGAGGAAATAGGATACATCTTCCCCGATGAGGCTGGCCAGGCCCTCGGAAGCCACGGGAACTTCCGGGATCTGACTTGCAAAGAAACCAGAGAGCTCCTGCACCACACCTGCATTGTTCACCACCGCCGGAACGCCCCTGGTGTACTCCAGCTGGTAGGACCCTCCGTGCAGATCCGCGGCCGCCTGGAAGGCCTGGTGCAAAAGGCGGATCATCAATTCCCGGTCATCGGCCTGGACCGTGCGCACCGTGCCCTCCAGGGTCACCCGCTCCGGGATGATATTGAAGCTAGTTCCACCTTGGATAACGCCGAAGGACAGCACCCCTGGCAAACTGGGGTCCCTGCGCCTGTGGGTTAGGGCGAGGGCGTTCTGCACCCCTGCGGTAGCCATGGCGATGGGATCCTTAGTTTTGTGCGGGATGGCCCCGTGGCCCCCTACCCCGCAAAAAGTGACCTTGAACCTATCGGTATAAGCCTTAAGGGGCCCGCTCTGCAGACCCAGCATGCCCGTGGCAAGGCCGGGCAGATTGTGGATCGCCACCAACCGATCGGGCTTCTGCTGTCGGAAAAGCCCTGCCTCCAGCATGGCCTTGGCCCCCGCCCCCACTTCCTCCGCGGGCTGGAAGATGGCCAGCAGCTTACCCCTGAGCCGTCCCCTGTTTTCAGCGGCATAGCGGCAGGCGGCCAAAACCATGGCCATATGGCTGTCGTGGCCGCAGGCGTGCATCGCGCCGGGGTTCCGGGAAGCGAAGTCCGCACCGGTCTCTTCGGTTATGGGCAGGGCATCCATATCACAGCGCAGGGCCAGAGTTAGTCCGGCACCTCCCAAATCCAAGAGCCCCACCACGCCGTGGCCGCCCACCTGAGTAGAAACAGAAAAGCCCATCCCCCTCAGTTCGTCCGCGACAAACCCCGCCGTCCACACTTCCTCTAGCGACAGCTCGGGATGGGCGTGCAGTTCCTCATACACCCGCTGCAGATACAGCTTAATCTCCATATTTGACCCCTTCCATCGCAAATTGCAATTGTTTCAATTTCTGGCAGCCCTGGGAAGGAATCCCTCAAAAGAAGTTGTTCAACAAGTGGGCCAAAACTCCCCCCATCACCGAGCGGGACCGGTGGGCGGCGTAGCCGAATCCCAGGCTGACCAGGAAAATGGACAGGGCCCCGCCCACGGGGCTGGTCAGGTTCTCCGCCAGTACCCCCATGAAGTACCAGCCCGGGACATGCAGCAGGACAAACAGGACGGAGGTGATCACGTTGGCTGTGGCGAAGGAATAGCGCTTGGTGAGGCTGCCCTGGATGGCTCCCCGCATGAGGAATTCCTCGAAGGTGGGAGCAATCACCAGAACGTTGAGGAGGGCGAAATCAAAACTGGTGGGGAAAATGGCCTTTCCCTGGAGGTAGTTGGGGATGATTCCGGTGAGGGCAAGAAGCAGCCCGATTCCCCCTCCCCAAGCTAACCAAGCTTTCCAGTTGGCTAAGTTGAAAACCTCCCGGATGCTGCGGCCAGCTTTTCTCAGGAGCCACACGGCGGGAGCGATCCAGATAAGCAGCTTGGCGGCTGACCAATAGAGGAAACTGCCCAGGCCGGTTGAGAGCCAGCTCAGGTTCTGCTCCAGATGGATCTTGAGCAGCCAGGCGCCGATCCACGCCGCCATAATCGCAGCGAAGGCCAGATAGGTAAGTTTAGCCGTCTGAACGGAGGCAGCTTCCCTATTCATCCCTGAAGTCCTCAGCAGTCAGTTCATAGTCAATGGAAGACTGGAGCTCGCCCAGCTGATCGCGCCAGTCGTCAATCCTGGTGCGCACCTTCCGAAAGCCCAGTTTCTCATAGACGTGCTGTGCCCGGGTGTTTTTCACGTTGGTGTCCAAGACGATCTTGGTGTAACCTCTTTCTGTAAAGAGATGGCGGATGAGCAGGCGCAGAAATCGGGGCCCGTATCCTTTACCCTGCTGTGTGAAGTCGCAGATCTTGATGCCAATCTGGGCGACGCCCTCACCCAGGCTGCGGTAGTTCATCTCCCCCACGGGCCTGGAGTCCACTTCTAGAATCAGCCTGTGCTGGTTAGGATCCCCGTCCGTGAGCAGCTTTAAGACGGCCTCTTTGGTGATCCCCAAACCCCTGGGAAACCCAGCGTGTTCCATCACCTTCCCGTCGTTCCACCACCGCCACAGGAGTTCTGAATCCTGAGCGGTGGCCTCCCGAATGACTAAGCTGCGATCTTGTAAACGCACTGTTCTCCTCCCATCCCTGTTTCCCAGTTCACTACGGCCCGGTGTCCCTCAAACGATGAAGTCCTCCACGGCACACAGCCAGATGAGGTGATCTGAGCCTTCGCCCCAGTAGTCCTTAACCCGTTTACAGGGCTGGCCGAACTTCCTGAGCCACTTTTCCTGCGCGGCCTTGAGCCCGCAGTCCAGGTAAAACCGTCTGACCCCTCGACTCTGTAGATACTCCAGCATGGCGGCGATCAAGGCCGAAGCGACTCCCCGGCCTTGAAAACCCGGCAGCACATAGATGCTGCCCAGTTCACCCAGATCCTCCAGCTCTTCTCCTAGGCACCGGCGGATGTCATCGCCGCAGGGGCCGTAGGAGATGGTGCCCACCACCTTGCCGCCCACCTTGGCCACAAAAAAGATGAAAGCGCTGGCATCTTCGTGCACAGAGCTGCGGATCAGCTGCTTTTTGTACTCAATCTCCGCGGGCGCATCCTGGCTGATACCCTCCTGCGCAAAGGCCGCGGCTATGGATTCCTCAAAGACCTTGTAAGCGGATTCTAGGTCGGCCGGCGCCGCCCTTTCAATCTTCAAACCTTGGATCCCGCGCTTCAAACCCTTTTCCCCCTACATCCCTGCAGAGCCGCATCAGCCCCGCCGCGTTCCCTTACCGTGAAGTATAGGTATTTGACGCTGAGCTTACAAGTTGTTCCATCAAATTAGGCTCCAGGTGGTCCACCTCCGGGTTTCACCCCAGGGGCTGCGAACCCTTCCGGCCCCTAGATGAGCGCTCCCAGCTGTTTACCGCGGCGATCCCCAGGGCCACCAGCACCAGGGCGGCGAAGATGGAGAGGGTAAACCGCTCCCCCGGCAGAAAGAGGGCCGACAGAGTTGCGCCGGAGATGGGGATGGCAAACCTGTAGATGGTGATCTCCCCCGCCTTGTTGTGCTTGAGCAGGGTATACCAAATGGAAAAAGCCGCGGCAGACAGAAGCGCCGAGTAGAGAAACAAAACCCAAAAGAGAGGCGTGGTTCGCAGGCTCCCCTGCACAAGCGCGGGCCCGCCCAGGGCCAGAAGCAGAAGGGAGCCTAAGGTGAGCTGGTAGCCGTTGACCGTGACGGGGTTGAGGCTTCGGCCCAGCCCCTTGGCGGCAAAGGTGCCGAAGGCGCTGGTCAGGCCGGCCAAGATCATAAAGCCCTCCCCCCGCAGGGTGAACTCCCAGCTGATGGCGGTGCCGGGCCGCCAGTTGACCAGGGCGATGCCAGCAAAGCCCGTGATCAGGCCCAACACCTTCCCGAAGTTGAGGCGGTCGTTGGTGTAGAGAAAGTGGGCGATGACCACCACAAAGAAATTGCCCACCGCATTGAGGATGGCACCCTTGATACCGCTTACCACGGCAATGGCGTTGTAGAAGAAATAGTACTGCAGGCCGGTTTGGGCCAGTCCCAGAAGGAGCAGGGAAGGAAGTTGCCCGCGGGGCACCTGCACCGGTTCCCGCAGCAGCAGCTTCTGCACGGCAAAAACCATGAGCCCCGCCAGGAAAAACCTGGCCCCGGCGATGAGCATGCGCTCTGAGACGTCCTGGGGCCCAAGGCCCAGCTCCGCATAGGTTACCTTCAAAACGGGAAAGGCGCTCCCCCACAGGATGCAGGCGATCACGGCCATCACTGCAGCAAAGTACTTGTTCGTCCAAAGGTTGTCCGTCACTTGTTTCCTTCTTTCTACCTATCTTCCCACAGCTATTGTAGCACAGCCGAAGAAAAAAACTAACCTCCCCGCCGGGGGGAGGCCTTCCTGCCTAAGGCAGGGCTGCAGCTAGATTGGCTCTGGAGAAAAAGCGGCAGTCCACCTCCTGCCGTTCCACCAGGATGGAGTTCTGGTTCAGCGCCACCAGAACCTCGGCCATGATCTGGTCGATCTGCTCCTCAGTGGCGTAGAGGAACTCCAGAACCAGGGTGTTTTCGTAGGTGGGAACGCCCAGCTCATCCGTCCAGACACCCCTGGCCCCGATCAGGGTGAAGGCCTCCACATACCTGAGGGCAATCTCCGTCACCAGCGCCTCTGCCCTTTCCGTGGGAATCTCCTGCTGGTAGGTGTCCTTGTCATTGAGGCCGACATACAGAGTATACTTGACAACCTTCTCAACCTCATCCGCCCCCAGGACGGCGAAACTGTGTACCAGCCATGAAACGGTACGCGTGGGTTGTGGTGGTTTTGGCTGCCCTAGTGGGCACAACCTCCCCCACTCTCGCTTCTGCCCACCTGCTACCGGAACACGCCATCGCGGCAGGTGAGCATGGGCAGCTTGTCCACATCCACCACCAGGGCACCGCCCCGCTCAAACTGAATCCGGCGCCCCACACCCAGGTAGCCCTCGGCAGCGTGCAGGGCCCCGGCGATCCATGTCCACCACGTAAGTTAGTCCATATCGCCTGAGAAACTGCTCTGCTTTGGCAACCGCCATCTGGCAGGAGCGGTTCGGGCGATAGCCGTAGCTTGATGGATGGAAGTCCGGTTCAAAG
>Ga0116168_1000507_pt1 | contig 37671 bp, 34 predicted proteins | sample AD_UKC129_MetaG_FD_89795 | JGI IMG/M metagenome (GOLD analysis project Ga0116168, IMG submission 89795) | Active sludge microbial communities of municipal wastewater-treating anaerobic digesters from Canada - AD_UKC129_MetaG | ecosystem: Engineered > Bioreactor > Anaerobic > Digestate | place...
GCCGGATGATGTGCTTGATGTTTAGAAAAGAATGAAGTTTGAAGTGTTATGTTAACAATGAATTTTAATGGGTCGAACAGTGGCTTCGGTCACTGATTTAATACAATATTAATTGTACAAGGGGGTGAATTTTTTCAGATATTGCGGTTAAATTTCATTTGCCGAAACTGTTACCTGCATCATGCCTTCACTAAAGCCAATCTTTATGTACATTGCCCCTTCCCCATCTTCCACATAGCTTCGAATTACATCTAACAGATGCTCATTTTGATTTTCCTCCAAAGCCTGTTTTTCTATATCTTCTACCGTTAATATCCTATAAAGAGTAATGCTGCTGCCTTCCTCTTCGGATAAAAGTTCAAAACCGTATTTTTTCAGGTAATCACGATAAGCTATGCAGGTATCCCAGGAAGCTTCATATAAATACAATTGTTTCGTGTATTCATCTTTATAGTATATATGCTTCAAAGAAGGTTCCATCTGCTCCGGAAGCGGAATCACATTAAAAACAATATTCCTAATCTGTTCTGAGTACTTATTAAGTCGAATCACCTCATAAAAATCACTGTTATTTTTGGTTGCCATTCCAAACTGGAATGCCAAAACAGCTATATATACAGCAAGCATTGCAACTTTGATATTTCTATATATATTGTAATTCTTCTTTATTATCTGATAATCAGAAAGCATCCATCCTATTTTGCTGTAATCCAGTTTTGTTTCACAATACTTACATATAGCTCCTTCAAAAATGTTGATACTCCCACCGCAGTTGGGACATTTGTATTCCCGCAAAGCAAAATAGTTATTTTTCAAAATTGCATCGGTTCCCAGCACTCTGCATTTTACCTCTTCATAACCTTCTTTTACCCTTTTTCCGTCATACCAAAGCAGCCTCAAAATTACCATTGCATCTATTACATATCTGCTTCCGTTTTTTCCGGCATCAAGAAATGACATTCTCGTTATATTACAATCAATTACATCCTGATAATTCGATACTAAGTTTCCAAGGTCAAAAGTAGCAAAGGAAGATACCTGACGGCTATCATCGGCCAAATGAATACTTCGTAGCATATATTCCAGGTTCTGATAAAAATCGTATGCAGAGAAATTCGGAATTACAGCCTTTACTATTTCTTCTCCAAATATATTTCTCATATATAATAAATAAATAGCTACAGCGAAAAATCCAAATATAGTAAGTAAAATAAAGATACTTTTAAACAGAGGCGGAACATATATAACTGCAAACATTCCGGGAAGAAGAGCTGTAATAGCCTCTTTTCCATTATTTCCGGCTTGAAGCAATCCTACCAGTATGGTAAATGAAGCTATTCCTAATACTACAATCAAAACTGTCGCTATTCCCAATGTAAGGAGTACTTTCAAAAAGGTACTTTTTGATTTCTTATAGGCGTTTTCCTCCAACGTAAATCCGGAAACCTTAGTTTCAAAGTCCTTTACTACATATTTCGAACCGCAGTAATCGCAACCGTCAATAAAGGTGGCTATTCTTCCCAGATATCCACAGTTTGGACATTGAGCTTTATCTTCAATTATTTTTGATTTAAGAAAGTGCATATGAGATATTTCTTTATCTTTTTTCTATAGATTAATTTTCCGTCGCGATATATCTTTCGTTCCGCTATTACATTTCTGCTGCTGTTTCCAATAATATTACTGCCATCTGTTTTAGTATCAATCGGTCCTCTTATTCCATCATCATAAATGCTCAAATCCAGCAACAGACCCTTTTGATCCAGTCTCTTTTTTGATATATGAGTACTCTGCCAAAAGGGTTGAGTCACTTCATCAACAAGACTTTCTTCATTCACTTCTCCTCGGAAAAATTTTCGCCAGAATTCCCAAAAATGAGTTTCTTTTTTCTTTATTTCCGCCAGCATATCTTGATTCATTTTAGCCACCATCTCTCATATACATTTAATTTTATTAATTCACATAAATCAAATATCTTTCTTATTTATCACCGTTAATACTCACTATGTCACAAAACTTCATTAGAAAAGTACCTACTTTAATGCTATCATATCAAAATCTACTATTCAATTACGGAAATTATAATTACTCCCAAAACAACTGTATATGCTAAGCCGGTAATGGCATAAAAAATCATTACAGGACGAGCAGAAATTTACTAATCTTTTTTATTTATAATAGTGCTAAAATATAAAGATAAGGGAATGAATTTCAGAAAACGGCAAGTTTTAGCTATCCAACTGCTTTTCAAGCATATCTATTTGCTGCTTTAATATTTGAATCTGTTTGCGAATATAATCATTTTGAGAATTGTTATTTTGAAGTGTCTGGGCTTGAGCGGCCGAAGTCAGAATAGCCTGACCCACATTGACAATAAAATTGCCCAATGCGTTTTGTTGATTCAAATCAAGGTTGTCTATTAAAAGAATCCCAATCAATGAAGACAGTAATGCAAACTGTTTTGGCGGAAGCGAAAAAAACACTTTGTAAATAGATTTTCACAGCTGTTTTTCACGCTATTACATTGATTATCACAATTCTTTCCAATATCGCTCATCATATTTTCCCTTTCACTGTTACATTAAGCCCTGCATATTTTGCATGTACTATCAATACATTTTCTACAGCTGGAAAAAGAGGTAAATGCATCTCACTTTGCTTTTATATATTATGCAAATCAAATTAAAAGGTTACTGTATTGGACTATAAAAGAGTACTTCTTGAATTTATATGCTATTATAAACCATTGGATCGGGAGATTATTCAAACACTACACTTATATATATTTGTAATGCGACTGAAGGAAAAATATAAAAGTTCAACTGGTCATGCATCAAAAAAAGCCCTCATTTTAAGGGCTTTTTTAATAATTTATCATTTGGAGGCGCCACCCAGATTTGAACTGGGGAATAAAGGTTTTGCAGACCTCTGCCTTACCGCTTGGCTATGGCGCCTTATGTTAAACTGGATTAGACGCCAAAAGTCAGATGTAGTCTGACTTTTAGCTGTCCATCCAGTGAGTTTTTGGAGCGGGTTACGAGATTTGAACTCGCGACTTTCACCTTGGCAAGGTGACACTCTACCGCTGAGTTAAACCCGCATAAATTATTGGTGCCCAGAGCCGGAATCGAACCAGCGACACGAGGATTTTCAGTCCTCTGCTCTACCAACTGAGCTATCTGGGCTAGTTGGCGACCCGGAAGGGGCTCGAACCCTCGACCTCCAGCGTGACAGGCTGGCATTCTAACCAACTGAACTACCGGGCCATAATGTGGTGGGCACTATAGGGCTCGAACCTATGACCCCCTGCTTGTAAGGCAGATGCTCTCCCAGCTGAGCTAAGCGCCCGCACCACTATGTCGCGTTTCAGCGACAATAGATAGTATACAAAACAAATTGCATTAAGTCAATATATAAAGTGCCGATATTTTTAATTTATTGGTTACTTATTTTAAAATGCTTCAAATTTCTCTTTAATACGCAGCTCTCCATGTATTTTTACTTCATAATACATACTCTAAAAATTTTCCAAAAGACTTACCAGATCATTTTCAGAAAATTGATATTTTGAATTGCAAAAATGGCAACAGGTCTCAGCACCATGCTGTTCCTTAATCATACTTTCTATTTCATCTTTTCCGAGACTCACCAAACCTCTTTCCATTCTCTCTCTCGAACAATTACATTTATATTGACAGCTTGTCTTATCTCCAATTTTCAGATTCATTTCACCAAGAACCAGTTCCAAAATATCCTCCGGTGTCTTTCCCTCTGAAAGAAGTTTGGTCAATGAAGGTAGTGTACTTATCTTTTTCTCAATGTTGCTTATTGTATTTTCCTCAGCATCCGGCATTAGCTGGATTATAAATCCTCCAGCGCTTTGTATCAAATCTTCAGAGTTGGTCAGCACTCCTAATGCCACTGCAGATGGTATCTGTTCAGAGGAGGCAAAATAGTAGGTTATATCCTCAGCTATTTCACCGGAAATTAATTTTACATATCCGATATACGGTTCTTTCAGCCCAAGGTCTTTAATAACATTGAGGTACCCATTTTTACCTATCGCTCCTGCAACATCATACCTGCCGTTTTCATTTAATGGCAAATGTACCAATGGATTGTGTACATATCCTCTGACATTGGCATTTGAATCGGATACCACAACGATTCCTCCAATAGGTCCATCCCCTTTAATCTGTAATGTCAATGTATCCTTTGCACCTTTCAGAAAAGTAGACATTAACGCAGCAGCAGTCATTGTCCTTCCCAATGCAACAGATGCCAGAGGCGACAATTCATGTATATTCCTTGCTTCCCTAACCATGTTGGTAGTAACTGCCGCAACTGCTCGTACAGTACTTTGTGCTGCTGTTGCTCTGACTATATAATCTTCCATATAATTATCCCTTCCTTTATATTTTAAAATCCCGTTATTATCTTTTCCAAAGCTATCCTGTATCATTAAGGCAGTGCAATATAACTTAAGCAATCCTATTATACAATAAAATCATAAAAAGCCGAAACAATTATAAAATTACCGATGCAAAAAATATTATATTTCAGCTTAAAAAACATGTAAACTTTAATATGTGAATTAACAATCCAGCAATAATTTTTTAAAATTTCATAACAATAACATATATATATAAATTGTAAACCCCGGTATTAAAATACCGGGGTGAGTTCGGCCAACCTTATATAATATTATTAGGTACTGGATTAAGCTTTTGTTACATTCGCAGCTTGAGGTCCTTTAGCACCCTCAACTACTTCGAATTCAACCTCCGCACCTTCTTCTAATGTCTTGTAGCCTTCCATGTTTATCGCTGAGAAATGAACAAAAACATCATTTCCTCCATCTCTTTCGATGAAACCAAACCCTTTCTCAGCATTAAACCATTTAACTCTTCCTCTTTCCATCCTGCACTCCTCCTAAACTAGATACTTTGATCCAGTAATCATATTTCCATATCATTACTAAATCTTTAACAGTTTATCACAATTTACTATAGCTTGTCAATCCAATATTTTTTATATTTTTAAAATTTTAAAATTATTGGCAATTTTCATTTCAGCTAATTACTACTTATTTGCTTCACACACATAAAAATTTCTCTGACTTTTTTTAGGAGGAGGGCACAATTTTAATTCGTCATAAATATTTAACAGCTTCAATTTGCTGGATTCTATCAAACTTTTAATCTCATTGTTATCGTAACACCGTTCATAGTGCACTTCATCATACTTTTTATATCCCTCGTTATCCCTGACGAAAAAAGTAAGTTCAAACTCACATATTTTTGTTCTTCGGTTATAATAATTCTGCCATATGTAAGTGATTTCATCGGAAATATCATAAAAAACATTATTGTCAAAGATTTTTTCGAATTTATAAGGTGTGTTGACATCAAAAATAAATAATCCCCCGGGATTTAAATAATTTTTCACAAGCCTCAACATTCTCTTTATATCTTTTTTATAAAGAACATAGTTAATACTGTCCATAAGGCATACTATCGCATCAACAGTGCCATACAGCTCAAAATCTGTCATGTCCTGATTTAAATATAAAATATTCAGTTCATGTTCCTCACTTTTTTGCTTGGCACAATTCAGCATGTCTACCGATATATCCACACCTATCATATCATAACCGCGTTTCGCCATTTCAATGCAAAAATTGCCTGTGCCACAGCCTAAATCCAGGATTAAGGATGGTTTGCAATTATATGCTTTAAATATATTTTCTATGTAATCAGCCCATTTTGAATAATCAATATCATACATTAACCTGTCGTAGATATAAGCAAAACTGTGGTAAATGAAACCCACCTCCAACAAAACCTTCGATTTTAATTCATAGTATAGCACAGAAAAATGTAAAAAAACAGTATAATTAATCTTCAGAAAAGGTAAAAGGCGCAAATAAAAAAAGTGCATTTTCAGCACCAATAAAGATCAGAAACCGCGTAATGCCAAAAAGCACTATTTTTCAACACTTAAAATTTAATTGTATTTTAATTGCTTTAAAAAAGCCAAGCTTCAAGAAATTTAAAGCCAATACACTATGTAATGCCTTTATTGACCTTTTTCCATTTCAAGCATTTTCTTTTTCTTGGTTATCAATCCGCCTATTCTCCCTGTCTCTTTTGCAGAAAGGCTCTTCCATCCGTACTTTTTGATTTTTTCTATCAAGCCAAGCTCACTTGCCACTTCATATTTTAATTTTTCATCAATTTCTTTCATTCATCAACACCTCCTAAAAGTATTATGCACATAATTTATGCAAATATACGAAAAAATGGAATGCACATTAAAGTTACATTCCATTTTCTTAATAAAATCTACTAACATACCGAACAATTTACATATTAAAACTTTAGTCTTTTTTATCGGATGGCATCCTTTATCACTTCAATAGCTTTTTGAAGCTGATTGTCCTCTTCCTTAGGTATTTGTGAAACGGCAACATTTCTATATTTTTCCGGAAGTTCAACTTTAATATTAGGTTCAATTCCCACATCCTGTATGCAAACACCTGAAGGAGTAAAATACCTGGCTATTGTAACTTTCAAGCCTGATCCGTCATCTAAATTTACCACCGCCTGGACAAGCCCCTTTCCGAAAGTTTTGGTTCCAATCAAAGTAGCCTTATTGTGGTCTTTTAGAGCCCCGGACAAAACTTCCGATGCGCTGGCGCTGTTTTCGTTAACTAAAACCGCTATAGGTATATCCAACTCATTTGGATCCGATTTCTTTTTCTGCCTGTTCCCTTTCTTATCCTCTGTATACACTATTAATCCTTCGGGTAGCAGCCTGTCGGCTATTTCAGTAACCTGGTCATAATCTCCTCCCGGATTGTCCCTCAAGTCAATTATCAGACCCTTTATGTTCTTCTTGAGCATATTTTCCAGGTGTTCCTGAAAATCTTTGCTTATCTCGCTGTCAAACATGGATATTTTAATATAGCCAATATTATCCTCCAATATTTCACTGTTTATATTGACAACCTTAATCTTCTTCCTTGTAACGACAAAATCCAGATACTTTCCTTGCGACGGCCTATAGACCGTAATTTTGACTTTTGTGTTTTCCTTTCCCTTAATCATGCTTATAATCATATCTTCATCTCTTATTGTTGTTACATCTTTGTCATCAACTTTAACAATCTTATCGTCCTTAGCTATTCCCACTTCAAGGGCAGGAGAATCTTCAAAAGGTTCTACAACAGTGAGTATACCGTCATCTCCCATTGTAACAACAACACCAATACCTACATAGCTTCCTTGAGATTTTTCCATAAACTGCTTCATCTGGTCTTTCGTAAAATATACTGTATAAGGATCTTCTAAAGCCTCTGTCATACCGGAAATTGCGCCTTCAAGCATCTTATTTTCATTCACGTCTTTATAATAATATTCTTTCAGTAATCTTCTTACTTTTTCAAACTTTTTGACATTTTCATAATCAACTTTACTACTGTCAAACTGTATTGCATAATTAGGATTAAAATCAAATATATCGGCCTGCTTCTGTGATGTAACCTCAGAAACAACTACGTAATTCGGCGTTAAATAATGCCACATCAAAACTCCCATAGCAGTAATTAGGTTTGTCATTATGACAATTGTAACAATGGGCAATACTTTTTTGATAAATACATCTTTACTCAAGACAAAAACACTCCCTTTAGCACCCTCACGGTTCGGATTTAAATTTGATAAAATAAACTTTGGGGCACAATGCCCCTTAATTTATACTTTCTTTTTTACCCAAAAATCAATAAAAATCTCAAAATATTCAAATATCCGTTTATACCCCTTCATTAAAAGAGATACAATCAATTTAACTTAAGGCTATTTATCATTATATCATATGCGACCGGATTAAATAATATAATAAGTTCATTTTTTATATTAAATCTATAAAACTTGAAATAAGGCCCGGATAATTCCGGACCTGTAAAGGTTATATTCATAACATTATTTATTGCTTACATAATTTAACGGATTGGTTGTAGCTCCGTTCTTTCTAACTTCAAAGTGCAAATGCGGTCCTGTAGACATACCTGTACTTCCTACCTTTGCAATTGTTTCACCTGCTTTAACATTCTGTCCTACGCTAACTAAAATCTTGCTACAATGGGCATACAATGTTGTTATACCTCCACCGTGGTCAACAACTACAGTATAACCATAACCACTTTGCCATCCTGCCATAATTACTGTTCCCTTGTTTGCTGCAACTATTGAAGCTCCTTGTTTTGCAGATATATCAATTCCTGTGTGCATTTTATATTTCTTAAGTATTGGATGAAGTCTGTTTCCGTAATAAGAAGATATTGTTTTGGAACTAGGGCAAGGCCAAGTCATACTTCCACCGGCATAAGCCCCACTTTTTTGCAAATTCTTAATCTGGTTAACCAAAGCATTGGATTGACTTATCAGTTTATCTTCTTCTTCCTCTATCTTTTTAAGTCTGGCATTTATCTCTTTTATTTGATTGTCCAAACTGGCTCTGCTGGCAGTTAAATTGTTTATTGTTTTTAATGTTTCATCCGCTTTAGCCTGAACCTGTTCTTTTTGTCCAATCGCTAACTGCCTCTTAAAAGCAATATCTCTTTTTGCTTGCTTTATACTTTCAATAATTTCTTTGTCCTTCTTGCTAATCGTAGACATAAGCTCAAGTCTTTCAAAAAAATCTATTACACTTTTTGACTGAACCAATGTATCTATATATGTAAAATCCGAATTTTCGTACATTACTCTTAACCTTGTTTTTAAGAGTTCTACCTTCTCGTTGTATTCCTTTTCACTATCTTCTATAGATTTGTCAAGCTCTTCAATACTTTTTTTCAATTCGTCTATTTGACTTACCAATCCGTCATATTCCTGCTGTTCTTTTCTTTGAGCTGCTTCAAGTTGTTCTTTCTGTTGCTTTATAGACTGCAGTTTCTTTTCCTCACTCTTTTTTTCTTTATTTAAATCGCTAATCTTTTTATCGACAGCTTTTTTCTGGTTTTGAACTTCCGTCAGTTTATCTGCAAAAGCAGGCATCATTAGTGACATGCCGATTGTAATTGATAGAAAAAAACACAATGCCTTTTTCAACTCCAATTCCTCCTTGCCCAATTCTTTTCCTTTGTTAAATTATCTATTTATTATTCAATAAGTATTTTTCATAGAGTCAAAAAAACATATCAAAATTATTATACCATATAATCCTATACATGTAGATACTTTCTAATGGAAACTGCACTTCCCAACGAACCAATTACAATACCTACCAATGCAAAGGTATAGGTAACAACAATCTGAAGCTCCCTCAAACTGACCAGAGAAATAATATTTATTCCCTCACTAACCTTGCTTGAAAGCAATGCATATATAATACTGATAGCCAAAAAGCCTATAGCTGCCCCCACCAGTCCAATAACAACACCTTCCACAATAAAAGGCCATCTGATAAACCAGTCAGTTGCACCTATATATTTCATTATATTTATCTCTTTTCGTCTGGCAAACACAGTAAGTTTAATGGTATTGGATATAATAAACATGGCTACCGCCAGCAAAATAATTGTCAGCACTATGTTCCCAACCTGAACCCATGTTGCTATCTTTATAAGAATATCGATTCGTTCCTGAGAGTATCTCACATTGCTAACACCTTCTATTAATTTAAAGGCCTCTACTACACCCTTTGCGTCTTTCAGGTTGTTCAGCTCAATAATAAACGATACAGGCATAAAGTCGTCTCCCAGGCCCTCAAGCACATCCTGATCCTCTCCTAACATTTCCTTCATCTTTTCTAAGGCTTCTTTTTTTGAAACATAGGTGTATTTTTTTACTCTTGCATCGTTTTTAATGGCCTGTTCAATAACCTTAATCTGCTCATCATCCAATTCAGGATCGCAATAAACCTGCATCTGAGGTTGTTGCTCCAATTTCTGTATATTGTACTTAAGATTTATCGAAATAATCAGAAACAAGCCCAAAACAATCATTGATGCTGTAACAACACTAACTGATGCCAAAGACATAAGCTTGTTCCTATATGCATTTATCAAACCCTCTTTAAATATATATTTGGTTGTTCTTAATTTCATCTCCGTACTGTCCTTTCTTCTGATCCCTAACAATTGTACCTTTATCGATTGCAATTACTCTTTTTTTCATAGCATCTACTATGCTTTTCTCATGAGTAGCTACAATAACAGTCGTGCCTCTGCAGTTAATTTCCGATAACAGTTTCATTATTTCCCAGGAGGTCTCAGGATCCAAATTCCCGGTAGGCTCGTCAGCAATAAGCAACGAAGGATTGTTAACCAAAGCTCTTGCCAGTGCCACTCTCTGCTGTTCTCCCCCTGAAAGCTGCCCGGGATACATATTTGCTTTTTTGCTAAGCCCTACCAACGCCAAAGACATTGGCACCTGCCTTCTCATTTCTTTTGGAAGAGCTTCTGTAACCTGCATTGCAAAGGCAACATTTTCATAAACTGTTTTGTTGGGAAGAAGCCTGAAATCTTGAAACACCACTCCCAAGCTTCTCCTTAAATAAGGTATTTCCTTACGTTTCAGTGCAGAAACATTATAGCCGTTTACAAAGACTTCTCCCGAAGTCGGGTCCTCTTCTTTTAAAATAAGTTTTAGCATAGTGGACTTTCCCGATCCGCTTTGTCCTACAATAAAAACAAATTCACCTTTATTTATATTTATATTAACATCACTAAGTGCCAACGTGCCATTAGGATATATTTTTGTAACAGATCTAAATTCTACCACTTTTACCTCCTGAAACAACTCAATTATTTAATTATATTCTACGTTTCCTTTTAAAAAACCTTCTCAATCCAATACATACAACACATCCAAAATTTTTCAATCAATATTGAGCTACATAAATCTTTTATCACTGTCAAGATATTTCTTTACAAGCATGGCAACCTTAAAAATTATTGCATCGTCAAACATCCTCAAATCAAGCCCGGTAATCTTCTGAATCTTATCCAATCTATAAACCAGAGTATTTCTGTGAATATACAATTGTCTTGACGTTTCGCTCACATTCAAATTGTTTTCAAAAAACTTTTGAATAGTAAGCATGGTTTCCTGGTCTAAAGATTCAAAAGACCCCTCCTTGAAAACTTCGTTAAGGAAAAGGGTACATGATGTTGTAGGCAATTGATAAATCAGCCTTCCTATCCCCAGCTTGTTATAATCGTTTACCTGCTTATCGTCATCAAATATGCCTCCAATAAGCAATGCCATCTCCGCTTCTTTATAGGACTTGCCTATATCTTTGATGTTATCTACCACTGTGCCCACACCTACTTTAGCCTTTACAAGTTCTGAAGATAGGGTATCTATAATTATTTTTGCAATCTTACTTATTTCCTTTTGTTCAAAATCCGGTTTGAGTTCTTTGATCAGAACAGTATTTTCATCATCAAGAACAATGACAAAATCTTTGTTTTTACTTGGGAACAATCCTTCAATTATTTCGTGAGCATATATATCTTTTGATTCTTCTGTATTTATAAAAAAAACAACCCGCTTGACATTATTGGCTAAATGGAGCTCTTTAGCTCTTAGCGTAATATCACCGGGTAGAATATTATCCATAATTATACCTTTTAAAAAATTTAATTTATCATATTTTTCTTCATAATAATTTTTCATATTAATTGCGTTTATTGAAATCAAAGACAGGTATTTATAATTTTCCTTATCTTGTGATTTTATAAAGGCAATAAACTCAAGCTTACTTTTTATATAAACTTTAAGAAAGGATTGTCCATCAATAACAACAAAAGGTTCCTTAGCTTTCATCACTTCAGCCGCTAAAGGATTATTCTGGCCATTGGCCTTTTCATTTGAACATGCCCAAATAAGCCCGGTATCATCCATAATGCCGAACTCATCATCAATTATACCCTTTACCTGATTAATTAAACTTTGATAAAGCTTAACAGACAATTTTGTCACCCCTGTCATCCCTATAACAAAAAACAGCACTTTCAAAATAAATTATACTCTGTAAAAACAATCTCGAAAGCATAATATTCACAGAGCATGCCATTTTCTGTATGTAACAAGGGACTCAAATAATTTTGCACAACACCATAATATATATTATACACAAAAAATAAAAAAGGGAAAGATTAAAATACCTTTCCCTTTTTGTAACCGATTGAAATAATCAATTAATTCATTATTGTTTTCTCAGTTTCTTTATCAAACAGATGAATCTTATTAGCATCAAAAGCAACCTTGATTCTGTCTCCCGGTTTAGCTTTTGTTCTCGGATTAACCCTTGCAACAAAGTCAACTTCATCAACCACAAGATATAACAAGGTTTCCGAACCGAGCATTTCAACAACTTCAACTTCTGCTTCAACTATGCTATCAGACATTGTTTCAAGATACATAGCTTCATCATGGACGTTTTCAGGTCTTATACCCATAACAACTTCTTTACCAATATATTCAGTACCTTCCAATTTCTTAGCTTTACCTTCAGGAAGTTTGATATCTTCCTTACCGAATAAAAGATGTATTTCTTCTCCGCGCTTTTCAACTTTTGCGTTTATGAAGTTCATTTGTGGGCTTCCTATAAATCCTGCAACGAACATATTGTTCGGTCTTTCGTACAGGCTCTGAGGAGTATCAACCTGTTGGATATAACCGTCTTTCATAACAACAATTCTTGTACCCATTGTCATAGCTTCTGTCTGGTCGTGAGTAACGTATATAATTGTTGTTTGAAGTTTCTGATGCAGCTTACTGATCTCAGTTCTCATCTGAACTCTCAGCTTAGCATCAAGGTTTGACAAAGGCTCATCCATTAAGAATACTTTAGGTTCACGAACAATAGCACGACCTAACGCAACCCTTTGTCTCTGACCTCCGGACAATGCCTTTGGCTTTCTTTCAAGTAAATGCTGTATGTCAAGAATCTTTGCAGCTTCATTAACTCTTCTCTTTATTTCTTCTTTTGGCAATTTTCTGAGTTTCAAACCGAAAGCCATATTATCAAAAACAGTCATATGAGGATACAATGCGTAGTTCTGGAAAACCATCGCAATATCTCTATCCTTAGGAGCAACATCATTTACAAGTTTGTCTCCTATATACAATTCACCTTCAGAAATTTCTTCCAAACCTGCAATCATTCTAAGAGTTGTAGTCTTACCACATCCTGAGGGACCTACCAATATGATAAACTCTTTATCTTCAATATCCAAGTTAAAGTCGTTAACTGCAGTAACTCCGCCAGGATACCTCTTGTATATGTTCTTTAGTTTTACACTTGCCATTTTTTCCCCTCCCAATTATTCCGAACTATACTACATAATTAAATATAACATTTAAACCAGCTACCAGCTAGTATACTTTTCAACAAAATTTTTTTACGGTATTAGTAACTTTGCATAAACTATATTTTCAATTTAAATTGCATAAATTCCAAATTAAAGTCATATATTCCGGATTTAAATCACATATTCCATAAAATATATTTCTGATTTATTTGCCCAATATATTTAAAAGAGCCGATTTCATAAATAAAACAATGCATTGTATAAACTCCAGACAATGTTTTTATACATCTTAACAAATTTTAAAACACGTATTTACAAAGTATTTATAAATATTGTTGAATTTTTATACACAGTTTTGTATAATTATAAATTGTACTGTAAAGCTAAGGCAGTGTATATAACAAAAGAATCCGAGAGTGGAAAAGATATATCACCAAACACGGACAAGAGCGAAGTTGTAAAAAACAGCTTTGTGCATGAATTTTAATAAAATATTATCCTTGTAATTATACTGGAATCAAAAGTTATACCAGTTAAAATACGCTTTAATCGGACAGATATTACATAGGTTATTTTATGAAGCCTATTTTTATTATTTATAAGGAGGAGAATATAATGATAAATGTAGGAATAATCGGTGCGACGGGTTATGTTGGAATAGAAATAGTCAGGCTGCTCCAAAACCATCCCGAAATAAATATAAGCACTGTAGTATCCCAAAATTTCGTCGGCCAAAAAATCTCCGACGTTTATCCCAATTTGAGAAATGTGTTTGATATGGAGTGTGAAGAGCTTGATATAGACAAAATTTCAGAAAAAGCCGATATTTTTGTAACGGCTCTTCCCCACGGTGTATCAAAGGAAGTCATTCCTAAGCTTGTCAAAAAGAATAAACGTATAATAGACCACAGCGGCGATTTCCGCTATAAACGCGTTGAAGTATATGAACAGTGGTATAAAACAAAGCATGGTATGCCGGAATTACTGGAAATATCCGCTTATGGGCTTCCCGAACTTCACCGTGAAGCTATAAAAACAGCCCAAATAGTGGGTAATCCCGGTTGTTATCCCACATGTTCAATTTTGGGCATTGCACCGCTAATCTCCAACAAGCTGATAGACAAAAACAATATCATAATTGATGCTGCTTCGGGCGTATCCGGTGCCGGCAGAAAATCAGATCTTCCCTATTCGTTCTGTGAATGCACCGAAAACTTTAAAGCTTACAACGTAGCTACTCACAGACATACTTCCGAAATCGAGCAAGAGCTTTCATTGCTTGCCGGAGAAGAGATCTTTGTCTCCTTCACTCCCCATTTGGCACCAATGAAAAGAGGTATGTTAAGTACCATTTACGCAAATCTGACAAGCGAAAAATCCGCTTCAGAATTAATCGAACTATACAGAGAATATTACAAAAACGATTATTTTGTAAGAATATTGGATGAGGGTACTTTACCGGAGACAAAGCATGTTGCAGGTTCAAACTATATAGATATTGGCATTGTTGTAGACAAACGCTTAAACCGTGTTATTGTATTATCGGCAATCGACAACCTCGGTAAAGGTGCAGCCGGGCAAGCTGTTCAGGTTCTGAACATCATGTGCGGATTGCCTGAGCACACAGGCCTTGTAACCCCCGGATTATATCTTTAATTTGGAAGCAAAAAAGTTTTTAATTATAACACATAGTCGCAAAATTTGCACTAAAGGATAATAACCGGTGCAAGAGTTGTTTATCTGAAAATGTTTGATATTTCTTATTTCTTTTTATTGTTACAACGACTTTATTTGTGAAGTCAATTATAAATTAAATGGAAAAATAATATTAAATTTTAAATAGAATTATTTATTACTGGAGGAATTAAAATGGAATCTTGTATGGAATCGATAATAAAAAAGGCAGAGATTTTGGTTGAAGCTTTACCTTATATACAAAAGCTTTGGGGCAAGACTGTTGTAATAAAATACGGCGGAAATGCCATGATCAATGATGAACTGAAAAGCTCTGTAATGGAAGACATCACTCTTCTCAAATACATAGGTATGAACCCTGTAGTGGTTCACGGTGGAGGACCGGAAATAAACAAGGCATTGGATAAATTTGATATAAAGAGTCAATTTATCAACGGATTAAGGGTAACTGACAGTTCTACTATGGAAATCGCCCAAATGGTTCTTGTAGGAAAAACCAACAAAGAAATTGTATCCCTTCTCAACAAAATGGGAGGCAAAGCCATAGGTTTATGCGGTATTGACGGCAACCTTATAGAATGTGAGCAATACAAAGCCAATGTAGACGGAAAAGACATTGATTTAGGTTATGTCGGCAAGATAACAAAAATAAATTCCAAACTTATTGAATTAATTGCAAAAGATGAATATATCCCCGTTGTTGCGCCAATAGGAGTTGGCAAAGACGGTCAAAGTTACAATATAAATGCAGACACTGTTGCCGGTGAAATTGCAGCTGCACTGAAAGCTGAAAAATTAATCCTTCTCACTGACATAGAAGGAGTTAAGATGAATAAAGACAGCAACGAAATAATACCTGCACTGACAGTAGACGAGGCGCTTAAGCTCATTGACCAAAAAGTCATTGACGGAGGAATGATTCCTAAAGTATTAGGCTGTATAGATGCGCTTAATAAAGGAGTCGGAAGAACTCATATTATTGACGGGCGTATCCCTCATTGTCTCCTGCTTGAAATTTTCACCAACAAAGGAATCGGAACAATGATTATGAAAGAAAAGATTCCATATTACAGTAATGAGAAATTATAAATTTTAAGTCTTTTCTTGAAGGATTTTTGATAATTACTTAGAATATATTATCTAGTTAGACTTATTTCATGAATGAATTCTTCAAAAAAGTTTGTAAAACAAACTTTTTTGAAGAACAGCATATTATATTATTTTAAATTTCAAACCAAATTGTAAATATAATAATCCAAGCTGCTATATATTTTTTCAGCAATCTTTTTTCAGCTCTTACGTAATGAACTTAAGGCTGAAAACTACCGGGAAGCAAATCCCTTATTCTGGAATAATAAATTTTTACTAAAAAATGTTTATAACAGATAAAATTCATATTTAACCGTTTTATTTTGTCCATGGACAGCAGATAAATATAAGGGGTGAGTATATTGGGAAAAAGTTCTCTAAGTACAATATTAAAAGAAGGCACGGTTGTCAATACGAAACTTTCTCCAGGCAACATTTGGCACCAAAACATAGTATACAAGGTTGAGGATAACTATGTATCAGTTGCTTTAATAACAGATTATCTCGAAAATATTATAATGCCAGGCCAAAAAATGTCTATAAAACTCATCAACAAAGATATGGAATTTCTTTTCACCGGTACCGTCACCAAAATCCAGCCACAGTTTCCAAGCTATGTTACCATTAATGTCAAGACCTTAAAAGATATGAAAAATTCAAGGGTCTTTCCCAGATATGATGTTTATTTAGCTGCCAATATTGAGTCCAACAATTCTAAAGACAAACACTTTGCAATTATTCACAATATTAGTTTAATCGGCATGGCTTTCTATTCAAAAAATGATTTTTCGATATCCGACGAACAACTTAATTTAACTATATATCTTCCCAATAAAGATATAATTACTGCTAAAGGAACTATTACCAGAAAAATCAGTAGCGATTCATATATTGACTATGGTTTAAAATATACCGATATGCAGGAAGACATCAACAACTCTCTTTACTCTTTCTTTTCCGAACTTGAAGATGAAAAATCCAGATTAAAAGATATATTCTTCAAATCTATCAAAAAACATCTTACCTGATATAATCCCGCTAAATTCTATTTTTATATTGGGTAGGAATTTTTTCATTTTTACATGCCAATTTTATCCATATTTCTTATTATAAGGCTTTTCAAAAGTAACTTTCATGGTATTTTTGAAATAGCCTTTATAATTTTGATGTCTCAAAAATTTACCAAAGTAAGTATTGCATTTTTATACATTTTTCTGTATAATTATAAACAAACTTAAATGGAGGTCTTTATCATGAAGCTAAATGAAATTATAGAGATGGATAAGAAATACTATATGAATACTTTTGGCGATAGAACCCCAGTTTGCTTTGATTATGGTAAAGGTATAAACCTTTGGGATATAGAAGGAAAAAAATACTACGATTTCCTTGGAGGAATAGCAGTAAGCGCTGTAGGTCATTCCCATCCTAAGCTGGTTGACGCAATAAAAACTCAAGCGGAAAAATTAATACACTGTTCAAATTTATACTACATAGAGCCTCAGGTAAAACTGGCAAAACTATTGGTTGAAAACTCCTGTGCCGATAAAGTTTTCTTTGCAAACAGCGGCGCTGAAGCAAACGAAGGTGCTATAAAGCTTGCACGCATTTATTTTAAGAAAAAAGGAATGCCGGAGAAATATGAAATAATTACACTGGAAAAATCTTTTCACGGAAGAACCCTTGCTACAATAGCAGCTACCGGACAGGATAAGTATCAAAAACCTTATTCTCCGTTGACACCGAAATTTTTGAAAGTACCCATAAACGACCTTGAAGCCCTTGAAAAAGCCATAAACGGCACAACATGCGCAGTAATGATTGAACCTATACAAGGCGAAAGCGGTGTTAACCTCACTACAATAGAGTATTTGCAAGGTGTTCGGAAACTTTGCGATGAAAAAGGAATACTTTTGATTTTTGATGAAGTTCAATGCGGTCTTGGAAGAACCGGTAAACTCTTTGCATATGAACATTTTGGTGTGGAGCCCGATATATTCACTCTTGCCAAGGCATTAGGAGGCGGCTTCCCAATAGGTGCACTTTTGGCTAAAGACCATGTAGCAAGTGCTTTTGAACCTGGAGACCATGGCTCCACTTTTGGAGGCAATCCTCTTGCTTGTGCTGCAGCTCTTGCAGCCATGGAAATAATTCTGTCGGAAAATCTTGTAGAGAACAGTGAAAAGATGGGTAATTACCTGATTGAAAAACTCATCGAACTAAAAAACAAATACAACCTAATTGAAGAAATAAGAGGCAAAGGCCTTATGGTCGGTATACAGTTGAATAGCGAAAATGCCGTAGAGATAAAAAATAAGTGTTTTGAAAAAGGATATCTTGTGGGTAGTGTAGGTAAAAATATTATCAGGCTTCTGCCGCCATTAATAATTTCCAAAGAAGATATAGATAGCTTCATCAGTACATTGGATGGTATATTGTCCGATATATAATACTATTAAAAAATTGCATGGAGGATTTATATATGGAACATTTAATAAGTTTGAACGACCTGACATTGGAAGAAATCGAACAAATTCTAAATCTATCCGAAAAACTTAAAAGACAGCAGAAAGAAGGCGTTATTCATCACCATCTAAAGGGAAAAACCCTGGGAATGATTTTTACCAAATCTTCCACCAGAACAAGGGTTTCTTTTGAAGTAGGAATGTATCAGTTGGGCGGATATGCATTGTTCTTAAGTTCAAACGATATACAGCTCGGCCGCGGTGAGACCATATACGACACCGCTCAGGTATTATCAAGGTATTTGGATGGAATCATGATAAGAACCTTTGACCACAGTGACGTAGAAGACTTGGCAAGATACGGAAACATACCGGTAATAAACGGTCTTACTGATTTAATGCATCCGTGTCAGGTTTTGGCCGACCTCTTTACAGTTTATGAGCACAAAGGAACGTTAAAAGGTCTGAAGCTGGCCTATCTCGGTGATGGAAACAATGTAGCCCATTCACTGCTTCATGGCTGCTCTAAAGTTGGCATGGATATAGCCGTTGCTTCTCCAAAGGATTATATGTGCAATGAAAAGATTGTGGAAGAAGCAAAAGAAGCTGCCAAAATCTCAGGTTCTAAGGTCATCATAACCGAAGACCCTGTTGAAGCCATTAAAGATGCAGATGTGGTATATACCGACACTTGGGTAAGCATGGGTCAGGAATCGGAAAAACAAGTAAGGCTCAAAATTTTTGAACCTTACAGAGTTGATGAAAATCTCTTCTCTAAAGCAAAGGAAGATGCTATTTTCCTCCATTGCTTACCTGCTTACAGAGGATACGAAGTTACCGAGGAAGTTATTGACGGTCCGCAGTCGGTAATATTTGACGAAGCAGAAAACAGGCTTCATGTCCAAAAAGCAATAATGACTATACTGATGGGTAAGTAAAGGAATAGTGATCTTTAAATGGATTATTCATTTATAATAAGGAAAGCAACCGTGGAAGATGCACAAGCCATACAGACTATTACACGGGAGGCATTCAAAAAATATGTAGAAGATACCGGCCTTAAAGACTCAATGGAGGCCTTGGAAGAAACACTGGAAGATATAAAATATGATATTGAAAATAAGGAAGTATTTGTTGCTTTTATCGACAACGTGCCGGTAGGCTCCATAAGAGTTCAGATACTTCCCGATAATACCGCCTATATAAGCAGGTTCGGAGTAAGACTCGCCTATCACAACATCGGTATCGGCAAGGCTCTTATAAACTTAGTCGATAAATTGCTGTTGTCAAAGGGCATTAAAAAGGTTACTTTACACACTGCCGCAAAATACAAGGATTTAATAAGATTCTATTACGGAAGAGGCTTTTATATAGATTCAACCACTAAGGACAGGGGTTACATCCGCGCCTTACTGGTGAAGGAGTATAATTAATGCTTAAAGCACAAAAATGAACTGCTACTGAAAAAGTTATTTACTCTAAATTAATCCTTTGTAATCCACTAATTGTGAAGATTACAAAGGATTTTTTCAATTTCTTTGTTTTCGCTAAAACAGAAGTTTTGCATAGATATGCATTATAAAACTAAAAAAGAAGTTAAATTAGCCTAATCAAACATTTTTATAAAATTCTTTTGGTCTTTTAAGCATAAGAAACATATTCCTGCTTCCTTGAATATAACCAATCACTTCATTATGTTAAGCAACTTAAACAACATATTTTGATTTACATATTCTACTTTGTTTTTTACTTTTTCTACAGGAAAAATACCTAATTCCCGATTCAACAAGCATATGTTGTTATAATCTGTTATTTTTATTGAAAATTTTAAAAAATTTGATATACTATATTTGTTATTATTGCTACATAGTTATGTATGGCTTAATATAAATACTACTACTCTCTCGTGCACTATTAGCAATTATAAAATTTTTCCCAACATTAAAATATCATAATAAAAATATTTTTTCTCAATATTCCAGTATTAATTTTAAATAAAAAATATTAATTTCAATTAAAAAGTATTAATTTTAAAGAATATACTAAATAGATTAATCCCTGTATAATTATTGATATTTCATGAAATATCAATAATTCCAATCTAATAAAATTAAAAATGCTTCATAAATATATAAAAACAAGATTTTTGTTAATTTTATCATCATATAAAATTTATACGAGGGGGAAAAAAAATGTTTTGTTCAGAATGTGACAAAAAAATTCCAAACGACAGTCTGTTTTGTCCCGAGTGTGGTGCAAAACAAACACATTCAAAAATCAATGAATCTGCACAGATGTTTTCCACCGACAATAATGCAGCAAAACAATGTTCCAATTGCAAATGTCAGATTCCATCAGACAGCAGATTTTGTCCGGAGTGCGGTGCGAAACAAGCATATTATTCACCACCACATATCAATCGTTTAAAACAAAAGTATTCTCCGCAATCAACAGTAAAAATACTGACACCTGAAGAGCAGGCAAAAATTAAAAAACGCAACAAGATGATAGGTATTTTTGTTGCCGTAGCGTTAGCATCTTGCTTTGTTATAGGAGTTTTATCATCTTTAATCAAACCTACTATTAACCTAAATAAATATCTGACTGTTTCCTTTGAAGGATATGACACAATCGGAAAAGCAAAGGCATCTTTCGATACTGAAAAATTTAAAGCTGATTATGAGAAGAAACTAAATATATCTAAGAAAAAAATTATCAAATCAATGTCAATTCCTACTTTCGGTTTAGATAATCTTATTTCTCCTACAGACATGTTTTTATCCTCTTGTGTAGACGGCTCTCTTGATGTAACCGATGGTTTAAGCAATGGTGATACAGTAACCTATATATGGAAATGTGATGATGAACTCGCTTTGAGTCTATATGGATACAAATTGAAATATGAAAATACTAAATTTACTGTTAATGGCTTAAAAGAAGTAGAAACTTTCGATCCTTTTGAAGGAATAGATGTTGTTTTTAACGGAATTTCACCTAACGCCTCTGCAAGTATTTCAGGAAGCCCTACTGCAAAAGCTGCTCAAAATTTAAAATTTAATCTGGATAAAAGCAATGGATTATCAAATGGTGATACTGTTACTTTGACAGTTTCAGTACTTTTTGGGGATGTAATTAAATACTGTATAGAAAATTATCAAATGATTCCGTCACCTATAAAAAAGACATACACCGTTGAAGGACTTGACAGTTATATCAGCTCATCCAGTGATATTTCTGAAGAAAGCCTTAGGTCTATGCAGAATCAGGCAGAACAAGTATTTAAAAAGCATGTGGAAGAAGACTGGGTAGAAAGCTCAAAACTATTAAATTTTACTTATCTCGGGAACTACCTGTTAACTGCTAAGGATAGCAATAACAGTTGGATAGCTAATAACTCAATTTACTTAATATATAAAGCTCAGGTAAAAAATGAGTATTCCAATAACGGTATGACCTACGATAAAACTAACGAATTCTATTGGTTTATTTGCTTTAACAATTTGCTTGTTGATCCAAGCGGTGCAACAAAAGTAGAATTAACCAAGTATAATACTCCAAGTAATAGGTTTGTTATCGATTCGGGAATAAGTGAGGGATGGTGGAGTACCAAAAGATGGTATTATTATGGTTACCAGAGTCTGGATGACTTATATAATGCAGTAGTAGAATACTACTCTAATTTTTATAATCACGAAGATAACGTTGATAAGAGTTTGGCAGTAACCGAAATTGATACCCCTAATGAGTAAACTGTTTGAAAAAAACGTAATTTCCTAAATAGTTTTATAAATGTTGAAGTATTGTAAAGTAATCAAAATTAATTGAGGAGGTATACAAATGAAATTTTGTAGATTTTGCGGGAAAGAATTGGTAAACGGTCAATGTGACTGCCATGACTATCAGGCATCAATAGGGAATGCAGCAGCCAGCAATCAGTATGAGGATGCATATAAACCAGCCAAGGAGCCTTTTTTGATCCAATCCTTCAATCTCAACTTTAAATCATTCAGTGGGTTTATTTCTTCATTGAGGGATCAGTCGGGGGTGAGCGAACCGGCCAGCAGAGCTGAAGATCCGTATGAGCGCAATGTTCCTATTGTTCCTGATTGTATACAACCAGAAGAAGATGAAATTGTGGTTAAACAGTATAACATTGCAAAACTTCGCACACGATTGAAGTTTATGAAAGCTGAAGGACGTTTAATGGTTACAAATAAAAGAGTTATTTTTCGCGCTGCCGGTACATCATTAACCGGTAACATTCTTCAGCAGCATCAGTTTAAACTTGATGAAATTGGCGGAATTGAAATACATAAGGATTATAAATTCAGTATATTGAATTTCATTGGTTTTTCATTACTTAATTCTCTAACTATAGTTTTGACACATAGACTTTTTTTCAGTATAGGAAACATAGGTACAATAATAATAGGTATAATTCTCGGTATTCTTGGTTTGTTACCTACTTTTATTGTATATAAACACTTCTGGTTAAAACTGTTCTGCTCAATAGTAGCGAGCGGTTGTTTTTCGATGGCTCATGTTGTTTCAAACAAAAATTCTTTTATAGGTCTATTGTTAATACTAACAAATATTATCTTAATTATTAATTTGATCATTGTTTGCTATCTGCCCAATTTAGTCATAAAGATTAAAACAAAGTGTGCTTTAGGTGCATTGGTCATCGGTAGCCAGAAAGCAATATTCACACGCAGAATTGGCGATGATTATTGCGGCTTTGCAGAAGTTATGCCTTGGGAAGATACAATTATTGCTATGAATGAGCTCGGCACATTGATTGAAGATCTGCAAAAGCAGGGAGACTCTGCAATAGAAAAGTGGTCTATGTAAAGGAGTAATTTATTCTGCTATACAAAAGAGACTTTTACATAGATTCAACCACTAAAAAATAATCCTTTGTAATCGGATTTTTTTCAGATTACAAGGGATTTTATTTTTTCTTTCAATTTCTGTACTTTTGTTAATAGGGAGTTTTGCATAGATATGTAACCTAATCAAATATTTTTACAAAATTCTTTTGGTCCTTTCTATAAGCATAACCATGTTTTTGATAAAATCTATAAGCATTTAATCTTTCAATTCCCGATACCAGCCTTATTCAGTTATAACCGTTTTCTTTTGCCCAACGTTCGAGGCTATTTATCAATATATTGCCAACACCAATGTTTCTATACTTCTCTTTGATCACAAAACCCAAAATATTTATTAAAGAATCGGAGTAAAGCAATTCATAAGGACTTCCGTGAATATAACCAATCACTTCATTATCATGTTGAGCAACCAAAACAATATCTTTTGTATTTTGTGTTATATATTCTATTTTCTTTTTAACTTTTTCCAAAGGATAAATATATCCCAATTCCCGATTCAATAAGTATATATCATTGTAATCGGTTATTTTCAATTTCCTAACCTTTATTTGCCCCATTTCCGCTTTCCCGCCTAACCAAAGCATATTACTAATTCATCCTATGTAACAATTTATTTTTTTAACACTAATAACTTTCCGATCGAACAAACTAAAATCATTCAAAATCCTTTGTGAAGAATAAATTGACTTATTGCCGTTGAAAACATAAGCAATCGCTGAAACCACAAAAAAGTACGGCAGATAATTATAACCAAATATCTCCCCCCAATAAAGACAGGAGCAAGAATTGTATTGGTTGCACTGCCAAATATCGCAACATAACCAATAGCCGATACAAACTCATTAGGTAATCCAAAAATCGGTGAAATGACAGCTCCCAAACTTGCACCTATAGAAAACAGCGGTACTATCTCTCCACCTTGAAAACCGACGCTCATAGTTAAAATTGTAAGTATAAATTTAAGTAGCCAATCGTATGGATATATCTCCCCATTATAAAAGGCTGCTTCTATTAAATTTAAGCCCGATCCGGAATATCTGCCCCTATGCAAAAGTAGAAATAAAACACTTAATAAGCAACCCATAATAAAAACTCTTAAAATTGGATTGCTAATGCGCTTATTAAAGAATTTTTTTGACATATTAAAAGTATAAGCAAATATACCTCCGATAACACCAAAAATTATGCCCAGAAACACAACTTTAAGAAATAAATATACATTAAAATCCAATAAACAGTTTAAATTTATTCCGGGTTCGTTAAGACTTAAGGCACGCGACGTGTAACTTGCCGCAAAAGACGCCAGTATACAGGGAAACAAAGCACAATATTCAACCGAACCGGCAATAAAAACTTCCATTGCAAAAAAATAGCTGCTATAGGAGTCTGAAACAGTCCCGCAAACCCAGCTGCCATACCGGTTACAAGAAGAATTTTAGAGCTATCTTTAATGCTAAACCGTCTCCCTATAGAATGGGCAACAGTTCCCCCTATTTGAACAGCTACTCCTTCCCGTCCTGCACTTCCTCCAAACAGATGCGTCAGCCACGTACCAACCATAGCCAGTGGTACTAATCTCAGCGGTATAGTATCTTCTTCTTTAAATCTTACTGAAAAAATAAGTGACATTCCTTTTATGCTATTCTTACCTATTTTTAAATAAGCAAAAACTATAAGTACACCAGCCAGAGGCAAAAACGGTACAATTTGATATGTATAATTATTTCTTATATTGGTTACATGTAGTAAAACTTTCCCAAATATAGTATCAATTGCACCAATTACAATTCCTATAATGACAGCAACAACGCCTAATAAAAATACATCTTTGTAATTGTTTAAAATTTTTTTCAGTTCTAACATTTTGTTAATCCCTTCCCTCACAAAATAAAAGCTAATAACTCCGTAACAAGCAGAAGTCATTAGCTTTGAAAGCAATTTAGTCTGAAAAACAATGGAGACCCTAATGTTTTATTCTATACCAAATTGCAATACAATTTCAATGTGCCTAAAATCAAAGTATTCGCTCTCTACCTGCATAGTCTCTTTTTATTTTAAAACATTTTATCCATAACTTAATTTTTTATATTTTACTTAATCATATAAATTTTCTCATCCTGTAACTAGTCAATAATACTCCTTTTCATTCTACACTTTGCTCTATGACAACCTCAAAACCTTTCTTTTCAAAAATTCGAACTGCACCGCATTATGTCAGCAGTCCGTTAATACGTGCCTCCATATCCGCTAATGCCTGTTCTTCGCTCTTTTTATTCTCCAGTACATTTTGGAGTTCCTCGCAAATAATATGGTCATAAATCTGTATATATAAATTGTTTTTCAAATATTTATCGGGAATTTCCCTCTTTCGTGCCAGGCGATAGCTTTCGGGAAGTAATGCAATCCACGGATAAATATGTTTCAAATCATTCCTTTTATAAAATTTTGAATGAAGTGTAATGCCTCCCAAAAGAGAATAGGGTACAGCACAGTAATTGCTGCAGATCCATTCGATAAAACGAACGGTTTCATCCTTCCTGCAGCTGTACTTATTAACCCCCAGTCCCCATCCGCCCAACACCGAAGTTCCGCCGGGCAAAATGCTGGCGCCAATGTTTCCGGCAACTTTTGAAGTGGTATAGTCGCTGATACCTATTGCATATGAATCATACAAAATAACCATGGCGTAATGCCCCGATTTGAAATTGTCCACCAATTGATCCCAAGTAGTGCTTATTTGATCAGGAGAAGTATACTGGAAGCTTTTCTTGAAACTTTTCAATGCAGCCAGGGCATTATTGGAGTTGATGATAACACTGTCATCCTGAAAGACATTTCCCCCATACGCCCAAAGGCGGTTCAGAAAACTTATCGTCGTATAAATATTGGCCCCCTGGACATTAGCCAACCCATATCTTACCGGTGATTTGCTGTTGATGGACCGGGTGAAAAATTCTGCCGTTAAATTAAGTTCCGGCCAGGTTGTAGGCGGTGACAGTTCCAGACCGTATTTCCTTTTAAACAAAGATTTTAAAGACGGTTCTTCGAATAAATCCCTCTGATAAAACAATAACTGGGTACCGGACATAAAGGGAATTCCATAAATATGCCAGTCACTAACACCATAATTGGGAAGTAATTCTTTCATAAAACCGGCGAAATAGTTATCCTGCTTGTTAAAATAAGGTTTTAAATCTTCCATGCCATTGGTTTCAATAAAGCTGGAGGTCCAATGAACATCCATCATAAATCCGTCAACAGACCCATCCGAATTCCCAAGCATCTGATGAAGCTTCTTATACAAATCATCGTACTTCATTATATCGCATGATATAATAACACCGGTTTTATTTTCATATACTTTTGAAAGCCTCTGAAGTGCATGAGCCGCAGGAGATTCCACAAGGCATAAAGAGATCTCCGCCGAATCAGTCTTTCTACCCTTTAGATTTTCCGTAAAATGTTTCACCCTGTGATAATCTGCTTTGATAACAGTTTGCTTGGGCTCACATAATTGGGGTTGCTCTATGGAACTGATCATCTGACTTATAGCGTGGCTGGCAATCTTTTCATAGGATATTCCTATAACTCCTATATATTCCGATTGATCCTCAATCCAGTTTTCCTCTTTAAAAGTGATATGTTCGATTGCACTGCGGTTTAGCACCTCTGCAGCCCTCTTTGCGCCCTTTGCCAAAAGGCAGTTGCTCGTGACCAGCAACTCCAATTCGCAATTGTTATGCAATAGTTTATATGCCGCTTCGAAACCTCTCTCTTGAGAATAATCGACAAATTCAATCTTTTCAGTATCTTTGTAAAACTTCTCATATATTTCAAATGCCGTTTCTTTCGGCATTAATCCTCTTTCCATTATGATTCCTATCTGTTTTATTCCTCTGTCTGCACAATCTTTCAAAGCTTCTTCAAAAGCTTCGCTGTAGTCAATGGATATCACATTGCTTAAAAGCCTTTCTCCTTTATTCAAGTCAAGGAAAAGAGCCGGCAGAAAATTCTTATAAAGTACCGAATCGGGGTCATTCTGTGAACTACTGTTAATAACAATAATTCCGTCAACCCTTTGCATCATAAACTGGTCAATGTACTTTTTCTCTAAAATGCGATTGTTCTGACATACTTTAAAAAGAATATGATAACCGTGGTTACTTGCTTCCTTTTCGATATTTGACAAGAGACTTACAAAATCCGGGCGAACCAGATTAGGCATTATTATTCCTATTATATTATTCTTTGTGTTTTTCAAACTTCTGGCGCTTGCATAAGGGCGATAATCCAATTCTCTCATTGCCCTTTCAACTTTTTCTATCAGTTCCTGATTGTTTGTCTTTCCATTCAACACATTAGAGACTGTACCTACAGAAACTCCTGCTAGGGAAGCAACATCTTTAATAGTTACCATATTCCTATCCCTCCCAAAATGATACATACAATAACAAAACAAAAGCTCAGCCAAGCAACAAAAAATTTTACGAAGCGGTAAAATCGAACCGATTCGACTCTTTTACAACATTATCATACATTATAACAAAAATAAAGAAAAGGCTCCTCCCTTGCCAGATTATTAGCATCATAAACGGCAAAGAAGAAACCTTTTCTCAGAATTTCGGAAACTCAAACAGCTTCAAACGAAACTTATTCAATGTAAATTTCATGAAAGGTATTGAATAACTTACCATCCATCAATTTACACTCCAACGCTTTTCAGCTTACTGTCCAAGAACTTTTTGATATTAGGAATTTCTTCCTCGCTGTCTATATGCTCTATAATAATCGGTATGTTCGGATGTTTCCTTGACAACAGTTTCAAATATAAATCATAGTTCAGAACACCCATTCCCGCTGCAGGCAATTCTATTGCCCCTGCACCGCGGAATGTATTGTGTGATGCAGCATCAATATCGGCATGCTTTTCCTGAACATTTTGAGCTCTTCTGCAGTCCTTAGCATGAGCAATTTTAATTTTGTCTTCCAGAACGTTGAAAATTCTGTGCAATTCTTCATCTACATTATCGATATTCTTATCAGTAAAGTAGTTGGTTGGGTCCAAAAGCAATCCCAAACCCGGATGATCCACATCATGGAACAACCTTGCAACCTGATCAACAGACCCTATAATGTTGTTCACATAGTTTTCTACAAGGAAAACAGCGCCATGATCATAGGCAAACTTTGCAAGGTCTTCAATAACTGCCTTTATTTCCTGGTAAGCTTCTTCTGTTGAGTTTTTCTCATGATAAAGCCAGTCGCTTTCTGTATTATATGTTCCGGTTTCACTGATAACATATGGTGTTCCAAAATCCCTTGCATATTTTAATAGAGTTTTTACATAGTTTATATTCTTTTCTCTCTGTTCCCTATTGGGATGAACCAAGTTGGTATAAGCCGAAATACTTACAATGCTGATATTTGCATCTCTGAAAGCATCTCTAACCCTATGGGCTTTTTCAGCTGTAATAGCTTCTGATGTTTTTAAATCTATATCTTTAAAATCCATATCCAACTGTACGCAAGTAAATCCGTCCTTTTTTATCCTTTTAACTGTTTCCTCCAATGTATAGGGATAATATCCGGAAAAAATACCTACTGATAACATAACTTTACCTCCTTGTATTATAAAGAAATATTATGATTTCGTACTATAAAGAAACATCTATTTCCGACAATCTTACGGTTCTTCCTTCCGCAATTGACTTATAACATGCTTCCACAGCTGCCATTGTATACAAATAATCTTCGCCGCTGATTTCCGGAATTGTATCTTCCTCCACTGCCCTTAATAGCTGAGCCATGGTGCCTCTGAAGGCATCCGGGAACCATGCGGTTTCCCATTTCGGACGGATCCATTGATTGGGGAATTTCCTGCTGGTAAATTCCAAGGTACTAGGCGTTTTTTCATCATAGCACCAGCCTATATATCCTTGAGCCATACCGTCAAGGCCCTCAACTCTCCATTTTATATAAAAGTCCTTTTCTGTTCCTTCACCCTGCCAAGCCCACACATCATCCAGGCTTGTAGCCATAACACCGTTTTCATATTGGAAAGTATACTGGCTTATGCCATCAATGTGATGGAATTTTGTCCTGGGGTCTTTTCTTGTCAATGCTGTGATTTTTTCAGGATTGCCAAGGAGATACCTGAAAGTATCGATATGGTGGATACCCATATTTAAAATCTCGATATGATCATATTTTTCAAGGAAGGTCTGCCAATGAGGTATTGCTCTCATCTCAATGGTAGCAAGAACTATATCTCCAAGATATCCTGAATCCATGATAGTCTTCAACGCTCGAATTGACTGGTCGTATCTCATGTTTGCATTAACACCCAATTTGATACCGGCATCCTTGCAAAGCTTCACTATTTCTTTTGCCTCATCCAGGTTCATCGCTAAAGGCTTTTGACAAAGTATACCTTTGATATGTTTGTGCTTTACAGCTTCTCTCACCACATGGACTTGCAGATCCGGCGGCAGCGCAATATCCAATATTTCAACATCAGTATCTTTAATCAGGTCCTGCCATGTATCGTACACATGAGGTATCTGATACTGTTCTGCCGCTTGCCTGGCAGTAACTCCATGCAAGGATGTAATGGCATAGGGATTAAATCCCACATCCCTATAGGCTTTTAAGTGGCAGTTCCTTACAATTGCGCCGGCACCAATGATACCGATTCGATAATCCATCCGTTTCGGAAGTATTGGTTCGATATTGTAGTTGATAGCTTCCGGGTTCATTATCAGTACTCCTTTCTATTAATTGTTTCATCGAGTAGCAGTTGTGCAATACATAGTTGTACTCCATGTATATCGCAATAGCCGGTGGGAATTAGTGCAGGATGGGTGAAAATACTTCAATCGGTTTGTGCAACATATCATGAAACATTTCATATAATAATAATATCATCTCATATTTTAACTTGCAAGTATTATTACATTAAACTATTTAGGCAATAATTAGTTGCCACGAATGAATAATTTAATATATATTCCTCATATAAACATATCTAAAAACGCAGTAAAAACTTTCGCCAAGGTATTTTTACATTTATACATTGTGCATATTAATTAATGCATGGAAAACTATATAATTAATCGGAATATTTTATTTCTCATGTAAAACTGTTAGAATAACTCAATACAACACTTTAATTTATAGGATACCCGGATTTACTTAATGATATTCCTGCACTATTAATTAGTTTCTTTATAAGTTTGGTTGATAAATAAAAAAATTTTAATTATTTATCTTAACTATTGACGGTATTGTGAAATTTTGGTAGTATTTAATATGTCTAAAAAGAGAAAAACTTAAAGGGGATGTTAAAATGAAAAAGAGTAGTGTCCTTACTTGTATTGTTTTGGCAATTGCCCTTATAATACAGTTGTTGATTGTGTCAAATTTATCATATTTTCATTAATCCTTTCGATAAATTTCATTATAGATATATATCCCGACTGACAGCCTTAGTTGATTTATGTTTCAGTTTAATTTGGTAGTAACTTTTATAAAATTATCGTTTCCCTTTTAAAATTTTATAGATTAAAAATAAATAGAAGTTCAAGTATTTAATTTATCGCTGGTTTTTTTCTTAAAATTCTATAAGTCCATTGTCCAGGCATACACCCAAATCCAATTTTCTTCTTATTCCATTAAAATCAATTTCTAAAAGAGTCTGTTGGGCTTTATTCTCAAGGATGGCGACAATTATGCCAACTCCGAAGTGCTTATGTTTTATTATCATTCCCTCTCCTACTTCATCGATAGCAGTATTACGGATAATCATTTCCACTTCTTCTACAAAAGTGGACTTTGAAGTCTCCGGCCCCGGGTACAAAAGATAAACATACTCCTTTGCCCTGGTCATACCTACATAAAACAATCTTCGTTCCTCTTCCAAAACCGAATAATCATTATTCTTTCTTGCCGATTCAACAACATTTGTTCCCGGAATTTCGCTTTCTTTAAGGTCAACTATAAATACAACGTCGTATTCCAATCCCTTAGAAGAGTGTATTGTAGTAAGGGTTACAGAATCTCTATCGTTTATATAACCCTTTTTTCTTCAAACATTAATTTCAAGTCTTCCAAACGTTCTAAAAAATCCTGTATATTCCTGCACTCCTGAGCAATCGATTCTAAAATACCGAATAATTTACACAAATATTCAAAAGATAATCCTGTGTTTTCACAATATTCCTTTATATAATCAAAATAATTAAAATTCCTCTTTATATAAAACAATGCCCGAATGGGTGCAATTTGGGTCAGGAAAACAAACTCTTTTTTGAGTTCCACCAGTCTGTTTCTCTGAAAATCTCTTAATTCATCCATCTCTAAAATTCTGTCAATGACATTCTTTTCATTACTTGAATTCATAGCATATTCCAGCATTACCTTAGATATATAACGGTTCATTTTATAATAAATTCCGGAGAAGGATTCAACGTCCTTCGGATCCATTCCAAACTTTAAAAAAGCGACTACATCTTGTACAACCCAATGATTGAAAAAGGTAAGCCTGTTTTGTTTCACCCTGAAGGGAATTCCCGCTCGATTCAATTTATCTGCAATCACAATAGAGGACAAATTTTTTCGGTACAGTATCGCCGTACTGTGTCCTTCTCTATTATGCTTTTGAATCATTTCCATAACATATTTTATTTGTTCATTCTCATCCATAACCTGAACTATAAAAGGATCATGCTTCTTATCGTTATTTGTAGTATGCGCCTTATCAAATCTACAGCTGTTTTCCCGGATAAATTTGCTGCTTATATCGACAATGTTCTTTGTTGAGCGGTAATTGTTCTCAAGATAAAATATTCTGCATCCATTAAAATGCTCTTTTATTTGGAAAATGTATTTAGGCTCGGCTCCTCTGAATCCATAAATAGACTGGTCATCATCGGCAACAATAAAAATATTGTTTTTTTGAGGATCGACAATTAGTTTCAATATTTCAAACTGTATTTTCGAAAGGTCCTGTCCCTCATCTACCTGTATAAAGGAATATTGACTTCTATATTTACAAAGTATGTCGGGACATCTTATAAGAATGCTGTAGGCATAGGTAAGCATATCGTCAAAATCAACGAGAAGATTGGACTTTTTATACTCCTCATAGGCCTTATAAATAAGAGAAAAATTTTTAAAGCCCGACTGAAAAACTTCAACATCTTTTATCATCTTGTTTTTTACAAATCCGATTTCATTAACCAAGTTATCCAGTTCATCATCATTTATCTTAGAGTTATTTATATTGTAATAAATATCCCCTATTAACTTCCTTTTATTTTCCTCGTTATTTTCTTCACCCTCAATCAGCTTCAGCCTTTTGCCTTTCTTTTTCTCATAATCATGTAATATTCTCTTGCAAAAGCTATGTAAAGTTGAAAAAGAAACCTTTGCTGAAATATCTTGTCCATAAATTTTTTTTAAATCTGTACTCCATTTCCACCCGTGCTGCCTTATTGAAAGTCAATGTCAGTATATTCTCCGGTTTTACTCCGCACTCCAAAACAAGGTACGCAATTCTTGCTGTAATTACAGTTGTCTTACCGCTTCCAGGGCCTGCCAAAACCAGTGCCGGTCCGTATAAATGATTAACTGCTTGCATTTGCTGTATGTCAAGTTTTATATTATATCTCTCCTTGAGTATATCAACGCTCATTTATTTTTCACCTTTTCGTAACCGCAATGTCTATTCTATTCATTTAAGCCTTCCGCTGCTTCCAATTCAGCCATTTCCTTTTTTAAGGCGTACGAATTCAGTATAAAAAGTTCTGTTCCCTCTTTATATTTCTTTTTTAATTCTTCGTTAGATTTTACGAACATATCCCTGGCATTTTTATAATCTTTAAGTCCCATATACACCCTGCCAAGATTCAGGTATACTGCAGCCATCTCGTCCTCAGTACATTTCACTTCATTGTTAAGATCCCTTAAAATGATGCTATCCAATATATATTTAGCTTCAAAATACTTCCACTGATATATCAATGCTTCGGCCTTATAAATCCCCAATTTGACACGATATCTTTCATAAGGCCCGGGAATAATTTTCAAAGCCTTATCAACAGCATCAATCGCCTCAAGCGGTCTTTTTGCCCGTATCAGCATTTCAGCCAAATTATACCAGTCAATAAAATTCCTTTCATACATTCCAATGCTCTGTTTAAGATTGTCGATACTGTCTCTATAATATATGTAATAAACATCATCTGCAGGCACAAGCCCGTCATCCACCCATCTTAAGATTAACGGCGGTACAAAAATGTCCTTTTGGTCAGCCTCTTTTATTGTTAAAGCAATTTCAGGTTTTTTCTCATTGTCTGCACCTGAAAGATTAACTATATCCATTTCATTATACTGTATACTGCTCACTTTTTTGGTACATCGTCCTTAAAAGAAATTATGTTTAAGATACATCCAACCTCAAATCCCAAATTCCATCCCAATAAAAGTTCAACCGCGTTGTCGTCATCTATATCAATAAACTTGGCCCAATCAAGGCCTAAAACATTTAACGAGTTTCTATCATGCCAAAACTCCCGCCATTCGTTATTCTCCTTCTTCAATATAATAGCACCGGAAGCACTGCTTAGTTCATAGCCTTTGTAGGTAATCAGAATTTCATATTGCCCATCCCCTTCAATATCTACCAGCTGCACAGCATCCGATCCGTTCGGATGAACAGGATATAAAAACTTTGTACCTTCAGGCAAGAAGTTTTTTGCAATTAACTTTATATCATCACTATTTTCACTGTCATTTTGCAAATACTTTAGAGGTTTAATTAAGCTCCTTGTGGGCGGCAGCGAGTTACAACCGGTTAACACAGATATAATAAAAATACCTATTATTATTCTAACCCACTTTAATCTCATACAACTTCCCCATTCCATCCTTTTTTACTTTTTCAAACGGTAATTTTCTTTCAATTCTATATTACTAAAAATGCCGATAAGTTACAAAATAATAAAAATCACTGTTCAAAATGCAGCTGTAGGCAAAAATATATCCACCTTTGTACCTTCTCCCAATATACTGCTTATTTCAAACCTTCCGTTATGCATTTTTATTATTTCATCACATATAGCCAGTCCCAGCCCATTGCCTGAAAAGGATGATCTCGCTTTATAGAACTTTTCTTTAACCCTGTGCAAATCATCTTCAGGTATACCGACTCCTGTATCTTCTATACTAATTAATATTTCTTCCTTTTTTGACTGTGCCGATATTTTTATTTCTCCGCCTTCCGGCGTGTACTTCAGTGAATTGTCGAGGATGTTTATCATTACTTGTTTTAGCCGGTTTCTGTCTGCCCTGATTAAATCCAAATCATCATCGACTTCCAAATTAAGCTTTATACCCTGCCTTTGGGCTCTCGGATTCATTTGGTTCTTTATTTCGCATAGAAATTCTTCAATTTTAACATCTTCAATTTTTAAAGAAGTATTTTTTGACGCAAGTTTGGAGAAATCAAGCAGTTCATTTACCAGAAGTACCAATCGGTCAGTTTCGTTTTCAATAATCTTAAGCCCTTCCCGTATCTCATCCATATCGGTAAAATCGCTTGAATTCAAGGTTGAAGCCCAACCTTTAATTGATGTAAGAGGAGTGCGAAGTTCATGGGAAATGGATGCAACAAAATCGTCCTTGAGCTTTTGGTGATGCGACAATTCCCGAGCCATATAATTGAGTGTATCGGCCAGCTTTCCCACTTCATCATCATATCTTTTGGGTACACGGACCTCCAGCCTTCCAAGGGCTATTTCCTCGGCAGCATTTGTTATTTCCTTTACAGGCTTTATTATAGTTGTCGAAAGGAAAATACTTACAAGAAGCACAATTACCACAACTGCAACTCCAATTATTACAAAAAACAATGCCATTTTTAATATTATATTGTCTATCTCCGCAAGGGTTGAAGTCAATCGGACAATTCCTATAATCTCACCGTTTATGATTATAGGCTGTGATATGGAAAGTACCCGTTCTGAGGTTAAAGGAAGTTCCTCTATCCATTTGGTCGCATTCTTGCTTTTTAATGTATTTGATACATCCGGGTAATCCACTTTTTTCCCAACACCAAACTGTCTTCCGAATCTGCAAGAACATAACCATCATTGTCAATTATCTGAACCTGAGCATAAGTATTAACCAAAATATTATCCAACAACTTTTTAGCATTCTTATCCAGGTTCACCATATCAGTATAATTGTTGTATGAATTTACTGCAAACTGGGCTTGTTCGCTCAAAATTGTTTCAACATCCCCATAATAATATTGTCTCAGCAAAAATACGAGAATACCGGTAAAAATAATGACTGTCAGAAGGATAATTATAAGATAGCTTCCAACCAACCTTCCTTTTACACTTTTCAATTCAGTCACCCTTTCTCCACAAGTACCCTCGTCCCCACAACGTTTCTATATATTTTGGCTTTGACGGATTATCTTCTATTTTTTCTCTCAAACGTCTTATGTGGACATCCACAGTTTTCGGATCACCAACAAAGTCCTCGCCCCAAACGAGGTTTAAAATTTCATCCCGGCTCAATGCTTTGTTTATATTGTTTATAAAAACTTTCATCAGACAAAATTCTCTTGGAGTTAACTCCAGAAGCACATCGTTTTTATATATACTTTGTGCCTGTAAGTCAATCCTAAAGGGACCTATGCAAATTTCACTTTCTTGACTTTTCCTGTTCACCCTTCTTAAAATTGCCTTGATTCTTGCTATAAGTTCCATGGGATTAAAAGGTTTGATTATGTAATCATCAGCCCCCAGCTCAAGACCCCTGACCTTATCTAAGTCTTGTCCTAATGCCGTAAGCATTATTATAGACACTTCCGGACAGGAACTGGATATTTCTTTACAGACCTGAAATCCGTCTATATCCGGAAGCCTGACATCCAACAAAACCAAATCCGGTTTCTCAAGTTTTACAAGCCTTAACGCCTCATATCCTCTTTCAGCTTCTAAAACCTCAAAATCATTCCTTTTAAGGTTTGTAATAATGAAGCTTCTTATAGGCCGCTCGTCTTCCACAACTAATATTCTAGCCCCCCATACCAATACTTCCTTTCGCCTTAAAAACAATAATTTAACTAAATCGAAATTTAAATATGAGAAATTGACTTTTGGATAAAATAAAAGTTTTAAATTATACTAAGCATTATTTTGAATACAAGTATAATATTAAAAAAGTGGAAAAACAAGTTACTATTTATTAAAGTCAAAATATAATTTATTTAGTGCAATTAAGTCAAATTAGCTAAACTTTAATTTTATTAATGAATTATAAACATATATTGACATACTTGGCTTGTTTCTGTATAATCTTCGCTGTTTGCTAAAACATTTGATTACATATTTAACTCAAAATTATATGTTTAGCTTCATACTTACCTATTGTTGAAAAGGTTTCTGTAAATCTCAAAAAAATGTCATAAGTATGAAGCAGTATAATTGTTACTTACTGACGAAAAGTAAAAAAGAAAGCGAGTGATAATTTTATGAAGAAAACTAAGCTTTTTAAAATTTTAATATTATCTGCAATATCATTCTTTGCATTAATAAATATAACTTGGTTTTCTATTACTTATATTAAGTATAAACCATATGTTGATGTTATCCCCAAAAATTCATATGGCTTCCATGTTTTCACCGATGAAAACGGCTATAACTACAACGTAAAAAAACCTAATTATCTAAGTCTTACCGGTAATCTCGGTGTGACGAACAAAACCAATGAATTTGCACTAATAATCTGGCCTAAAATATTTGGAAAATATATATATGGTGTGAGAATTCAACAAGAGGAAGTTGTATATTCGATTTATGTTGATGAAAATTTAAAACCGATTTATTCCGGAAACGAGGAAATAAAAAATATTATTAATAAATACAAGCCTGAATTAGAAATACTATACAATAATGCAAAGAAAAAATGGAATTTATAATAGAAAGTAAAAAAATTACAATAAATTTATAAAAATCCAGCATTTTCGCCTGGATTTTTTTATTAATACCGTTATCCCTTTGTTGAAGCTTTGTGCCAAAATATGATATACTACTAATATACAATCACTTTAATACAAAATCCAATAAGCGTAATATACATCAATATCTATTTCTAATTCATAAGACACAATATTGTGATCTCCCAACAATACGCAATA
>Ga0116168_1000510_pt1 | contig 37494 bp, 33 predicted proteins | sample AD_UKC129_MetaG_FD_89795 | JGI IMG/M metagenome (GOLD analysis project Ga0116168, IMG submission 89795) | Active sludge microbial communities of municipal wastewater-treating anaerobic digesters from Canada - AD_UKC129_MetaG | ecosystem: Engineered > Bioreactor > Anaerobic > Digestate | place...
AAGTTTTAATAAATATTTATTCAAAAGGTCTATTTGACTTTCTGTTGATAAAATTATTATACCATCTAATAACATTTGACATTTGTATTCAGAACTCGCCTTCTCAAACGCTGATTTCAAAAAATCTTCTTTTACTTTTTCTTCAATCTTATCTGAATGAGCTATTGATTTAATTTTGTCATAGGTTGAATACTTTATACTATCAAGTTCGAGTAAATATTTATTCAAAACTTCTATTTGACCTTCAGGTGATAAAACTATTAGTCCATCTATTAACATTTTACCTTGATATTCTGAACTCGCTTTTTCATATGCTGATTTCAAAAAATCTTCTTTTACTTTTTCTTCAATCTTATCTGACTGAGCAATTGATTTGATATTGTCATATGTTAAATAATTGATACTGCCAAGTTTTAATAAATATTTATTCAAAAGTTCTTTTTGACTTTCTGCTGATAAAATTATTATCCCATCTGCTAACATTTGATATTGGTATTCAGTACTCGCTTTCTCAAACGCTAATTTCAAAAAATCTTCTTTTACTTTCTCTTCAATCTTATCTGACTGAGCAATTGATCTGATTTTGGCATAGTTCCAAACATTTATACTGCCAAGCTTTAATAAATATTTATTCAAAAGTTTAGACTGTATTTCAGAAGAAAATTTATTCAAACTAGCTAAAAATGGTTGGCATTTTATAGCGTTGAATTTTCCATTGTGTATTTTTTCACAAAAAACTACAATATCTCCTTCCTCAATGTAAGTTGTAGATAACAAGTTTGTTTTATGTATGAAATAATCTTTATTATCATCTGTTGATATAAAACCATATCCTTTAGTTTTGTCAAACCATTTTACTTTTCCTAAAAGATAATTTTGTTTTGTTTGAGTTTGATCTTTATTGCCTTTTTTTACTAAAATAATTTCACAAGCTTGGAAACTACCTTCTTTCTTTTTTGATGGTTCAATTTTAAATTCTACTTGATCGCCTATTACCAAATTTGTGGGATCTAAGATTCCAGATCTGTGAAAAAAAATTTCTCCATCTTCATATTTTAAAAATCCAAATTTGCCATTATAACTTTTAACTTCACCAGAATATTGTTTATTGTTAATAATTTACTCCAATATCTTGTCAAAAAAATTACTGTAATTCTATCGAATGAAATTTTTTTTTCGGATATCGATTGAAACGTTTTTCATTTAATGTATTTGAATGCCCCATTATAACAGCTTATCCTAAATTTTAAGTATTTCTATTGTGTGACATTACTAAGATTCAGAAACAGGTTGATAGCAATAATTATGTTTATACTTCAGTTTACCTTAAACTAATTCTTTAATATTTCAATCCTTTGGTAATATTTTCTCAAAATACAGTCAATGAACTTTTTGCCTTGTGGTTTATTTACTTTTTATATTATTATCATAAATCTTAAAATTCACTTTCAGAGTTGAAAACTAAAATATCTTGTAATCTATAACTGTAAAGCATTTCATTGATTATCCATACAAAAATAAAACAAAGTTAAAGAAATTTCAAGAAAATTTTAACATATTTTATTATATAACATTTTTATTAAAACCAAATTAAATTTAAAGGATACTAAGTATGTACTAGACTACTTTTTTAAATATTATAAGTTAAGCTATTATACATAATAAATTATTAAAGAATTATTTTTTAATATAAAATGACTATTTTCTTAACAACGAATTTAACTTGCAAATCATTTAAAATCATTGTTAATATGAAAAAAATTTTTTATTTAGTTAGTAAATCAAAATTTTTGGAAATTAACTGGAAAAATTAATGGACAAAGGGGAAAATACACTTTCGTTGTATAAGTTGTAGATATAATAGTTTAACAAATTATCTAAATCGTATCAATCTCATGCCCATCAATAGAAATGGCTTTGTTAGAAAATGCATATACAAAATAGTATTTTTTTTGCTTTAACACAAAAACTCACTTTATTATTGTAAATAGCTGCTTTTTAAGCAAATTTGTTGTCATTTGTCATAAGCATATTTGTTCTCCATTACAGTAATCATTATTTTCAATCTGTTTAACCCAATAATATATAAAAATAGAAACAACATATAATTGTTACTCTGAAATTTATCATTTTTAAATGAAGCACCTAGCCCAACAATTAAACAAGGGTTTAATCCCAGCAACCTGCTGATATAAATCAAGAATATTTTTTATTTATAATTAAACCGTGTTGATCTAATTTAATAAGCCTGAAAATGTAAATTATCCATTGGAAGTTACTAAGATAGTCCAATTTGTTGTAATCAAATGATATTTATACTATATTATAAAATGTTTGTGGAAACTTTTGTGTCTATACTACCCTAACAAATTTTTGGTTAGTTAATGTCCATCGGATTCGTTACAAAAGTTAAATTGGTTTTTCCATGTTAAAGTGTTTGATATTGAAAAATTAGTAAAACTATAATTTGGCCGTAATTTTGAAGGTTACTCAGTCACCCCTTAGTATTCTAATAACATCAGGGATGTGTGAAGTTTTGATAAGTAACAAAATATTAATGAGTGCCATAAGGTATTAACCCAAATAATTGTGTTAAAAACTGTATAGTTAATAAAATCCAGTTACCACTCTCAAATTACTTGACCATTCCTGTTTAAATAAATAGTTTTTACACAATACCCAATTTCGTTATATAACCAGCGGATTGTTGCTACTACACCATTATACTCTTTAACTGCCCATCAGTGCCCAAATACCTTTTCTCAACTATATTACCTCTCTCATCATATTTCCATCGAACGATGGCTATGCCATTCTTATCCTCTTTCAACCGCCCATCAGAACCATAATAGCTCTTCTCTATCATTTTCCCTCTATCATCATATTTCCATCGAACAATAGATAGACCTGTAGACGCACGACTTGTCAACCGCCCATTAGAGCCATAATAACTCTCTTCTAATATATTTCCTCTTTCATCATATTTCCAATGAAAAATGATTAAACCTTTTTTCAACTGCCCATCAGTGCCCAAATACCTTTTCTCAACAATATTCCCTCTATCATCATATTTCCATCGTATAATGGCTACTCCATTATTATTATTATCTTCTTTCAATTGCCTATCAGCCCCATAATAACTCTCTTCTAACTTGTTCCCTCTATCATCATATTTCCATCGAACAATGGCTATGCCATTCTTATCCTCTTTCAAAAATCCATAAGAGTCCAATAACTTTTTCTCAACTATATTCCCTCTTTCATCATATTTCCATCGAACAATGGCTATGCCATTCTTATCTTCTTTCAATTGTCTATCAGCCCCATAATATCTCTCATCTAACTTGTTCCCTCTCTCATCATATTTCCATCGAACAATAGCTATACCATTCTTATCTTCTTTTAAAAATCCATAAGAGTCATAATAGATCTCCTCTACTTTATTACCACTCGCATCGTATTTACAATTTACTTCATAATTTCCGTTTTTATTTTCAATTCTATTACCTTTATTATCTAAAAAACTTAATTTTATCAGCTGATCTTTTTCATCTATTGTCCATAAATACTGTACAACACCATTTTTATCTTCAACTAATCTCATTTTTTCATCAAAGTTAAATAAAGATATTGGATAATTGTTTCCATCCAATTTTAAATGGATAGAGTATACACCATCTTTATTATCTTTTGGCTTTCCTTCAGCATCTTGGAAAAACCATTTTTCATATTCTTCTGAATATTCAATTATAACACGTGCAACACCAAAAAAAGGATCATACTGTAATTTTCCTCTTTCCCGGTATTCTACTTTTGCTAACTCCCCTTTTTCATTGTAAACAAAATGGTAACAATTTACTTTGTTTACCATTTCATCAGCAACAGGGTATCTGCCAACTATGTCAAATTTTCCATTGACTTCTATTTTGCGATAGTAATTAGATTGCATTGTTGTGCTTTTATTCATTTTTTTCTCCTTTCTTTTTTATGAGGTTTTAACCTTGGTATAATATGCTTAGCGCTTAATTTTATCACAAAAATTCAATTAAACTGCATTATATACTATTACACGAAAATATTGTATTTCTGTTTTTCCTTATCATTTCAAAAAGTGTTGGTTATATCTTATATATAGCATTTTTGAGTTTTTATGTATTTCTTTTATTTAATTTTTCTAATTCAATAAAAACTAATTCCTATAAACTACTATTCGTCTAATGGATAAATTTTACACTATAACATTTGAAACACCTGGATATGAACAATTAATCCGTTTATAATGCTATGGCAAATAGTTTCATCATCCAATTTAGAAAATAATTTTTTCAAAAATTTGAAATTTTTCTGTCCATTAAATTATTAAAGAAACGGTTATTTTTTCTCCTTTGTTGTCACAATTATTTAATTTATTATTGGTATTATCTCTTAAATATCCACAAAGATACTTCATTTATGTTTTGTTTTCTATATATTTAGTCATTCTTTTAATTTTGTCAACTTAGCATTTCTCAATTCTTTAACCTCTAAGGTATTAAGTACATTAACTTAAATTTTACTTTTGAGTATTCTTTTGAAATGTAATTTAAAATTATAAATTATTTATATTAAAACGAAAAACTAAGTTTCTTTAAACACATTGATTTATAAATAATACTACATCTTCAAATATTATAACTCAAGGAATATCTTGTAATCTATATCTAAAAACATTTAATTGATTATCTATACAAAAATAAAACAAAGACTAAGAAATATCAAGTAAATTTTAAACTGAATTTATGCATTAGAAAAGCCAAGAGGAGGCAAAGCATTTAAATTAATGTCAGATTTTTCCGGCAGGATGTTATGGATTTATCAGCAAATTAATACTTAATCTCAAATTATTCAATTAAAAAGAAAAAAGAATATGATAAGTACTGGGGAAACAATTACTTAAGAAGATAGTAAAAAAAAAGAAAAAATTAAAATAGTTCAAAATGCATTTTTTACTTCCCCCTTTTTAAGGGGGACAAAGGGGGATGGTAATAGCGGGCCATTCGGCCCGCTACCCCAGCGTGCGCTTGCGCACGCTGGGGCAACCCTGGGAACGTCCGAGCAAAATATAATTAAAAAAATGTATCTTTTTATTTAATAGATTTGTATAAAATATCCAATAGGATTTTAGGATATGTACCGAATAATAAAACTATAACTGCTAAAATACCAACTGCTATATTAGTTTTGATATCTTTAGATACTATAATTTCTTTTTCAGGTTTCATAAAATACATATTTACGATAACTTTTAAGTAGTAATAGGCACTGATTACACTTGTTAGAACTAAAACAAAAGCTAACCATACAAAATTGCCTTCTACAGCTGATAAAATTATATAATATTTTCCGAAGAAACCAGCCATAGGTGGTATTCCAGCAATAGCAAACATAAAGAATGCCAACATCCCTGATAAATATTTATGGTTTTTAGCTAAACCTTTATAATCATTTAAGTTCAAATTACCTTCATTTGCATCTTCAATATGCGATATAATGATGAAAGCGCCTAAATTCATAAATATATAAGCGATAAGATAATAAAAGGTTGCAGTTTGAGCAAAAGTATTTGCAGTTGTAAAGCCAACAGCAAAATAACCAGCGTGAGCAATGGATGAATAAGCAAGCATTCTTTTTATATTAGTTTGGACAATACCAAAGAAACTACCAATTATCATTGATATAGTAGCAGCAAAAGCAATGATATATGCAAAGTAATTGTTCTGTAGTAAATTATAGAAAATACTTAATATACTTATTAGAATAACAATAGGAGCAGTTTTCCCTATTGTAGCCATAAATGCTGTTGTTGATGTTGGAGCACCTTGGTAAACATCTGGAACCCACATATTAAAAGGGAAAAGAGCAATTTTGAATGAAAATCCTATAAGGAAAAGTAAAATTCCTGATAATAAAAGAATATTATTTGGTTTAACTGATATAGCATTAATTAATCCATCGTAATTAGTTGTACCAGTTGCACCATAAATTAAAGCAATACCGTAAACTAAAAAGCCTGTAATAAAAGCACCGAGTAATAAATATTTGATAGCTGCTTCGTTATTTGATAAGTTTGTTCTTTTAATTCCTGCAAGTATATAAAAAGTAATTGACATTATTTCTAGACCAACAAAAATCAATATTAAATCTCGTGCTCCTATCATTAAATATATGCCAAGGAGAGAGTTCATAATTAAAGTGAGAAATTCGTTTATTTTAATATTAGTTTTTTCAAGATATTTTAAGGTTGAGAAAAAATAAATTAAAACAGCAAGGTTGATAAATCCATTTATCAAATATATCAAACCACCAACTTTAAATGTATTATTGAAAATCAATTTGTCGTGGGATATGAATACGAAAAATAAAACAGTGGTTATCAACAATAGAATATTATTGAAATAATATAATATCTTTGATTCTTTACTAGTAAATGAATCAATAACTAATGATAAAATTACGCTAATCCCTATTATTAAAATAGGTAAAAAATCAAATAAATTTTCTAAGTTTATCATAACTCTTACGACTTTTGTTACTTAAACGATAATGCAAAATCTATTATACTTTTAACAGAAACTTCTGTTAATGAAAGAAAAGTATTTGGTTGTATACCAATCCAAACTATAAATATTAACAATGGAACTAAAGTAGAAATTTCCAATGTATTTAAATCTTTTAATGAATATAAATTTTCGTGCCTAACTTCACCGTATACAACTCTTTGGTACATCCATAATAAATAAACTGCTGCAAAAATAATTCCTGTAGTAGAAACAATTGTATAAACCCAATTATTATAAATTGGTGATTTAAATGAGCCAATAAGTATAAGGAACTCACCAATAAAACCATTTAATCCTGGTACACCAATTGAAGATAAGCTGACAATTAAAAGAATAGTTGAATAAATAGGAACAATTTTTGCTATGCCACCGTATTTAGAAATTTCACGAGTATGAGTTCTTTCATAAATGTATCCAACGAGTAAGAATAATGCACCAGTAGATAAACCATGATTTATCATTTGAATTACACTACCCTGTACTGCTGTGTATGTAAAAGAAAATAGACCTAAAACAACAAATCCTAAGTGTGAAACGGAAGAATAAGCAACAAGTTTTTTCATATCTTTTTGAACAATTGATAATAAAGCACCGTAAATAATACCAATAACACCTAAAATAGCAACATATGGACCGTATTTTAATGCAGATTGTGGGAATAATGGGATGCAAAATCTTAAAATACCGTATGTACCCATTTTTAATAATACACCAGCTAATATTACCGAGCCTGCAGTTGGAGCCTGCACGTGTGCATCTGGCAACCATGTATGTAATGGGAATATTGGTACCTTAATGGCAAAACTTAACAAGAATGAAAAAAACAATGCTGATTGTATATATAAAGGTATCTTATATCCATTTGCAACTAATGCAAAATAGTTAGTAGTAAAATATCCTATTTCTTTTGAAACTTCGACACCTAGCCAAAGAATTGCTACAAGCATTATTAAAGAACCAAACATTGTATAAATGAAAAATTTAATAGCTGCATAAATTCTGTTATCTCCACCCCAAACACCAATTATAAAATACATAGGAATAAGCATTAATTCCCAGAAGATGTAGAACAAGAATAAATCAAGTGAAACAAAAACACCAATCATAGAAAATTCGAGCAGTAGCATTAAAGAGTAATACATTTTAATATTTGATTTTATGCTATTCCAACTTGATACAACAACAATTGGTGTTAAAAATGTTGTTAAAAGAACTAATAAAAGGGAAATTCCATCTACTGCTACAATATAGAATAGGTTAAGTGAAGGGAACCAAAGATATTGCTCTATAAATTGATACTTTGGTAAATCAGATTTAAAATTAACATAAAAAAATAAGGAAAATACAAAAGTTAACAATGTAAAAGCAAAAGTTAAATATTTAATTAAATTTTCTTTGCTTTTATTTATAAATAATATTACAAAGCTACCAAACAATGGTAGGAATAATAAATAACTGATTTTAAGTAAATTATCCATAATTACTGACTTAATTATTGATTAAAAGTTTGAAATAATAACGAATAACGATAAAAGAATACCTGCCAGCATAATGATTGCATAAACTTGTGCATCACCAGTTTGAATTTTTCTTAACATATCACCAAATCTATAAGTTATTTTAGCAACACCATTTACTGCACCATCAATTATTTTGACATCAAATATTTTCCATAAAAAGCTTTCTGAAATATCATGAATTGATTTGACAAAGAGTTTTTCATATAGTTCATCAACTCTATATTTATCTAATAATAGATTGTAAACTTTATTAAACTGTTGTTTAAATTTGTATACTAGTTTTTGTTTATCGATAATATAAATTTTATAAGCAGAATACATACCTAAAACAGCAATTGCAATAGAAATTAAAATTAATATGAATTCTAATAAATGGCTATCACTAATAATTGGTGAATATTTTATTAAAGAAGCTTTAAATACTGGTTCGAGCCAATTTTCAATTAAATTCCCATGTTCTCCAACAATCAAAGCAGGCATACCTATATAGCCACCAATTACTGAAAGAACAGCTAATATAATTAAAGGAATTGTCATAACTTTTGGAGATTCATGTGGATGATGATGATTTTTGTCAAATCTTTCTTCTCCAAAGAAAGTTAAGGATAATAACCTAGTCATATAAAATGCGGTTAAGAAAGCTGTAATTGCACCAACAAACCACAAAATAAAAGAATAATTATAAGTATACCACAATATTTCATCTTTACTAAAGAAACCTGATAATCCTGGAATACCAGCAATGGCTAATGTAGCAATCAAAAATGTTTTATATGTTACTGGTAAATATTTTTTCAATCCGCCATAATTTTTGATATTTTGCTGTTCATGCATTGCATGAATAATTGAGCCAGCACCAAGGAATAACAAAGCTTTGAAAAATGCATGAGTCATTACATGGAATATACCTGAACTAAAAGCACCAACACCTAAAGCTAAAAACATATATCCCAGCTGTGATATTGTGGAGTATGCTAAAACTTTCTTTATATCATTTTGTACTAATCCTATAGTAGCAGCAAATATAGCGGTTAAAGCCCCTATAATAGCAACTACAGTCATTGCAAGAGGTGATGAAACAAAAATTATAGACAATCTTGCAACCATGTAAACACCAGCTGTAACCATTGTTGCAGCATGAATTAATGCAGAAACAGGTGTTGGACCAGCCATAGCATCTGGTAACCAAACATATAATGGTATTTGAGCAGATTTTCCTGTTGCACCTAAGAATAAGAATAGTGCAATGAATGTATAAACATAGATTGGTAATGAAATCACTTGCGCTTTTGCAATAACATCTGTTATTTCTAATGTATTGAAATACAAATAAATAGCGAACATACCTACTAAAAATCCAAAATCACCGACTCTATTAACTATAAACGCCTTTTTAGAAGCAGATGCAACTGTCGAATTTTCAAATTTTCTATCATACCAGAAACCAATTAACAAATACGAACACAGCCCTACTCCTTCCCAGCCTAAAAACATCAAAACTAAATTATTTGCGAGGACTAAATTTAACATCATAAAAATAAACAGATTTAGGTAAGCAAAAAATCTCCAAAACCCTCTATCTCCATGCATATAACCTATTGAATATACATGTATTAAAAATCCAACGCCTGTTACAACTAAACTCATTAATATTGAAAGAGGATCTATATTATACGACACGTTGACCTTAAAGTCACCAATTGATATCCAAGAAAAAAGATTTACAACAAATTTTCTTTCTTCTGCAGGTAAAGATATCATTTGAAAAAAGATTATAGAAAACATCATAAAGGATAAGAATACTGCAGAAGAACCTATAACACCAATTAATTCTTCTTTTTTAATCTTTGAACCTAACAAACCATTGATTAAAAAACCAATCAATGGAAATAGTACCGTAAGATAAACATATTCAAACATATATTTCACTTATTTTTTTTACCATTTAAATAAATTAATTTCATCAATGTTGACAGATTCTTTATTCCTGAAAATTGCAATAACAATTGCTAATCCTACAGCTACTTCTGCGGCAGCTACTGACATAACCATAAAGACCATAACTTGGCCTGCAATATTACCATGCGCAGATGAAAAAGCTACAAGCGCTAAATTAGCAGCGTTTAGCATCATTTCTATTGACATAAAAATAAGAATGGCATTTTTTCTAATTAATACCCCAACAACACCTATTGAAAATAAAATTGCGCTTAAAATTAAATAATATGTTACCATAAACTTTCTTCTTAAAATTGTTATTATATATCTCTTTTAGCTAAAAGTATTGCACCAATTGTTGCAGAAATAAGTAAAAAACCAATAGAAAGAAAAGGAAGTGAATAATCTGTATATAAAACCTTACCTATATGCTCAATAGTTCCAATATTTGTAATATTATTTTTAATAGGAGATTTTAAATATAATAAAACAAATTCTAAAACAAGCGTTAACCCCAAAACTATACTTAAATTAACAACACTTTTTTTAATTTTATGTTTAAATTCCACTTCGTTTTTAAGATTAAGTAACATAAGAACAAATAAGAATAAAACCATAATTGCTCCAGCATATACAATCACTTGTACAACAGCAAGAAATTGAGCATTAAGTAGAAGATATAATCCTGCTATGGAGAAGATATTAATAATTAAGAATAAAGCGCTAATAACGGAATTCTTTTGAGTTATAACCATTATACCGGTTAAAACTCCTACAATTGCAAATATTGAGAATAAACTAATTTCTAACATAGTTTTTACTTTATTTTATGGATAAATTCTATAAATCATTCTAGCAAAAGGAATAGTTTCTCTAACGTGTTCCAATCCACAAATCCAAGCAACAGTTCTTTCAACACCTAAGCCAAAACCACTGTGTGGAACCGAGCCATATTTTCTTAAATCTAAATACCATTTGAAGAAATCTTCACTTAAGTTATGTTCTCTTAATCTTTCAAGTAAAATATCATAATCATCTTCTCTTTGGCTACCACCAATTATTTCACCATAACCTTCTGGAGCTAATACATCTACTGCTAAAGCTTTAGTTGGATCTTGTGGATCTCTTTTCATATAAAATGCTTTAACAGCTGCAGGATAACGATGTACCATAACAGGTCTATCGAATTGGCTTGATATTACTGTTTCATCTGTTCCGCCAAAATCGTTACCATATTCAAAATTTATGTTATTTTGATTTAATATTTTTACTGCTTCATCGTATGATATTCTCGGAAATGGTCTTTTTACCTTTTCCAATTTTGAAGTATCTCTTCCAATTGTCTCAAGTTCTTTTTTACAATCTTTCAATACAGTTTGAACAATATATTCTAGAAATTCTTCTGCTAAATCCATATTATCATTTAAATCTGCAAAAGCAACTTCTGGTTCTACCATCCAAAATTCTGTTAAATGTCTTCTTGTTTTAGATTTTTCTGCTCTGAAAGTAGGTCCAAAAGTATATACTTTCCCTAATGCCATAGCAGCAGCTTCAGCATACAACTGTCCAGATTGTGATAAATATGCTTTACCTAAATCAAAATACTTAGTTTCAAATAAAGTTGAAGTTCCTTCACAAGCATTTGGTGTCAATATCGGAGCATCCACTAATGTAAATCCTTTATTATCAAAGAAATCTCTTATGGCCTTAATAATTCTATGCCTAACTCTTAAAATAGCTGTTTGTCTTTTTGATCTTAGCCATAAATGACGATTCTCCATAAGGAAATCTACACCGTGCTCTTTAGGTGTAATTGGATAATCTTTTGACTCTCCAACAATTTCATAATTTGTTATTTCTAATTCATATATATCATCATATTTTGGATGTTTATTAACTATACCTGTCACAATAACAGATGTTTCTTGAGCAGAACGGTCAATTTTTTCCCACACTTCTTCAGAGACTTTATTTTTTACTGCAACACATTGAATAATTCCTGTTCCATCTCTTAATTCTGGAAATTGAATTTTGCCTGAGGATCTTTTATTATAAATCCATCCCCTTAGTGTAACTTCTTGCCCAACGTATTTAAATATTTCATTAATATAAACTACCATTTTATTACCTTTTGTTTATTATTTTTTTTACAAAAGATAAATATAAAAATCTTATGAAAAATAAACAAGAAAAAAAATATAACAAGAAAGATTTGCCAAATGTTCCAAAAAAAAAATTAATTTGGAATAAATTTATTTATTAAATATATTGTATTTGCAATATATTATTAATAGCAGTGAGGTAATAAATGAAAAAATCTCTAATTTTCTTAATGGTTATTTTTCTTTTAGCTTATGCTAAAGACTCAAAAAAATATTTTTTTAACAATTCATCAATTAAAGCCCCCCAAATTCACAGAAGTTAATATTTCACGCAATTGGTCCACTGTTGCAAATGGAATTCCTTTTACTTCAATTGCGGGACAATCGTATAATATAGGGAATATTTCCATTGTTGATTCGATGACTGCTTGGGCCTTTGCTTATATACCTGGATCTAACGGTACAAGAACTGGCAATAAAATTTTACTTACAACAGATGGAGTAACTTGGCAAGATAAAGGCTCTGTTAAAGTTGGAACAGCTCAAAAACATTACGTAATGTCAATATTAGGACTCAGTAAAGATACTTGTATTGTTGTTACTGGTCCTATGTCGGGAAATGGTGAAATATTAAGAACAACTAACGGTGGTTCAACTTGGACAGTTGTACATACATATAGTGGAGCTTGGTTTAACATAATTGATATACAAAATGATGGTACAATTTGGGCACAAAGTGATCCTACCGATACTAAATTTTATTTAGTAAAATCTACTGACCGCGGTGCTACTTGGTCAAGAACAGGACTTGACCAACCAACTCTTATTACTGGTGAGGCTGGTTGGGCTAATTATTGGTACAGTGATGGCAAAAATATTTGGTTCCCTACTGGGAAAAATAGAATCTTTAAATCCACAAATGGAATTGATGGTCCTTGGACAGCCTCACAACCTTTAACTAATATTACAGATGATCCAAACGCAAACATTGGACCAATTGCTTTTTATGATCAAAATATCGGTTTTGTTGGCTATCAAGGTGATAATGAATTATATAAAACAACAGATGGTGGTAATTCATTTTTCCAAAGTCCATACTTCCCGGCTGATTCTATTTTAGATTTGAGATTTTTACCTAATTCTACTAAATTATACGCTGCTACTTTAACTGGTATTTCTGTTAGTGACAACTTAGGTAAAAATTGGGTTGTTGACTCAATAGAATATTTTAACAAACTTCCTACCTTATCAGTTAGATTTAAAGGAAAAACTGGATTTGGCGCCGGTGTTTCTGGTTATATGTCCAAATATACACCTGCTACTGCACCTGTACAAGTTGTTTTTGTTGTCGATATGGGAAAAGCTATTAAAAATGGTATTTTTAACCCAAATGACGATGCTCTTGTTGTTTCTGGTAATTTTACTGAAGACGCTGAAATGGGTACAAATTGGTCATATTTACAACAATTAGATCGTAGAACTTCAACAATGGCAAAGGATAGTATATTTATTTATTCTTTACAATTAAAAAGAACATACATTGGTAAAGAATATAAATTTACTTATTCTATTGTTAAACCTCAAACAATTATTAACTCAAATGACACATTAGATTTATTTATTCCAAGTGCCGATTATGCACTACCAAAATATAAATTCCCTACTAGCAATCCAACATCAAATGAAAACAATAAAATCACTTTATTTTATGATTTACAGCAAAATTATCCAAATCCTTTTAATCCAACAACAGTTATAGCTTATAATATACCAACCACATCAGTTGTTAAATTAGAAATATACGATGTATTAGGAAAACATATTCAAACATTGGTTAATGATGTTCAAAATGCTGGAACATACAAAATAAATTATTCCGCAAATAATTTACCTTCAGGTATATATATTGCAAAACTTACAGCTAACAATTACACTAAAACTATAAAAATGATGTTATTAAAATAAATACAACTTAAATTATTTAGGCTGCCAAAAGGCAGCTTTTTTTATATAAAAATTCAGAAGATTTTCTATTGCTCAGACGGTGTAAGCATGACCGCACAACTGACGTTGTGCGGTTTTTTGCAATTCTTGCAAAAAAAAGGTGGCAATTATATTGTATATGCGATATAATTGCCACCTATTACATAACCGTGCCACCTCGTGGCAATTCCCTGCCACCATCGTGGCATTAAATGCCACGCTACATTTTTTTTGCCACCATGTGGCAAATTCGTGCCACCTTTTGCCAAGGTGGCAAATTTCAATGCCACGCTACGTTTATTTTTGCCACCTATTTAAATGGTGGCAAAATTTTAGCGGGCCGCAAGGCCCGCTGGGCACGTGCAGCGTCAGCTGCACGTGGGCTATGCCTACACCGTCTGAGCCCATAAATAAAAAAGCTCCCTTTTTAAGAGAGCTAAATTTTTAAAATAAATTAAACAAAATTTTGACTAGTAAAAAACCTAAAAAATATCCCCCTAGTACTTGTAAAAGCGTATGCTTTCGCAAATATAACCGAGCCCATCCAACTGCCAATGGTAATAGTATCAAAGGAAATATTTTGTTTCCATAAATTATTAAAAGTATTGTAGTTGCCCCTATTGCCCCTATTGAATGTATACTTATTTTCCAAAATAGATTAATAATATACACCAAAATTGTCGTAAGTAAATAAGCAAGCCAAGATAGTATAATTATTTTGTTATTTGTTACTTGCAGTAATAATATATACCCAATTAAGTATATAACAACAGCACCAATATATAAATAATGTCTTTGTTCTCTCTTCTCAACTTGCCAATCATCTATTAACTTCAATTTAAATAAGACAAAAACCCAAATTATTTGAATTAAATTTAAGAACAAAAATGAAATAAGAAAATATAAATTTAAATTTTGAATTGAACTTTTAAATTCAAACCCCAAAACTAAGAACAATAAAAAACTAGTATTTGTTGGAATCGTAAGAACAGATATAAAATCAGCTAAAGATTTTAATAATTTATTGTTCAATTACAAGTCTCCAGTGATTGGTCTTAAAGTAATTTCTTCAGTAACTAATTTTGGTCCTTGTAAATAAATTGAAACGATAATTTGCGCAATATCAACAGGTTCCATCATCTTAGGAAAATATTTATCTTTAACCTTATCTGGCCATATATTTGTATTGGTAGCACCAGGTAAAACATTAACTACTTTTATATTTTTATCCCTTACTTCTTCTCTTAAGACATTAGTATAAGCTAATAGTCCAGCTTTTGATGCAGAATATGCAGAACTATTTGTAAAAACTTTTTTGGCTACAACTGAAATAATATTAATAATTGTACCACCACCATTATCAATCATATAAGGCAAAACACCTTTAATTGTATAAATGGCTCCTAAAAGATTTGTATTAATAATATCTTTAATTTCGTTTATTGAATTATCAATTGCAAGCTTAAACGACGTAATACCTGCATTATTAACCAAACAATCAATTTTGTTATTTGCAATTATTTTTTTCACTGCTGTATCAACATTGCTTTCAGAAGCTACATTACAAGGTATTACTTCCAACAAATTTTTACAACCTTCAGCTTCTAATTCTCGATTTACTAAATCGATTAAATTTGCTCTTCTAGCTGAAGCATAAACTTTACAACCAATTCGAGCAAATTCTTTAGCAACTTCTTTGCCAATTCCGCTACTAGCGCCTGTAACCCAAATTGTTCCTTTATGAGCTGGCATTTTTACCTCTCAATAATGTTTTAAATGGACTAAATCCAAAAACTCGTTTCTTAGCTGTAAATTAGTTTCGTATTCTCCTAACATACAAGATGTTATAGTATGAGAATTCTGTTTTTCAACACCTCTCATCATCATACACATATGATGAGCTTCTAATACAACTGCAACACCTTTAGGTTGTAAAAATTCATTTATTGTTTCTGCTATTTGTCTTGTCATTCTTTCTTGAACTTGCAACCTTCTCGCATAAACATCAACAATTCTTGGTAATTTACTTAAACCAACAACTTTCCCATTTGGTATATAAGCAACATGAGCCTTCCCAAAAAATGGCAACATATGATGTTCGCACATTGAATAAAAATCAATATCTTTCACCAAAACAACTTCATTAAAATCTTCTTCAAAAATTGCACCATTTAAAACCTTATGAATATCTTTATGATATCCTTGAGTTAAAAATTCATAAGCTTTAGCAACTCTGTGAGGTGTTTTTAATAATCCTTCTCTTTTAGGATCTTCCCCAATTTCCTTAAGCAATTGCTCAATCAATTTTTCAACTTTTCCATAATTAAAATCACTCATTTTATTCTCCTCTGTATTCGAAATAATTATTTTCAGTTTCATATATTTTTTACAGAATATAATACATCTCTTATTTCAGTTTTAAGCAATTCATTAAAAATTGCTATTGTCAAATTTTCTGTAGTTGAGATTTTGTCTTTCATAAAATCGACATCTTCATCAATAAATTTGTGGTCAATTTTGGAAATTATATAAGTATGTATTATTTTTTTTAATTTTTTTAAGTCGAATAAATAACCAGTTTTTGGATCAATTTCCCCTTTTAGTGTAATTTCCATTACATAATTGTAACCATGAATTGCATTGCATTTATCGTAAATTTCTTGATTTTCAGCTTCGGATAAATTACAATTATTAAGTTTATGAGCTGCTGAAAAAACTTCTCTTCGTGTAATATATATCATAAATAACTCATTTTATTGTAAAAATAAAGAAGTATCTCCTGCACCTTCTCTTATTATTTCAACTTCATCATTACTCATATCTACAATTGTTGAAACAACACCTGGTAAATTACCTTGAGAAAGCATTAAATCAACTTTGTTATGCATTAAAACTTTTATTTCAAGTGGATCTAAAATAAGATCACCTTTCCAATTAGTAACACTTGTACTTACAATTGGATTTCCTAATTCTTTAGCTATGGTTAAAGCAATTTTATTATCTGGCACTCTAATACCTACGGTTTGCCTTTTTGTCCATAATTTTTTTGGTACATCTTTTGACGCTGGTAATATAAAAGTGTAAGGTCCTGGAATAGCTTTTTTCATCAATTTAAAAGCATTATCACTTACTTTTGCATATTTTGAAATATCTTTTAAATCAGGACAAACAAAGCTATAAAGTTTTGTTTGAGTTTCCCCTTTAATATCAAAAACTCTTTGTAAAGCTTGTTGATTCATAATATCACATCCAATACCATAAACTGTATCGGTTGGATAAATTATAACCCCACCTTTTTTTAAAACCTCTACAGCTTTATTAATAAGCTTTTCTTGAGGATTTTCAGGATGAATTTCATAAAATTCCATAGTTACCTCGCGTTTTAGTAAACTAAAATATATGAAAAATAATTTTATTTAACAATCATTTCGGTATTTCCATCGTAAAATATAACATTTACATTATCATTCTTGTTCAATTCTTTAGATGAAATTATCACACTATTATCCTTTTTAACAATAGCATATCCCATAGCAAGAATTTTTTCTTGGTCAAATTTATGTAATTTATGCTTCAGTATTTCAAGTTTGCTTGTTCCGTTTGAATATTGTTGCATAATTTTATTATTTATGGAATTAAATAAATTATGGTTTTTATCCCGAAAATATGTAATTTTATCTTGTAAATTTAATAATTGAAACTTAAACTTTTCGGTTAATTTATCCAACTTATCTTTCTTTTTATCAATATGTTGTTCAGCTATATTTAATTTTTCAAAATTATTTTTTAGTCTCATTCTATTCTGATTCAATAATATTTCCAATCGAGAAACATTAACTTTTCGCAATTTCAAATAACGACTGTTATAAATATTATCAATTAAATAATTTTGTTTGTTGATTATTGTAATTAAATTGTTATATTTTTTCTCAAACAAATTAGTAATAGCTTTCAATCCATGCGAAAATAGAATGGAGTTATAGCCTTGAATTCTCAGGTCAAAAAGTCCGTAAACTTGTCTATAAATAATAACTAATTTTTTATATATTGCATTAAGAATTTCATTTTTATCAGGTAAAGCTATTTCCATTGCTGCGGAAGGAGTAGGCGCTCGTAAATCAGCAACAAAATCTGCAATCGTATAATCTGTTTCGTGCCCTACAGCACTAATAACAGGAAACTTTGAAGCGGCTATAGCTCTGGCAACAATTTCTTCATTAAATGCCCACAAATCTTCAATACTACCTCCACCACGACCAACAATGATTAAATCCAAATCATCCCGATGATTCAAAATTTCAAATGCATTCGCAATACTTTCCTTAGCTCCCTCACCTTGTACTTTTGCATTTACAATTAATAATTCAATAATCGGATATCTTTTACTAGCAACTTTTATCATATCCCTTAAAGCAGCACCAGTTGCTGAAGTAACAATACCAATTTTTTGAGGAAATTTTGGAATTTCTCTTTTTCTACTTTTATCAAAAAGCCCTTCGGCTGCCAATTTCGCTTTTAATTTCTCAAATTGTTCAAATAAAATTCCAATTCCATATCTTTCCATTTCGCTAACTATAAGACTATAATTTCCATATGGCACATAAACAGATAATTTACCTCTTACAACTACTTGTAATCCATCTGATGGAGCAAATTTAACAGAACTGTTAATCCCTCGCCACATTTTACAACTAATTTGAGATTGCTCATCTTTCAAAGTAAAATACCAATGCCCGCTTACATCTTTTTTAAAATTTGAAATCTCTCCAACTACATAAAATTCTGGAAAATTATCTAATAGTTTCTTTAATTGTAAGTTTAATTCGCTTACAGTTAGCAAATTATCCTTTCTTAATTGCATAAAATAATTTATTTTTTTATTTTTGATAATTATAATAATAAAATTATGGAAAAAAATGTTTAAACCGAAATTTTTTACCTTAATCAAAAATTATGATAAGGAAACATTCATATCAGATTTAATAGCAGGAGTAATTGTCGGTATTGTTGCTTTACCTTTAGCCATAGCATTTGCTATCGCAAGTGGAGTTGCTCCAGAAAAAGGTATAATTACAGCAATTGTAGCAGGTTTTTTAATTTCATTTCTTGGTGGAAGTAGAGTACAAATCGGTGGCCCTACTGGTGCTTTTGTAGTAATTATTTACGGAGTTATTCAAAATTATGGTTACACTGGTTTATTAGTTGCTACTTTCTTAGCAGGTATTTTTTTAGTCATTATGGGCTTTGCTAAATTAGGTTCTCTCATTAAATTTATACCTCATCCAGTAATTGTGGGATTTACTTCTGGTATTGCTTTAATAATATTTTCTTCACAAATTAAAGATTTATTTGGTCTATCAATAACTAAAGTCCCAGCCGATTTTATTGAAAAATGGTATGTTTATTTTTCTAATTTTCATACATATAATTATTGGAGTATTATAATTTCAATAAGTTCTCTAATGATAATTATTGTTTGGCAAAAATTCATAAAAAAAATTCCTGGTTCCATAATAGCTATAATTTTGACAACAATATTTGCAACAGCTTTTAATTTACCAGTCGAAACAATAGGTTCAAGATTTGGATCTATTAAAGCATCATTAGGTATTGAATTTGTTCCTCAAATTAATTTTGAAACAGTGAAAAACTTAATCCAACCTGCTTTTACAATTGCAATGTTGGCAGCAATTGAATCACTTCTTTCAGCTCTTGTAGCTGATGGAATGATAGGTAGCAAACACCGATCCAATACAGAATTAATTGCTCAAGGTATTGCTAATATTTTTTCATCACTCTTCGGAGGTATCCCAGCTACTGGTGCAATTGCTCGAACAGCCACTAATATTAAAAACGGTGCTAAAACTCCTGTTGCTGGAATGATTCATGCTTTAACTTTGTTGCTTATTTTACTTTTCTTCGGCAAATACGCTAATTTAATTCCTATGGCAACATTAGCCGCTATCCTTGTTGTTGTATCATATAATATGAGTGAATGGCGATCATTCGTCAAACTCTTTAAAAGCCCTAGACATGATCTTATGGTTCTTTTAATAACATTTTTCTTAACCGTAGTATTTGATTTAACTATCGCAATCGAAATTGGCCTTATTATGTCAGTGTTCTTATTCATGCATAGAATGTCCCAAGTTACAAATGTAGGTATTATTAGAAAAGAATTTGAAGATACAGAAGATATTGATGAAACGATTGTAGATCCTAAAAAAATTCCCGATGGTGTTGAAATTTTCGAAATTAATGGCCCATTCTTCTTTGGCGCTGTAGATAAATTTAAAGAAACAATTGAAAAATTAGAAAAACTTCCTAAAGTTAGAATCTTACGAATGAGGTACGTTAATGCTATAGATTCAACTGGTATCCATACTCTTGAAGAATTCTATTACGACTGCAAAAAACATAACATCAAACTTATTATTTCTGGTATTCATGCCCAACCATTAAAAGCCTTAACTGATAGCGGTTTCTTTGATGTAATAGGTGAAGAAAATTTCTGTGGTAATATTGATGAAGCTTTAGAAAAAGCTAAACAATATTTAAACAAAAAAAACTCTGAGTAATTCAGAGTTTTTTATAATCCATATGCTTGTTTGAATTTATTATATTCTAAAATCGTAACTTTAGCATATTCCATTTCAATATAACCTAATTTAATAAACTTATGTAGCATTCTTGAAACTGTTTCTCTCGACGTACCAGCCATATTCGCAATTTGGACTTGTAAAGGTAAACGTTCGATAACTAACTTTCCATTTTTAATTTTTCCAATTTCATCAGCTAACTGAATAATTATACTAGCAACTTTAGCTTCAGCATCTTTCATTGATTGAGCTTTAATTTTCATATCTGCTGTTCTTAAACGTTTAGTTAACTCTTTCAAAATTGAAATTGATAAGGAAGGATATGTATAAAGAAAATCTACGAAATCATTTCTCTGAATCATAAACAATTCAGTTTTTGTATTTGCTATCACACTAGCGGATCTTTCTTGCCCATCTAATAATGACATTTCACCAAAAAACTGACCTGTTTTAAGAATAGCTAATATTACTTCTGTTTCTGCATCACCTTTTCTTACAACTCTTACTTCACCATTCAAAATGACAAAAAGAGCTGTACCTTCTTCTTTTTCAGTGATAATTTCTTGCTCAGGTTCAAAACTAACAACCTTCCCTACTGATTGTATTTGTAATAATTCGACTTTCGTTAAACTATCAAATATTGGTACTGTTGCTAAAATATCTTCATAAAAATAACCCATTTCACAAATTCCTTATTTTTTATATACAAATAAAAAATTATTTATTAAAAAAAACAATATATTGATTAATAATTTTCTTTAATTTTTTACTTTCTATCTTAAATGTCAAGTCAATATCGTAAAAATTTTTAAATAAAACAAATTTTATTATATCTTGTTCATTATTTTTTTTATCGAGTAACATATACTTTAAATAGCTCCCTTTTCGAATTGCACCTATACCTATTTCTGAAAGTAATTTTCTTGTAAATAAACTTTGTGTTTTATATACATTTTCATCAATTTGTTCTAATATTTTTGCAACATATAATATAAAATTTATTCCTATAATTACACTTATACCGTGCGGTATTTGGAAACCCTCGATACTTTCAAAAGCATGTCCAAAGGTATGTCCTAAATTTAATATCTTTCTCTCTCCAGAAATTTCAAATTCATCTTTTTCTACTACTTCTTTTTTAACAAGCAAACTATTAAAAATTGCTTTTACAATATAATTTTCTTGTAAATTTATTATTTTATCGTAATTATCTATTACAAATTTATTAAAATCTTTTGAACTAATTAAAGAAGATTTATATATCTCTCCAAAACCTGAATATATTTGTTGTTTTGGTAATGAATTTAAAAACGAAATATCAATTATTACCCTATCAGGTTGATAAAAAGTTCCAATAACGTTCTTAACATTTTTAAAATTTATACCAGTTTTACCACCTATTGAACTATCAACCATTGATAGCAATGTTGTAGGAACTTGAATTAAAGAAATTCCACGCATATAAATGGATGCAGCAAAAGCTGATAAATCCCCTATAACGCCACCACCAATATTAATCAATAGTGATTTTCTGTTAGCACGATTTTCTAAAAGAAATTTTAATAATTTTTGTAAATTATTAAAACTTTTTGCTTTTTCACCTGTAGTAGAAATGAAAATTTTATACTCAAAATTTAATAAATTAAGTTTTTCTTGATAATTATTATAAACATTTTCATCTATAACTACATAAATTCCATTTGGTTGATGTTTGTCAACAAATTTATTTATTTCTTCAATAAATATATCTTTACCTATCATAATTTTATATTTTTTTGTTGAAGTAGTAACTTTAATTTTTTCCATTAAAAATTTTCTCCTCAATTATTCTTACAATTTTATCAACAGTAGCTGCTAGTTTCTCTTCAGATTTAATATGATAATCAGCTAACTGATAATATTTTTCACGTTCGGAAAGCATATTTCTTATTTTTTCTTTTAATATTTCTTTATGTAGAAGCTCACCATTTTCATCTAATAACAATGGTCTTGTTTTTTTTCTTGATAAACGTTCAACTAGAGTATCAATATCTGCATATAGATTTATAATAATACCAGTTTTTTTTAATAATTCAACATTAGTAAGGTTCTTAACAGTTCCTCCTCCTAAGGATAGAACCAGTTTTTTATTTTCTTTTATTAATTCCTTCAATATTTCATGTTCTAACTCTCTAAAATATTTCTCCCCATACTGCTCAAAAATACTTACTATACAAAGATTTGTTCTTTTTTCAATTTCTTTATCAAGGTCAAAAAAATTATAATCTATTGAATTAGCAACAATAGGACCTACAGTACTTTTTCCGGTACCCATAAAACCGATAAAGTAAATGTTGGATTTTTGCATAATTTTCTTTAATTTATAAAAAAGATAATATAAAAATAAATTTATACATTTACAAGAATTCAATTTCTAATAATAAATTATATATAAATGTTAAATAAACTTAAAAATATTCCAATTTTATTAAAAATTTTATCTATAGTCTTTTTACCTATTCTTATTTTATATATTGTTTTTAATATTTATTTTATACCATTATTTGAAAATTACTATTTAAATGAGAAAAAAAATCATCTATTTTTATTGTTAAAATCTCATTTAAATTATTATAACTTTATAATTTCAAAATTAAAATATCCCAACGCCGATACAAACCAAATTAAAAATGAAGCAATAATTTATCTTAATTCTCTTTCAACACATAAAACAAATTATGTTTTTGCATATGATGCTAAAGATACAATTTTATTAGTACACCCACTTAGAAATACTAACTTAAATTTAAAAGCTAATCAGATTTTAGATGCCCATGGTAATAAAATTTATATAAAATTTATTGATGCACTTAAAAATAGAAATTTTGCTTATGTAACTTATGATCAATTATATAATAACAGAATTTTCCCAAAATTATCCATAATTTATAAAGATACAACCTTAAATTGGCATATTGGCACTGGAATTTATATTGATGATATTAAGAAAGATACTATAATTTTAAAGAGAAAACTTAATAGTGTTTTTATTGCCATATCTTTCCTATCATTACTTTTTTCTTATCTTTTTGCAAGAAAAATTTCAAAAAGAATTAACAATATAGTATTATTTAGTGAGAAAATAATAAATAAGGATTACACAGCTGAGTTAATCGATTATAGAGAAGACGAGTTAGGTAAATTGTCTGCATTACTTAATTCAATGGTTCAAAAGCTAAAAAAATCAATTTCAATAATTGAACAAGAAAAGCAAATAATCGAACAAAGGAATAAAATTAAGTCTCTTTTATTAAAATCTCTATCAAATAATTTTAAGTTACCTCTTCTAAAACAATTGAGTTTACTTTCGTATGATATTGCAATTCAAAATAATGAAAATCCTTTATTACATAGTAGTGCAAAATTACTTAAAGAATTGTTTTCACAAATCGATCAAATTTCATCTATTTTAGAACTTCAAGAATTGCAAAAATTTAAGTCAGAAGATATTTATGCTAATTCTATCATCACAAAACTATTAAGCAAATACAATCAAATATGCAAAGATCGAAATATTGAAATAAAATACGAAATTAAGTATGAAAAAACTATAATTTATTTAGACTATAAATACTTTATTGACTTTAATCAATATATACTTGAAAATTTAATTAATTTAGCTTTTAATTCTAAAATAAGAATTACAACAGATATTATCAAAACAGACAAACAAATTAATTTAGCTCTAAATTATACCATTATTTTAGAAAATGATTTATATAATGTTAACTTAAAAAGTTTAAAAGATTTATATTATCAAACTCTACCGCAAAATGCTGAAAACCGTAATATCTTAGCTGCACTCGAAATGTTAAGAAGTAACGAAGCAGATATTATAATAAAAGAAGATAAAAACGCCTTTAATTTTATTATAGAAATTCCTTGTTATTTTGAAATTTAGTTTTTAATGAGTTGACAAATCTTCATTTATACTTTTTAATATATCTTCACGATAAAGTAATAATATTGATGAGTGATTTATAATCACAAATTTTTCATTTTCAAACTCTATATCTATTGCATCTTTCTTTAAAAATACAGCGATATCACCAACTTTGGCCTGAAGAGGAAGATATCTAACAATATTTTTTTTCTCTCTCCATGGTTCTTCATCACTATCATAATATGGTAAAGGATACCCAGGACCTACTTTTACGACATAACCTGTTTGTATTTTTTCTTTCTCAACCACCGTTGGAGGTAAATATAAACCTGATATTGTTTTAGTGGGCTCATCAATTGGTTTTATGAGTACTTTATCGCCTACGGCTATTATTCTATCAATATTATTTCTTGAGAAAATCATAATTAATCTCTATTTTTAAAAATACAAATTTAATTTTTTTTTAGGAATTTACAAAAATGAATGATATTATTTTTTATATGTCGCAAGCAATTCAACAAGCTTATAAAGCAAAAATGATAGGTGAAATTCCCATTGGTGCCGTGGTTGTAAAAAATAACAAAATTATTGGAAGAGGATATAATCAAACAAAATCTAATAGATTAAATCATGCTGAAATAATAGCTATAAATGAATCAATATCTAATATTAAATCACCTAAATTGAATGAATGTTCCATATTCATCACTTGTGAACCTTGTATAATGTGTTCAGGGGCTATATTACTAACTGAAATATCTAATGTTTATTATGGATGTTATGAACCTAAATTTGGTGCCGCAGGAAGTCAATTAAATTTAATTGAAAACAATATTTACAACAGAAAAATTAAAGTTTACTCTGGTATCAAAGAAGATGAATGTAAATCTTTGCTTATAGAGTACTTCAAGGAGAAACACTAATCTTTATTTCTACGGTTTAAATGAATAACTGATTTTATAAAAGAATACATTGCTATAACACATCCAACAATTGTTAATAAAGCAGTTAGATATGGCTTAGATAAAAAATATTCATCTAACTGCTTTCCTATAAAAAAGAAAATAACTATTGTAAATGCAATCTGAGAACCAAGTCCCAGAAAAATCAGTGAGTTTTTCAATAAATTATTGTTCATCATCTAAATTAGATGCAACTTGAAATCCAGTACTAAATACTGGAATTTGTGAATTTGTTTCACTTGACGTTTTTGGTGTATTATCAATTTTCTTTTGGTTTGGATCAACCATATTAGATTTACCATTAAATTTAGCACCAGCTTCAATTACTAAAACAATAGCTGTAATATCACCTTCTAGATATGATTTAGCTTCTAAAATTAATTTGTCATTTGCATTTACATATCCGATAACTTTACCACCTATTGTAATATTTTCTGCTTTAACTTCTCCATTAACAAAAGCAGTCTCACCCAATGTAAGATTCCCGTGTACTATTACATCGCCTTCGATTTTACCGTCAATTCTAACATTACCACTACTGATTAATTTACCTTCAATGGTAACATTGCTTGATATAATGCTTACATCTTCGTTTGCCATAGTTTGTTTTCCTTTATTTTGTTGTTGAAAATTATTTATCTCTTCTTGAGTTTCAATATTTTTTAAATTACTAACTTCGTTTTCTTTATGTTCTGAACGCTTAAACAACATATACAATCTCCTATTTCACTATAACAGTCAATGGATCTATAGGAATACCATTTTTTAAAATTTCTAAATGTAAATGTGGGCCACTTGCATCCATACCACTATCTCCTGATAACGCAATAAGTTCCCCTCTTTTTACTTTACTCCCTTTTTCTTTCAAACAATTTTTAAGATGTTTGTAAATACTTGTGTAATTATCTCTATGTTGAATAATTATAAAATATCCATCTTTTGCTGAATAATCGCTAAATAATACTATTCCATCTTCAATCGCTACAACTGGCGTGCCAACTTTTAAACTGTAATCTATCCCAATATGGCCTAATTTTTCATCAAATGTTCGTGAAATAAAACCATTTGCTGGTTTAATGAAAATCAAATTATCATCTTTTATGAATTTTTCTATTATAAAATATAAATCACCACCGAAAATATTTTTCTTTTGTTTAAGAATTTCTTTTTTCTTTACAGCTAATGATTCAGCAGAAATAGAATCAGCCATTATTTCTAAATATTTTAATCTTTTATTAGCAGATACTAACTCTTCTAACTCTTTTGTTAAAAAGATTACTTTTCTATTTAATGATATTATTTGCTGATTTTGATAATCTATAAATTCTTCATCAAAAAATAGTACATACTTTAATGGTGTAAAATAGAATATTAACGTTGTCAACAAAATAAGAAAAAAAGAATAACCACCTACAATTAGTAAAATTTTATTAAAATTAACTTTTATCTTTTTCTGATCAACATGAACTTTATCAGAAAATAACAATATATTATAACTGTTAATATGTTCAATAAATGATGATATTTTACTTTTAATTTTATAATAATGCTTCTTTAAATTAAAAATATCTAAATACATAACTACCTAATTATTTCTCTAATTTTATTAATAACAATTTCAGGATTTAGTTGGTATGCACAATTGTAGTGCCCTTTGGGACATTTTTGGTGTCCATGTATTCCACAAGGTTTACAATCTAAATCTAAACTTAAATAGTATCCTTTTTCGTTAAAAGGGAAAAAGCCAAATTCTGGAATAGTAGAACAATATAATGTAAGAACATTTGTATTAACAATACTCCCCATATGAGTAGGGGCACTATCATTAGCTATAAGCAAATTTACTTTGCTTAAAAAATAGATACTTTCACGTATTGTTAATTGACCAGTTAAATCAATCACTGAGCCAAAATTTTCAAGTATTTTATTTGCTAATAATTTTTCAGATTTACTACCTATAATATATACAATATATTCATTTTTGAATAAAAAATCAATAATTTTATAATAGTATTCAATAGGATATTCTTTTGTTTTCCAAACACTACCGGGAGCAATGGCACAAGTTTTATTTTTATTCATTAAAATATTGTCAACTTTTCGAGTGTCTAAATCAGAAAAATTTAAATTCAAATGTATTTTCTTTAATTCATCTTTGGAAATATCCAATCCAATCAATTTTAAATTTCGTTGAATTTCATGGATATTTTTTAGATATTTTACTCTATTTGTATATAAAAAACTTAAAGAAGATTTATCAAAACTAATTCGTTCTTTTGAATGGATAAAAAAACTCAAAAGAGCAGTTCTTGCTGAACGATGTGGGGATATTATAGTATCATAATTATTTTTTCTAATATCTCTAGCAAATTTCAAAATATTATTAAAACCTTTGTTTGCATTCCTCTTATCAAAGATAAAAATATTATTTAAATAAGGAGATAATTTAAATATTTCACTACCTTGAGGTGTTGTAATGACATCTATTATAGAATTATTATATAATTCATAAATTTTTTGAATTAGAGGCAAAGTAAGAATGCAATCCCCTAAAAACGCTGTTTGAATAATTAAATATTTATGTGTTTCCATCTGTTGTGCAACCAAAACCACTGCTCAGGATATTTTTTAATATAGTTTTCAAGTAAAGTATAATATTTTTGAGTTATTTGTATAATTTTTTCTGAATCACTTAAATCTTGATTATATTCAATTGGCATAATATCAAAATTATAAGTGTAATCTTCGTTTCTATTACTTATAACAAAATATATAGGTATATTAAATTTAACTGCTAAAGCTGCTGGTCCACTGAAGGAAGTTATACTTGTATTAAAAAAATTAACTTGAATAGTAGAATCTTTTGGGGCACGTTGATCAGCTACTACACCAACAACTTTATTTTGTTTTAGCTTATATATTATTTCTTTTAAAGAAAGGCCAACAGCAACAGAATTATTAAATCTGTTTCTTACTTTTATAAGCCATTCTGTAACGTAAGGATTATGCATTTTTTTATAAAGAACTGACAATTTTAAATTGAATAAAACTGGAAAGGAAATAGCCCCCAATTCCCAATTGCCAAAATGTGCAGTAAGAAGGATTGCAGCTTTTTTACTTTTTATAATATCTTCGACTAATTGAGAATTATTAAAATGTATTAGATTTCTAATTTTTTCTTCTGATAATGTTTCAAAAATAAAAAATTCAACAAAAGTGTAACCGATACTAATATAAGACTTTAAAGCAAGCTTTTCTATTTCACTTTTTGTCAAATTAGGAAAAGCTATTCTTAAATTTTTCTCAACAATTTTTTTTCTTATAGGTATCAAATAAAAAATTATTGTGGCAATGCTTTTAATTATTTTTCTGGAAATATTTAAGCCAAAGAATTGAAATAAGCGAACAAAACAAATAAATAGTATATATTGAATAAAATGAACAATTTTTTTCATCAGAAATTTACCTGATTACTTGAATTTTTTGTTGCCAGTATTCGTCGTTTAATTCTCCTCTTTTGGTAGAGGTTAGTAGTTCATAATCAGAAAATCCTTTTATATCTGCAAAAATAAAATAAACTCCACCTTCCATTTCATTATATCGCCAAATTTCATATGGTCGAGTCTCTAAATCGCTTGGGAATCTTTCATATTCGCTTGGTTCGCCATATAAAATATAAACTCTTCCTCTATCAGTTTTCCATCCTTCTTTTTTTGCAGCTGAATATCTTTTATTAGCTATTTGAACTCTTTCCATATAAATATCTTTACTCAATCCATAATCATTATTTGCTTCATATTATGTCCAAAATTCATATAAAAATTTTCTTTTTCCTTCTAAGGTTGTCAATCTTGAATAATTATTCTGTTGTGCACTGGTAATAATATATTTCATCTTATTAAACATATCATCACATTCTTCTTCTGTATATAAATTATATTCACTTTTTACAAAATCAATTGATTTTGTATTTGTAACGTTATTTTGAATCTTATTTGGATTAAAGTAAAAGAATTTCTTATTTGTGTTGTAAATTATTTTAGCTAAAGTATCAACAACTGAAACGGTTAATGTATAAGATCCTGAATTGAAATTTGATAAATCAATTTTACCAACTTTTACTTGCGATGGATAATTTTTATTTAAATTTTGCTTTATTTGATAAACAATGTTTTTTAAATTATCATAAACTTGTGTTAATAAATATAATCCATCTTTAGATGTATTCAAATTATAAAGCTCATAATAATAAAATAATGCTGGGAAATTACTGGTAAAATACATTGTTGGATTTGGATATATTTCATATGAATTTTTATAAAACTGTGAGTTTTGTTCATTACTTTCAGGTACAATATTGTTTGATAACTCTATATCACTAACCTGGATTTTATTATTATCCCATCGATTTATAACAATTTCATCATCTAAACTAAAAAGATTTTTATTATCATTTTTATCAAATAATGTAATGACTATTTTATAATTTCCAGCTTCCAGAACAAAAGGAGTAACACCAAAAATTGGGCTAGAAGTTTTTTGTTCATCAATAGATTTAAAATTATTGGAAAAATTTAAATTATGTTCTTTTACAATTTCGTTTCCTCTAATGATCTTAAAATTCAATATCCCGTCAATATTGTGAGTTTCTTTTGAAAAAATAGTTTTAAGCTGTGATTGATCAATATAATAATATACTTCTAAGTATGTTTTGGAAGAATCATACATAAATTTTGCATAATCAAATTCAATTATATTACTTTGAGAATACAAAAAACCTGAAATAAAAATCATTATAAAGAGTAACTTTCTCATATTTATTAACCTTCAAAGATTTTTCTTAATTCATTTATATCTTTTGTTTTACCTAAAGCTAACATTAGTTTTATTCTTGCTTTCTGCCCGTTTAGATATTCAGCAAACATAACGCCTATTTTATGTAACCATTTCCCAGCACCTTCATAACTATAAATATCCAAAGTTTCTCCAGCTGGACATCTAGAAACAAGAACAACCGGAATATTTTTCTCAACCACATATTTAATTCCGTTAAATGCTTTGGGAGGAACATTCCCTACTCCCATAGCTTCCACCACAAGGCCATGAGCGCCTGCATCAGCTACAAATTTAAAGAGTGTTTCATCCATTCCAGCATAGACTTTAATTAAAGTAACCTCAGTATCTATTTTATCAGTTAAAATTTTTTCAAGTTTTCTTGGTAATCTATTATAAATAACTCTTCCTTTTTCAACAAAACCAAGTGACCCAAAATCTAAACTATGGAAAGTTTCAACATCTTCGGTATGTGTTTTTGTTACTTCACTAGCAGCATTGATTTCACCATTTAAACAAACCAAAACCCCCATATCTAAACTATTTGGCGATAGTGCGATATAAATACTATCTATTAAATTACGAGGACCATCCCAATTTGGTTCAGAGCTATTTTTCATTGATCCTGTAAGTACAATAGGTATTCTTGTATCAACATTCAAATCCAAAAAGTAAGCTGTTTCTTCAAGAGTATCTGTACCATGCGTAATAACAATTCCATCATAATGTTTTTTGCTTATCAAATCTTTAATTGTGAGTGATAATTTAAGCATAAGTTCTGGAGTCATATGAGGGCCGGGATATTTCCCAAAGTCATAAACAGTAATATTGGCTAGTTCATTAATTTCTGGCATCATGGCAACTAAATCGTTTCCTGAGAAATGTGGAACTGCACCGCCAGTTGTCTCATCAATTTTCATTGAGAAAGTTCCACCAGTGAAAATAATAAGAATATCCTTTTTCATGTTAGTTTTATCTTTTTTATGTTTATTTTAATTATTTAAGAAAATGTAAAAAACATTATAAATTTAAGATAAATTTTTTAATAATCATAATATAAAAATCTATTTTTCCATTGGCTAAGGAAATAAACTATTACTCAAATAGCACCGTTGATGAAAGTTGGTAAAACTAAGTAAAGTTTTATTTTTAAATAATTTTTACCTGCTATATATTGAACCACCTTATTTAATCATTTTTGCCACCTTTAACTTCGAAAAGGATTTATATTTTACATTATATATTTTTATATTTTACTTTATCAATTTATATCTAAATTTCATTCATTTCACAATAGCACAATCTTTTAAAATATCAATACACAACTTATGAATATATAAAATACTTTAGTATGATGAGTAGTACCCTTCTTAACTAGTAGCATTAGCCTAAAAATAATATTTGTTTTTTTGATATAATTTAAAGTTTTAATGTTTACCTATCTTTTATATTGTAAATGTTTATATTTTTAAAAATCAAATATTTATTTTATTTTGTTAATAACAATTATTCTCTTTTAATAATATTTTATCATTGCTTATGATTTCTAATTTATGGCTTAAAAACAAATATTTTTATTCTCATAAAAAAATTGGTATTACTTTTTATAACTTAAATGAATATAACGACTTCAAAATTCTACTATCACAGAATTATTCTACCTTTGAAATTACTAATCAAAATATTGAAAATCTTGATATAACAAATTTAAGTCATGATCAAATAATTTTTATTAACTTAAATTCACTGAATGATTATATTTTACATAAAATTGAAAAACTATACGAGCTCTATTATTATCTTTATTTTAATAACTTTTTATTCTGCAATTATATAGAAGATTTTTCTAAATTGCTTTCTCAATCGGAGACTTATGATTTAGATATACACTTTAATTTACCAATTATTTCTAAGAAATTATACCTATCTCAAATTATTACAATAATTTATAATAGTACAATTACGAAAGTAGAACAATATTATTTACCTAATTATTTGAATATTTTTCTAAATTTCTTAGAAGTTAACAATTATTCCTTTGAATTTAAATACGATAAGAATTATCAGTTAAAAATAACTATAGGTGAAAAGACTTATTTAATTAATTTTGAACGTTTTAAACTTAAAAATCAAAATAATATTTTTCAATTAACTCCAGAAAATATTCATACTATTATAAATAATACGATTTCTCTTGAGCAATTTCTAAATTTTGGCAATAAAACTATTAATATCCCTAGAGATTTAGATGAAAGACAAAATCAAGCTGCAACAATAATTAACGGACCCGTTAGAGTTCTTGCCCCTGCAGGAGCTGGAAAAACAAAAACGCTCATATCCAGAATACTAAACCTTATTGATAATGGAATTCACCCATCTGAAATTTTAGTCTTGGCATTTAATAAAAAAGCTGCTGATGAAATTAGAGAAAGGTTAAGCAAATATAATATCCAATCAAAAAATACTTTATGGAATGAATGTGTTTGTGTCAAAACTTTTCATGCTTTAGGTTATGAAATTATTCGTGATACTTTAAATTGGAAACTTGATTTGGATAATTCAACAACAGTTCAAAAATCTATTATAACAAAAGCCCTGTTAAACTCTAATAATATCCCTGCTAACAAAATAAATTCTTACGTTGAAAATTTTATTCAAATTGTTGAAGAGATTCACTCCAAACTTAAACAATTTAATCCAGATGAAACTATAAAAGTAAATAATCACGTATTTTCATTAACAAAATTTTTTGAAAAATATAATGAACTTCAGGAAAGCTTAAAATATTTTAGCTTTGAAGATATGGTTTATTTAAGTTGCAAAATTCTTATCCAAAACAAAGAATACAGAGAAAAATTACAAAATAAATTCACATATATTTTTGTAGATGAATTTCAAGATTTAAATGATTCACAATTTTTCTTACTTTCTATTCTTAGCAAACCTAGTGATAATATTTTTGTTGTTGGTGATGATGATCAAATGATATATAGTTGGAGATACGCTAATTTAGAATACATTCTTGATTTCAAAAAGTTTTATCCTATTTCAAACACAGTTATATTAAATAAAAATTATAGATGTGCAAAAATAATTGTTGATTATGCAAATAGACTTATTACAAAAAATGAGAAAAGAATTGAAAAAAATATCCTTCCATTTCATAATTCTGAAGATGGAAATTTAATAACAATATTTTCATCTTCCATTTGGGAACAAGCTAAAAATATTACAAATAAAATAATAGAATTAAAAGAAAACTTAAACTTAAAATGGAATGATTTTTCTATTCTATATAGATATCATGCTTTTGCTTTTCCATTATCGATGTATATGAAAAACTTACACATTCCTCATACAAATATAGATATCTCATTATTGTTAAATACAAACCCAATAAATGATTTAAAAGCATATTTAACACTAATTTTACATCCTGAATATACATTACCCAAAGATTTCGAAAGAATTCTATTCAGGCCATTAAAATATTTATCTCATAATACAATTTTTACTATAAAAAATTTTGAATTGTTCCAAGAATATATCTCAGAAAATCCAAAAGACAATAAAATTTTGAAAGATTTTAAGGATAATATTAAAAAAATTTCTCATTTAGTTGAACAAAAAAAGCCTACTAAAGAAATTCTTAAAAAGTTAGATGAATTATTTGGTTTTAAAGAATTCTATACTTCACAATTCAAATTGCTTGAAGCTGATGAAGCCCCAGACAATATAATTTTTGACGTGTTAGTTGATTTATCCGAATCAACACCAAATATTTTTGATTTTTATAATTTTATCAATAATCCACAAACTCAAGAAAATGATACTAATAAATCATTATCTAATGATGATGAAATTACCTTTTCGACAATTCATAGTACAAAAGGAAATGAATATAAATATGTTGTTATCTTCAATTTTATTAAAGATAAATTTAAAAATAAAGAACAACTTGAAGAAGAAAGAAGATTATCATATGTTGCTTTAACAAGAGCAAAAAATTTAGCTATAATTTCTACAAATAAGGAAAATTATTCAATCTTTTTACCTGAAATTTTACATAATCCTAAATACTATGGTTTATCACATAAGCAACTTAAAAATCAATTATTACAATTAAAACTAAAAAATAAAATTTCATCATCTATTGACATTAACAAAGAAATTTCACAAATTGAAGAAGAAATTAAAATTAGGGAATTATTAAATAATTAAGGTAAATTATGAAAATTATAAAATATTTTTTAATTTTTGTATTATTTTTCTTAGTTTCTTGCAAAAATTCAACAGAGAGTAACCCTGATAACACAAATCAAAACCAAAAAATCGACTGGAATTATTCAAGAACTAATACAAATCATGTTATCGCAATTATAAAGGATACTACAATATTTAATATAAAAAATTATGATATTGCGGTAAACGACGAAATTGGTGTATTTTTCCAAAAAGGAGATTCTTTAAAATGTTGCGGAAAAATAAGTTGGGAAAATAAAAGTAATTCTATTACAGCTTGGGGCGATGATCCCACCACATCTTCAAAAGATGGCTTATCATTAGAAGAAGAAATGATTTGGATTATCAAAAAAAATAATACAAATTATATCGTTTATCCAGAATATTTATCCGGAAATAATAAATTTATACCTGGTGGAATATCTAAATTAAAACGTTTGTATACGAAATAATTTATGGTGGATTATGCAAATTAATAAAGAGAAGGTATTTGATTTTATTCGCTCGTATTTTGTTGTTACTATAGGATTAATTATTACAGCTGCAGGAATTGCTATTTTTCTTGTACCTGCTAAAATTATTGGCGGTGGATTGAGTGGTATAGCAACTATTTTATATTACGCTTTCGGAATTCCAATAGGTCCTTCATACTTTGTGATGGATATTCTTCTTCTTATTATATCCATAAGAATATTAAGTATACATTTTGCATTAAAAACTTTGTATGTATCAAGTGTTATGTCTTTTTTTCTTGGACTTTTTCAATATTTAGTACCGAATCCAATTATTAGAGATAATTTTTTAGCAACTGTTATAGGTGCTTCTCTAATGGGCTTTGGAATCGGCCTTTGTGTTTACGAAGGTGGAAGTACTGGCGGTACAGATATAATTGGTCTAATTATTTCGAAATATAAAAATGTAAAAACTGCTGTAATTTTTATGTATATTGATGCAATTATTATTGGCTTATCTTATTTCATAATCAAGGATGTTGAAAAATTAGTTTATGGTTACGTTACAATGGCAATTTCCGCTTACGTATTGGATTTGGTACTGGAAGGTTTCCAGCAGTCCTACCAATTATTTATCTTTTCTGACTACCCTCATGATATAGCTAATGCTTTAACTCAAGAAATTGGAAGAGGTATAACTATTTTATATGGTAAGGGTTGGTACACACAAAAAGATAGAGAAGTTATTGTAACTGTTATAAGAAAAGTTGAATTACATGACACATTAAAAATTGTCAAAAGAATTGATCCAAAAGCATTTATATCTATAAACCATACAGTTGGTGTTTTTGGTTATGGATTTGAAAACTATAAATAGGTAAAAAATGGCTTTTACTTTTTTCTTTCGTGATCTTCATAGCATTGAAAGAACTCTAGATCTTTTTATTCCTTTAGTAACAGGAAAAAGTGTTATAAAAATTTGGGATGCCGGTTGTGCTAATGGCCCTGAGCCATACACTCTTGCCATTCTATTAAATGAAAAAATGAACAAATTCCAATTCAAAAATGTTAAGATTATTTGCACAGATATTGATCTTTCTAATCAATTTGGTGATATCATTGAAAAAGGTATTTATTCAAATGAAGAGGTCGCTCGTATTCCTCAAGATTATCTTGAAAAATATTTTACTAAAATTTCAGATAATAAAGTTCAAGTTATTGACGAAATACGTAATAAATTAACATTTTATAAACATGATTTATTAACTCTTACTTCTATTGGGAATGATTTCTCTTTAATTTTATGCAAAAATGTTTTATTACATTTTACATACGAAGAGAGAATTAAGGTTATTAATATGTTCTATAATTCTTTATCACCCAATGGGTTACTTGTTACTGAACAAACACAAAAACTACCCGATGAATTTAAAGGGAAATTTGAGCAAGTAGCAAGCGATGCCCAAATTTATAAAAAATTATGAAAATAGATAAATTACAATTAAATCCAAATATTTACTCTTCAAACGTATATTTAATACGTGGAGATTGGAATAAAATTGACGATGTAAATGCGCTCATTGATGCTGGAAACGACCACAATATTGTAAATGTAATAAAGAATTATAATACTGGTGTTGGAAAAAAATCGGTTGATAAAATTATTTTAACTCATTCTCATTTTGATCATATTCATGCAGCTAAAATATTAAAGGAACACTACAAATGTGAAATTTATAGTTATTCTAAACTAGATATTACAGATCATAAAGTTTTCAATAATCAACTAATCAAATTAGGAGATACAAATTGTTATATCTTTCATACCCCAGGACACTCATCTGATTCTATAAGCATATACTGCCCCGATAATTTATCAATATTTACCGGAGATCTTCCCTTTATAATTAATTCTATCGGTGGTACTTATACTGATGAACATATTTATTCCATAAAAACGATATTATCTTTGAATATTAAAACTATCTATCCAGGTCACGGTGATCCAATAACAGGAAATATCAAACAAATATTAAACGATACTTATAATAATATGATTAAAAGTAACAATATAATTAAAAATGCTAAATAGAATGATAAAATTAAGAAATAATATTTTTATTGAATTCAGTAATTTTATTAAGAAGAATTATGGTATTAATTTAACTAGTGAAAAAAAATTTTTAGTTGAAAGTAGATTATATAAGATTTTAAAAAATACCTCCTATCAAGATTTAAACGTTCTAATAGAAGCTTTTTTATCAAATAAATTAGATAAAACTACATATAATAACATAATAGATTTTATAACAACAAATACAACAGAATTTTTTCGAGAAAGT
>Ga0116168_1000520_pt1 | contig 37156 bp, 23 predicted proteins | sample AD_UKC129_MetaG_FD_89795 | JGI IMG/M metagenome (GOLD analysis project Ga0116168, IMG submission 89795) | Active sludge microbial communities of municipal wastewater-treating anaerobic digesters from Canada - AD_UKC129_MetaG | ecosystem: Engineered > Bioreactor > Anaerobic > Digestate | place...
GCAATCCTTCATCGCCATTACCAACCGTTCAGCCGAGCGCACGTGAGCTTGGCAAGCTGCCGCCGATGGAGGGGGATTGCAAGATGGAATTCCGAGCATTGTATCCCGCATTGTATCCCCCGACTGATTTTTAGGGGTGAAATGGGGTGAATTGGAGAGAGAGTTTTTCGGGAGAAACCCTGAATTCTCTACTGAATTCGACAGACGTAAACCCCTCTAAACATGCTGTTTAGAACCTGAATCTAGCGCGTCTGCCAATTCCGCCACGCGGGCCCAAAAAAGACACCGTCTAATTACGCATGGTTGGCCTCCGGGGCAAGTCCCAAATGAGGGGTCCGTGGAAAAGGCTGGGGACATCGTGACCCCTTAGCGTTCCGTGGCCGCTGCCGGCGAATCCGCGTTGGTGGTCGCCGCGGGCTCGGAGGGATGATTTCGCGGATCCATCGTGGAATCGCGGTATTTGCGGACCTTCCGGACCTCCGCGCTCATCCAGATCACCGCGAGGACGACGCCGAGAATGAAGGCGGCCAGAACGTATTTCGGCCAGGCGTATTGGCGCGGCCTTTCGGATTCTTGTTGCATCGAGAAACATCATTCGCCGCGCGATGCGAAAGACAATTCGAAACTGCGCTGCCCGAAGCGGGCTTGCGCTTGCCCTGACCCCGGTCGCTTCTATAATGCGCCGGTGCTGGACATCAGACTTATTCGCGAAAGGCCGGATTTTGTGCGCGAACGGCTGGCCACGCGCGGGGCGGGCGACGAAACCCTCGTCGAAAAAGTTCTCCAGGTGGATGAACGGCGGCGGAAACTTCTCGCCGAAGTGGAGCAATTGAAAGCCCAACGCAATCGAGCCTCCAAAGAGATCGGCGCGCTGATGGCGCAGAAGAAAACCGAGGAGGCCGAGGCAAAGAAAAGCGAAACACGGGAGCTGGGCGACCGCATCAGCGCTCTGGATGCCGAGACCAGGACGTGCGAGAGCGAACTGGAAACTCTCATGCTCCAGATTCCCAACCTGCCGCACGCCTCGGTGCCCGTGGGACGAAGCGCCGAGGAGAACGCGGTGATCCGGACCTGGGGCGAGAAGCGGGAGCTCCCATTCAAACCCAGAACGCACGTCGAGCTGTGCGAAGCGTTGAAGCTGGTGGATTTCGCCCGCGCGGCGAAGCTGTCGGGAAGCGGATTCATCCTGTACACCAACTGGGGCGCAAAGCTCGAGCGAGCGCTGATCCACTTCCTTCTCGACCTGCACACAACCGAGCACGGCTACACCGAGGTTTCGCCACCGTTCATCGTCGGCCCACAATGCCTCGAAGGCGTCGGCCAGTTCCCGAAATTCAAAGACCAGTATTACGGCGTGGTGGAAGGCGACCGGACCGAAGAACTGGGGAAACTGTATCTCATTCCGACGGCGGAAACGCCCGTGGCCAATATTCATCGTGAGGAAATCCTCAAGGAAGACCAGTTGCCGATCCGGTATTGCGCCTACACGCCGTGTTTCCGCGGTGAAGCGGGCGCGGCCGGCGTGGGCACCCGCGGCATGATCCGCGTGCATCAGTTCGACAAGGTCGAACTGATCAAGGTGACCCGGCCCGACAACGGCTACGCCGAGCACGAGAAAATGCTCGCTGACGCCGAACGCGTGCTGCAACTGCTGGGTCTGCATTATCGCGTGGTGCTGCTGTGCACCGGCGACATGGGATTCGCCAGCGCGAAGACATACGACATCGAAGTGTGGGCGCCGGGGCAGGGGAGTTTCCTCGAGGTTTCCAGCGTGTCCAACTGCGAGGATTTCCAGGCGCGCCGGATGAATCTCCGGTTCAAGACCGCCTCCGGCGAAAACCGCTTTCCTCACGTCCTGAACGGGAGCGGAACGGCGCTGGCCCGCCTGTTTGTGGCGCTGATTGAAACCTGCCAGCAGGCCGACGGCAGCATCGCCATTCCGGCGCCGCTTCAACCCTACTTGAAAACGGATCGCATCGGCGCGTGAAGTTTCCACGCTTTTCCACAAACCCGGGCACCCGGACACGCTGCAGTCGAGCATGAGAATCCTTCTGGCCAGCAGCGAAGCTCATCCGTATTCGAAAACGGGCGGCCTGGCGGACATGGTCGGCGCGCTCGGCAAACACCTCGCCCGCGCCGGCGAGGAGGTCGTGCTCCTGACGCCTCTGTATGCCGGAGTGCGCGAGCGTTTCCCCGGGCTCCAGCCGTTTCCATTGGACGCGCCGCTTGACCTGCCGCTCGGCGACGCGCGAGTGAAAGGCGGATTGTGGCACCTACAACCGGAGCCGCGATTCACCGTGTGCTTCGTCGATCAACCCGGCTTTTATCTGCGTTCGTCGCTCTACCACGAGAATGGAGCGGACTATCCGGACAACGCGGAGCGATTCCTCTTTTTCTCAAAAGCCGTCGTCCACGTGGCGCGCCACTCGAAGCAGCCCTTCGACGTCCTGCACGTCCACGACTGGCAGACCGGGTTTGTTCCGTTGTTCGTTCATCACGAGAGAACGCGGGCAGGGTGGGGGACCGCACCCCGAACCTGCATGACGATCCACAATCTAGCCTATCAGGGTGTGTTCCCCGCCGGCCGCTATGTCCTAACCAATCTGCCCCCGGACTACTTCACCGCGGACGGCGTCGAGTTCCACGGCCAGATGAGTTGCCTGAAGGCCGGCATCACCTATGCCGACATCCTCACCACCGTGAGTCCCCGTTACGCCCGCGAGATCACCACGCCGGAACTCGGGTGCGGCCTGGACGCACTCCTGCGTCGGCGGAACAGCAGCCTCGTGGGCATTCTCAACGGCGTCGATTACGACGAATGGAACACGGACCGGAATCCGCACCTGGCCAGGCCCTACTCCGTGGACGATCTGAGTGGCAAAGCCGTGAACAAGCAAAAACTCCAGCGGGAGCTCGGCTTGCCCGAAACGCCCGACGTGCCGCTGTTCGGAAGCGTCAGCCGTCTGGTTGAGCAAAAAGGCGTGGACATCCAATTGAGCGCACTCGAAGAGATGCTTTCGACCAACCTGCAATTCGTCCTTCTGGGAAGCGGCCAGGCATCCTTCGAAGAGGCGTATCGCGCCCTTGCCCGGCGTTATCCGACAAAGGTGGCCGTGAGAATCGGCTACGACGCCGGCCTCGCGCATCGCATCGAAGCCGGCTGTGATTTCTTTTTGATGCCATCGCGCTTTGAGCCGTGCGGACTGAACCAGATGTACAGTCTGCGGTACGGGACCGTGCCGATCGTTCGAGCGACAGGCGGACTGGACGACACCGTGATTGATGTAACGGAAGACGCTGATCGCGCGAATGGGATCAAATTCCTGCAATACACCAGCCGGGCGCTGGCGAGGAGCATCAGGAAGGCGCTGGCGTTGTATGGGGACAAGGAACTGCTCGTGCATTACCGGAGCAACGCAATGCTCGCGGATTTCTCGTGGGAACGCACAACCGCCAGATACATCGAAGTTTACCGCCGCCTGACGGGCAGGATGAATTAAAGATAACAAACATTGTGCGACCTTAATTGCATCTGTCACTAAAGACCGGGATTTCGCTTGTCGCGGAGGATTCCGGCCGCCCGCCGACAGACCTCCTGCCCGCGCTTTCTCAATAGCTCGATCCGACCCCGAAACGTTTCGTCAGCGGCCAGTAAACGAAGAACGATTTCCCGATCACCTGTTCCTTCGGGAGATCGCCCCAGCTCCGGCCGTCCAGGCTGTTCATCGTGTTGTCGCCAAGGACAAACAGCCGATTCGTCCCGACGGTAAACGAGCTGCCTGGAGCCAGTTCGCCAATCATGGCGTGCCCGAAGTAGGAATCCTCCTCATACTCCAGAACCTGCGCCCCGCGAGGCGGACTGTTAAAGGAATACACATTCTCAAAATGCGGAGTCGAACCGCCAAGGTGCCGGCCATCCACGACCAGGTGGCCGACGGGCGCGTCCACCAGTTCCACGCCCCGGAACGTCTGCACGGGCGCGCCCTTCAGAATGTAATCCTGCTCGAGCCGCAGCGTTTCGCCGCTCAAACCGACCAGGCGCTTGATGTAGAACGTGGCCTGCTGTTCCGGCGGCAATCGGGTGATCCCGTGCGTTTCAAACACAATGATCTCGCCGCGCCGCGGCGGACGAAAATTGTAGGTCAGCCGGTCCACGAACAGATGATCGCCCGATTGCACCTTGAGCCGGATGACTTCGTCGCCTTTGCGATAGACCTGGTCGCGGGTCAGACCCGCGCGTGCTTCGAGCGTCCCTCCAGGCGGCGCGCCGTAATCCGGCGGAAACCAGATCACATGCCATTTCCCGCCGATCTTCACCCGCTGGAAGATCCGCAGAATGGCCGGAGGAAACGGCTGCGTGATCGCTTCCACGCGCCCGTCGGTTTTCGCCACCAGACGCACATACGACACGCCCTGGAACCATTCCTTGATCCGCTGCAACCCGGTTGGAATCTTCGAGTCCGGTTTGTCCAACAGGTTCTCGTGAGTCACCCCATACAGTGTCGGCTGCATGGAACCGGTGGGAATCTTGAACGGTTGCAGGAAGAACGTCCGGACGCCCATGGCGATGGCCAGCGCCACCAGCAGCACCTCGATATTCTCGCGCCAGGCGGCATTCGGGTACGGTTTGATCCATTTGCGCGTGGTTTTGTCCAGGGACTCCATCTGCGCCAGGAGGGCCGCCCGGTCGGCGTCGCGGGCCAGTTGGCTCTCCATGTCGTGGAGAGCCTGTTCGACTTCCACGATGGCCCTGGGCGCAAGGAGATCGCGTTGGTGGCGGAGCAGTTTGCGCACGTGCCGGCACATGCTGGTGGCCTGCCGGACCGTGCGCGATGTGAACCATTTCAGTGTCATAGGGCCGGTGAATCACCGGAAGTCGGACCTGGCGGCATCACGCCTTGAGCACCTCGATGAAGGCTTCCTGCGGAATGTTCACCGAGCCGAAGGCTTTCATGCGTTTCTTGCCTTCTTTCTGTTTCTCCAGAAGCTTGCGTTTCCGGGTGATATCGCCGCCGTAACACTTCGCGGTGACGTCCTTGCGCAGCGCGCTGACGGTTTCCCGGGCGATGACCTTGCCGCCGATGGCGGCCTGGATGGCGACGGCGTATTGCTGGCGCGGGATGACTTCCTTGAGCTTGGCGGCAAGGGCGCGTCCCCTGCCCTCGGCCTTGTCGCGATGCACAATGCACGAAAACGCGTCCACCGATTCGCCGTTGACCAGCATGTCCAGCTTGACCATGTCGGAAACCTGGTAGCCGGCGTGCTCGTAATCCATCGAGCCGTAACCGCGCGTGATGCTCTTGATGCGATCGTGGAAGTCGATGAGGATTTCGTTCAACGGCATGAGGCTGGTGAGCATGACGCGCCGGGAATCCAGCGTTTCCGTGTGTTCCAGCGTGCCGCGTTTCTCGGAGATCAGGCTCATCATGTCGCCGATGTTTTCGTTCGGGCAGATGACGAAGGCCTTGACGATCGGCTCCTCGATCCTGTCGATGTAATTCGGTTCCGGGAGGAACGCGGGATTGTCCACCTCCTTGACCGTGCCGTCGGTCAGCGTCACACGGTAGATGACGCTCGGGTAGGTGGCGATGATGTCCATGTTGTACTCGCGGCGCAGGCGTTCCTGGACGATTTCCAGGTGCAGGAGACCGAGGAACCCGCAACGGAATCCGAACCCGAGCGCCACCGAGGTCTCAGGTTGATAAACGAAGGCCGGATCGTTCAATTGCAGCTTCGCCAGGTTCGCCTTGAGGTGCTCGTAATCGGCGGTGTTGATCGGGTAAATGCCGCTGAACACCATCGGATGAATCTCCTGAAAGCCGGGCAGCGCCGGCGACGGGCGCCGCGTGTCGGTGAGCGTGTCGCCCATCTTGACTTCCTGGGGGCTTTTGATGTTGGCGGTGATGTAACCCGTTTCGCCGACTTCAAGTTTCTCGCGAACGTAGGGTTTCGGGTTGAAACTGCCGACTTCCTTGATTTCGACGTTCTTGCCCGAGTGCAGCAGCTTCACCTGCATGCCCGGCGCCAGCACGCCGTTGAACACGCGAACATGCGTCACCACGCCCTTGAACGTGTTGAAGTAGGAGTCAAACACCAGCGCCTGCAAGGACGGCGCCCCGCTGGGCTTCGGCGGCGGAATGCGCTCGACAATGGCCTCGAGGATCTCGTCGATGCCAATGCCCTCCTTTGCGCTGGCCAGGATCGCGGAATCGCCGGGAATGGCGAGAATCTCCTCGAGCTGCTGGCGCGTCTGTGGGACGTTGGCGTGCGGCAGGTCGATCTTGTTGATCACCGGGATGATCGCGAGATTCTGCTTCATCGCCAGGTGCACGTTGGCCACGGTCTGTGCCTCAACACCCTGCGCGGCGTCAATGATCAGCAAAGCACCCTCGCATGCGCTCAGGCTCCGGGAGACTTCATACGAAAAATCGACGTGCCCCGGGGTGTCGATCAGGTTCAATTCATACGTCTCCCCGTTCTTCGCCTTGTAATGCATGGTGACCGGGTGCGCCTTGATCGTAATCCCGCGTTCCTTCTCCAGATCCATGGAATCCAGGAGCTGGTCCTCCATCTGGCGATCGGAGATCGTGCCGGTCCGATGCAACAGCCGATCGGACAGCGTCGTTTTCCCATGGTCGATGTGGGCAATAATGCTGAAATTTCTTATGTGCGCTGCGTCCATCTGTCTTCAAATTCGATCAATCCCAGGAACCCTGGTCTGAGCCCCGAATCCTTATCCGGTCGGAGCCGGTGCAAGATAAGGCTGTCATGCGCCGAATGTCGAGAGTTGACGCGGCGAGGCAGGATTGTCGTTACTGCAGGCGTTCTCGTGCATCTTCGCCTGCGCATTCAGGCGGCGTTCGGCTGCCGGCTGTTGTTGGGCCTCGATATCCAATCCCGCACCAGGACTGTGCGGGCACCCGCAGCCGGCCGGTGCCGTGACGGCTGCGGTGCGATGGATTCGGCACGCGGCCGGGGCGAAAAACAAAAAAGAGAGGCCGGACTCTCGTCCGGCCTCCATGAGAACAAAGCGCTCTTGAAAGTCTCGTGTAGCTCGCGCTGGCTACTTTCGTCACTCTTGCGGCGCCGCAGACTCACGCCTCAACACACACGGTAAACTGCGCTTTTGCAACCGAATGACACCCATAGAATACGCGCCGGCAGGATCTCAACCAGTCCCCATTACTGGGGACACCCGTCCCCTGCCCTGACTATTACGCAAGACGCTTATTATCAACCTCTTAGAAACTTGGCGACCGCTTCCGTCCGCGTCCGGACCTGCAATTTCTCGTAAATCCGGCGGATGTAGGTGTGGACAGTCTCGTAGCTGATGCCCAGTTTCTCCGCGATTTCCTTGTAGAGAAACCCCTGCGCCAGGTAATCGAGCACCTCCTGTTCGCGGGGCGACAGATTCTCGGTAGGCGGCGCCGAGGGCGCGGACTGTTTGAAGGACAACACCACTTTCCGCGCGATGTGCGTCGTCATCGGCGACCCGCCCCGGTGGACTTCGCGGATGCCTTCCAGGAGCTTGTCCTGCGGCGTGCGTTTCAGCAGATACCCGGTCGCTCCGGCCGCCAGCGCGTTGAAGATGTTTTCCGTGTCCTCGTACACGGTCAGCATGATCACCTGTACGTCGGGCAGCATCTGCTTGAGTTGCCGAACACACTCGACCCCGCTCATGCCGGGGAGGTTGATGTCCATCAGCACGACGTCCGGCTTGTCCGAGGGCAGTCCTTTGAGGGCCTCCTCCGCGCTGCCGTACTGGCTCACGCAACGGAACCCTTCCGAGCGGTTGATCACCTTCGCGAGTGTTGTGCGAAACTTCTCGCTGTCTTCCACCAGCGATACCGTGATGGGCTTCGTCATGTGCGTCTGTTGATTGGAACCGTCAGCCGGACCAGGGTTCCCGTCCCGTCCGGAGGCGGTTCGATCGAGAATGTGCCGCGAACATCTTCAAGCCGTTTGCGCATGTTGCGCAAGCCGCTTCGGTCCGCCTTTCCGGCCAGGTCCTTCACCCCGCGTCCGTTGTCCTGAACTTCGATGGTGAAGCAGTCGCTGTCCAACTTCAATCGCAGCCACGCCTCCGTTGCCTGCGCGTGCTTCACGACGTTGTTTACCGCTTCCTTCGTCGCGAGGAAGACATTGTGCCGGACTTCCGGCGGAATGGCGAACTTCGGCAGCGCGGTCGGGACGTCCAGCCGGTATCGGACTCCCGCGAGCTCGAAATATTCCTGTGCGTACTTGCAGATATAGGTCATGAGCCCGTCCAGGGTGTCGTTCGAGGGATTCACGGCCCAGACGATTTCATCCAGCGCGCGGGTGGTCTCCCGGGCGGTCTGCGAAATCTGCTTTGCGTGGCTCTCCACCTCATCCGGCAGGTGCTTGTCCGCTTCGACGATTTCTCCGAGCAGAGCCACCTGCATCAGATTTGCGCCGAGCTGGTCGTGCAGGTCGCGCGCGATCCGGGCGCGCTCTCTTTCCAGTTCCTCCTGCTGTTTCAGAATGGCCAGTTCCCGCTGGAATTTCTGCGTGGAGAAGTGATACACGAGCCCCACAGTGATCAGCAGCAGGACGCCGATGGCGGCAACGCGGAACCACGTCGTCTGCCAGAAAGCCGGCTGGATGGTAATCGCCAGGGTCGCCGCCACGGGATTCCAGACCCCGTCTTCATTCGCTGCCTGGACCTGAAAGGTGTACTCTCCCGGAGGCAACCGGGTGTAACTCGCCACGCGCAGATCGCCGACTTCGTTCCATTCCTCGTCAGCATCCATGCGAATGCGAAATCGCGACTGCTGCGCCGCTCCAAGGTTCAGGCTCGTGTAGCGAATCTCCAATTGATCGCGCCCGGGCGGAATCACCAGCCGCGCCGGGAGCTCCGGGCGCAGCCGGTTCGTCAGCACCTCCCGGCCTGCAACCAGGATGGATTCAATCTTGACCGGCACATGGTACTGGCTCGTTCGCAGCGACGCCGGATCCACAACAACGAGTCCGCGGGTCGTGGGAAACCACAGCCTTCCGTCCCGCGTGCGACAGGCCGCCGGCTGCGATCCTTGTGTGCATTCGCGCGTCGGCAAACCGTCGCTCTCAATATACGAGCGGCAGGCGAGCCTCTTCGACCTGCCCGCCGCCAGCTCCACAAACGACACCTTCGGAACGCGCATCAACCCGGCATTGGATCCCATCCACAAATGGCCGGTGTCGTCCTCGAACAGGTATCCAATGCTGTTGCCGCTCAGCCCGTCGCTCGTGGTGTAGCGCGTCCACATGCCGTTCTCATACCGGGCCAGCCCGCTGCCCCGGGTGCCCACCCAGACAACGCCCTCTCGATCCACGTAAATCGAAGAAAGGTCGTCGCTCGGCAGACCGTCCTTCTTGTGGAACGAAATGAAGTTCGTTCCGTCCCATCGCGCGAGCCCGTTGCCGGTCACGATCCACAAATTGCCCGCCGCATCGTCCGCCAGCCCGCGAATGTCCCGGCTCGGCAGGCCATGCTCTTCTACGAACCACCTCCACCCGCTCTCCGTTTTCAATCCCAATCCCCCGGCTGTGCCAATCCACAAACGCCTCGAACGATCCTGGTAGATTACGGAAACGTCGAAGTGCACAGCTTCCTCCGGGCTCAATGCCTCGAATCGATCCGCAGACGGATCGCGGGTCAGGAGCTTGGGCAGGGAGAAATCACCGGCCAGCCACAGGCCGGTCCACACGCGACCGTCATCGTCGGCAAAGACCGACTTGATGGCGCAATTGGGCGCGCGGGCGTCATGAACCAGCCGAAGCTCCTCGGTCGTGTTGGGTCTGTGCCGGTCCACCCGGCTTTCGCCGTTATACCCGATCCACAGATTGCCGGCGGGGTCCTCGCACACGGACTGAACAACGAATCCTTCGGAAGCCGGCAGAACTCCGAACTGCCGGCGCTTCACGCGGTGCAATCCGCCGCCGTTGGTCCCGATCCAGAGATTCCCTTCCCGGTCCACAGCTACGGACAGAATGTAACTGTGGCTCAATTCGCGAGACAGATGCCGCACCTCGCCGTTCGCGTCGAACCAGTACACCCCGTCTCCGTACGTGCCGACGATCAGGTTGCCGTCCTGATCTTCGCACGCGGTGTAAACCGGCGCTTCCGCCGGCCATGGATACGTTCCGAACTGCTTCTCGCGCTGACCGCCCTTCCACTTCTCAATCCGGCCGTCGGCGAGCAACCAGAAGCCCCCATCGCGGCTGCCCAGCAGGAAATCCACGCTCCGGCCCACGGGAACGGCCTGGACGAACGCGCGCCCCCCGGGCGGCCCGTCCGCCGCCCGATACACTCCGCTGTCATCCCTCGCGATGAGCAACCGCCCGGAGTCCGCGGCGATATGCTTCCCGCGCGTAACCAGTGTGACCGTGTTGCTGACCCAGCAACTGACCATGCGGTTGTTCAGGTCCAGGCCCGAGTCCCACAACATCCACACCGCGCCGTCCGCCGTTTCGCACATGCTGATCAGCCGGCGATTCTCAGTCTCAGGCGGCCGTTGCACCGGACGAACGACTCCGTCCGGCCCGAGCACCACGAGGTCCCCTTTTTCCGGGCCGATCCAGAGATTGCCATGGCCGTCCTCAAACAGGTGCATGATCGGCGAGCTGTTCAGCCCCGGAGTGTTCGACTCATCAAACGTCGTGAACCGCAGCCCGTCGAACCGCACAAGACCGTTCAGCGTGCCCAGCCAGAGATACCCTCCCCTGCCCTGCACAATGGAAAAGATCGAACTCTGCGGAAGCGAATCGGCCAGGGGATCGTCCCGCCGCTCCCAGATGGTCACAACAAACGGAGAGGCCGGAAGCAGAACTGTCCGCGCTGCCCGAGCCACGCCGCACAAGGCATCGCTCAACACGGCCACCGCGAGCAACACCCAACAGTTCTTCAGCATGCCGAATTGTTCAAAGGAACCCTCCCCGAGTAAAGCCGGCAAGTGTGTCCCGTCAGAGACACAGCAACGGCGTGGACCGCGGCAACCGCAGAACGTAGGTCCCGGCAATCTTGTCGTGCCACCCCTGCTTCTCCCGGTCCCACCCTATCCACAAGAACCCAAGAAAGAACACCACGGCCGAAAACAGGCTTGCCAGGCCACGAATCAACGCATCAAGGAACGTCATCGCCGAACCGTCCTCCCGCACAATCTTGTGATTGAGGACAATGCCGCCGACGGTGGTTCCCTTCCATGCCCACATGCCCGCAAAGTAGGCTAGCGCCACAAACAACCCCCAGCCTCCCAACACCGCAAGCGGAATGGCCAGCAACGCCAGATCGAGAAAAGCCGCACCCATCCGCTCCCAGAATCCCGCCCGAGGCGCAACAACCGCGAGGTTTGCGAACGATCCGGGCGATGCCACCCCACTCCCCTGCCCTGCCTCCGCGCCGAATGCCGAGGTGGAATAAACCGGTGGCACCTCCTCTTGGGCAATCCCGCCGCCAGGCCCGCCTGACGTTGGTCCCAACGTCGGCGGACGCGGTCTCTCACGGCTGATGCCCGTGAACACAGCCATCACCGCCGCTCCGAGCCCCCAAACGCTGAAAACCGCATACGCCAGGAACCCCACCACCGGCACCAGATACAAGACCAGCATCAACACCGTGCCGAGCACGAACGAAAGAATCGGATTGTTCAAGGCGTCGAAGCCGAAACCCCTTCCCGGCGCGCCTCCGATGTATTGCAACATCGCTACTTTGCCGACGAGCGCTCCGAAGAAGACGGCTGCCAGAAGAAACGGTATGACGACAATCCCGATCCCGGTCAGAAGCAGCACCAGGAACAGAACCGGTCCGCCCACCGTGGCCAGCAATCCCACGAAGAATGTTGTTGCGGGGCGATGCGTCAACTCCTCCACGCACAACCGAACCGGACGCGGGAAGGCCAGCGCCACCAGAAAGTACAGCAACGCGAACACACCCATGGCCACCCAGACCCACAGGACATTGAGAGACAGCGGCCGCAAAAGAAAGACACACTCGCGAAGCCAATGCGCCAGCCCCTCAAAACCGGGCAGCCCCGGCAGATCGAAGTCAACCGGCTGAATCCTTCCCCTGACCTGCGCGCCGTCCGCCACCTCCACCCTTCCCCCGAAGGCGACCACGTCACGGCGCACCACCGCATTCGAGCCCAGCGACACATTGCCCATCATCGCGACGACTTCGCGCGCCCGCCCGTCCAGGTGCACGTCGCCGAAAATCGCAACGACAGCCTGTTCCACATCGCCCTCCACATTCGCGGAGGCCCCAATCGCAAGCACCGTCTCGGCGGATTCCTCCGCGCGCAATTCAGCGGGCTTTCCGAATGTCACTACGGCGCCCATGCGGCGCTCCGACGACTGCGCCTCGGTAGCAGCTTCTGCCACTCCGTCCGGATCCGCCTGCGCAACGAGTGTAAGAGACGACACGCAGAGCCACAACAAGGCCTGCGCAAGAATATTCCAATGTCGATAGGATTGTTTCATGAGTCAGAATTCTGCCGTTGAGCCGTAATAAACCGGTACGCCAACGCTCCGGCACCCACACAGGCGAAATAGCACGCGGCCGCAAATGCGCCGTACATCGCGAGAAAGACGGGATGAATGCTCCGCAACCCAGTGACCAGAGCCGACAGCAGCACGCACGCGGCGCGCCCAAGAGCGGTCGCGGCTGCAAACCATTCCTGCACCTCGCCAAACAGGGGCGTGGTCATGTGTCCCTCCCACATCCTCCAGCCAACCCACACCGCGATGGCAGCAAACAGGCTGACCATCGCCGCCACCGCCAGGCGGCGCGCTGGCGACCCGGCATTCAAGGACCAGGCGCGACGCTTCTCCTCCTGCGCGCGGACGCGTTCCATCACTCGTGGAATCAGGGTCGCGGGCGCTTCCACGTCAGGCAGTGCCTTCAGCTCGCGATCCAGCTCCTGCTCCCATTCGTTGTCAAAATGGCGGTTCATATCAGGGAATGCGCCGATTCTCCAGGGTCGCCTGTAACCGGCTTCTCAACGCCTCGCGCGCGCGGAAGATGTCCGTCTTCACTTTCGCCAGCGATACGCCAAGCCGGGAAGCGATTTCCTCGTAACTCATCCCCTCCATGTGGAAGAGGACCAATGGAACGCGCTGCGACGCCGGCAGTTTCTGAAGCGCGTGGTCGAGAACTTCTTTCCGGTCGCTCTCCAGAAACGGATCCGGATCGGCGTCGGCCGCTGCGTTCAACGGCGATTCGCCCCGGTCCTCGGCCTCGTCGTTGGACAGTTCCGAAAAGAAGCTCCACCTCTTTCGATAGCGGGACAGGTGATTCAAACCCAAATGCGTCGCCACCGTTCTCAACCAGCCGCCGGCGCGCGGGTTCTCCCGAAGCTCCCCAAAATGCCGGTAGGCTCTCAGGAACACCTCCTGAGCAATGTCCTCGGCGTCGCTCGCATTGGCAGTAAGGCGCAGCGCCGTGCTGAACACCATGTTCTGGTGGCTCCGCATGAATGCCTCGAACTGTTGCGCGTCTGTCATGACCCGCGTCAGACCATCGCTCACGCATCCTACGCCCGAATGAACACAAGGCGCAAAACAGTTGCATAAAAATCCCTCGAAAGGCGCATGTCATCGGGCCGGAAGCGCCGGCGACGCCAGGCCCGGTTCGCAGGGCGTGTTCGCCGCCGAAGCCCTCCCCGCCGGACCCGTTGGCTTGCTCTTCGCCGGCGCCGCTGCGCACGCGGTGCCGGGCCGCACCACAACACCGGGACACAAACGCGGCAAGGGTTGCACGAGTTTGAATGCCGGATTCAAACGAGCGTTGGCTGAAGACACACTCATAACGCCCATATAACCCGGCACACGCCCGAAAGGTTTCAGCTTTTTTCCCGGCCCGACGCGGACGCAACTGCGGCTGCCTTCCCGCCCAACGCCGGGCATCTTCCAAAACTTGAAACTTTTCGTAATGTTCGCGGGTTATTCCCGCAGTAGGATGCGTTCAATAAAAACTCAACCCAGGACCTGTATGAATCGAATGACTCTGACCGCCGCCATCGCTGCGCTCGCACTCACGTGCTCTACTCGCGCCGCCGATACTCAACAGCCCGGTTTTGTTGACTTCGGAACGTTCGCGCCGCCCTCATCCGGCGGCAGCTTCGTGGAGGTGAATATCGGCAAGACACTCATCTCCCTTGCCTCGCGCATGATCCCCGAGGACGAGCCCGAGGTCAGCAGACTGCTCAACGGCCTCCACCTGATCCGCGTCAACGTCGTCGGTATCGACGACAGCAACCGCGCCGATCTCGAGAAACGGGCGAAAGACATCCGGTCGAAACTGGACAAGGACGGCTGGGAACGCGTCGTCGCGGCCATACAGCAGGACAGGGACGTCGGGCTTTACATCAAGGCGCAGGGCGAGGACGCGATTGCCGGGCTGGCGATGGTCGTCATCGAACCCCAGGCGCAGGCGGTGTTTATCAACGTGGTCGGCAACATCCGTCCCGAACAGCTCGCCATGGTGGGTGAACGAATGAACATCGAACAACTCAAGCGATTCGGCCCGCCTCCGAAACAGAAGACCGAAGCGAAAGACAGCACAGCGCCGGAGAAGAAGAGTGAGGCACCGTCCGGATCGACCACCCTGACCCCGGTGGGGCGAGCGTCCTCGCGAGCCGTCGTCCGACTACCGTGATCGAACGAAACGCACAGGCCTTCTGACTGAAAACTACCCCCTGGACTCTGTTCTTGATCATTACTGGCTACCAGCGTCATCGAACCACGGCTCGCGAGGACGCTCACCCACCGAGGGATACCCGATCGCCAGCTATCCTGAATCCCAAGCCGCTCCCTGGATGTTGGGTGTTCGATGTTGGACGTTTTCTCCGCCCTCTCATTCCCTCGCCATTCTCACCAGCTCCCAATACGGCGGCGTGTATCCTTTTCTCTCCCTGAACTCCGCGGCCTTCGCCAGCAGTCGTTCGGCCATCGCTTCATGCCTTCGCTGGAAGCGATCCACCCGCAGCGCCTGCGTGGCGGTCATCCCTTCCGGCACCGGACCGACCCCGCCAAGCAGGTTCAGCACAACACTGTAGGCTTTGGACACCCGCGCGAAGGGCAGGAGCCAATGTGAGTAGGACAACCCCTCACCCGGACGTCCCTGTTCAATCATAGCGTCCGTGACGGCGTCATCCACATGCGCCTTGAACAGCGTCTCTCGATCGCGCCACTCGGCGACGATGCGCAACTGAGGATCATGTTCGAGGTCGGCCGGTTCCTCGGTTTCGAAATAACGCACGCCGACGGAGGCCAGCCACCCGGCCACAACCGGCGATGAAATACGCGTGCGAGCGAGCCACAGCCGGATGCCCTGGCGCGCGTAGGCGCTGGACGCCACTTCCGAACAGAACTGCGTCGCCGGATCGTTGTGGTCCATGGCGAAGTCGTACGGGATGTGCCGCCCTCGCGCCTCACGGAGCGCCGCCTGCGCGGCTTTGTGCGGCAGCAGCGGATCCGCCCGCATGGCCGGCAGGTCCGACCTCAACCGCAGCACGAGAATGCGCAGCTTCTTGTCTTTGAGGTAATCCTCGATCGAACTGACCGTAACACCGCATTCGATGTGGGATTCGATGATGTGCGCCTCCCCGGTCTCGCCCACGTGGAGCAAAGCCACATGCGAAAAACTTCCCGGGAAATCGTTGCCGCGCGCGATCAACGCCGAAGTCGGCGCCCCGCCCCGCGAAACCAGCAGATCGCCGCTGTGCACCTTTACGCCGTAACGAACGATGTAGGGACAGGCCGAAGGTTCGTCAGAAGTAACGGTCAGCGACGGAAACGATGCATTCGTCGGCGCCTGGAGCATCGCTTCCTCGAGGGCCATGCGCGTGCCCGAGAGCATGCGGTAGAGGCGAGCCCGCGCGGCAGGATCGCCGGGATCCCATCGCTCGGACTGGAGCTTCACGGCTGCTTGCGCCCGGCAGACCGCTCCCGCGTATTGTTCCAGCCATTGCGGGCATGCGGCGACCAGCGGGGCAAGTTCAAACAGTGAGTCTTCGAGACGGTCCAGTTCGCCGGCATCCGGAGAAAGCTCTGCGCTGTGCAGGCCGGCGATGCGATTGGAGACGTCCAACAGGCGCGCTTCAATGTTGGTTGAGAGCAACTCGCAGCCGGTTGATCGGGCCTCGACGAACTGCTGTTCGAGGCCGGACCAGAACGCATCGCGGTTCCAGGCGAACGGTTCCTGTCCCGCCCCGGTTGCGCGCGGGAGTTCCCGGTCGGGAATGAGCAGCAGGAGATAGGAAGCGACAAGAACCAGGCCCGCTGCCAGCAGCCGCCTGCGAGTGCGTGTCTTGAGCATCGATTGGTTGCGGTGTCCGCCGGCGCTGCGGCCCGAAGGCGCTGGTCGGTCTCAGGCGTCCACCCGGCGAAGCCGAAGCAGATACCTTGACGCGGAGGCTACTTCAGCACCCGTTCGATCCCCGCTTCGCGGGCCAGTTCCCGATGGATCTTCGCCACGCGCTCGATCTGTCCCTTCGCCGCGAACCGCTCGTAAAAGCCGTCCGCCTTGAAGTCGCGGATGCGCCCGGCCCACGGACCGATGCGCTCCCGCCATCGCCGTTCCCGATCCTCCTCGGGCTCGGCATCCTGCGCCGACAGGTCCGCGCACACCCGAATGAGCGCCTTGATGGTCACCGGTTTGGTGATCATGAAATTGTCGTTCGCCCATGCGTCCTCGAACACCCGCGCCGCCGCTTTCAGGAAATCCCGCACCATGCGGTAGTGCTGCTCCGCATTCCGGTGATCCGCCCCTTCCCGCTCGATCCTCTTCCATCCGGCCTTCACCCAGCGGTGGATCTCATTGAACAACTCCGCCTGCAGAATCCACTTGTCCCGCTTGCTGCGCCCGCCCAGGCGATTGATGCGATACCGCAGCGGGCTGTCGGCGGAACTGTAGAGCAGCTCGACGATGCGCGCCGCAAACCGCCGGTCCGGTTCCGCCCACGACACGCGCTCGTACAGGTCCACAAGGTGGCTCTTATTGATCCGGGTGGGCGTGGAATTGATGATCACGAACATCTCCGTCGCGAAGTCCTCGCTGCGGCCGTCGAAAATCACCGCCGGCACATAGATCGACCCGGCTTCGTCCGGGTGGGTGCGCTCGTAGAAATGCAGCGCAGCGAGGCGATGTTGCCCGTCGATGATCAGGAACTTGTCGTCCGGCTCCTGGAGGTGGCCCACGGTCTTGTCGGCATCGATCGAGCGGAACTGGAGCTTCTGCGACGTGAACAGCAGGACCGTGCCGGGGATGGGCGGCTGGGAAACCGCCGTTTCATAGAAATTGCGGATCGACTTGACCTTCGATCTCGATAACGCCCGCTGGAAGGCCTTCTCGCTCTTCTCAATCTTCGCGATGAACTGCGCCACGTCATCTTCCGGTTCAGGCTTGTCCGGAAAAATGACTTCGCCTTCCTCATCGTAGAAACGGCTTATGAAACGCACCTTGCTCAATAAATCCCGGGACGGATACGCCACGAAATAAAAGACCGCGTCCTTCTGCCGTATTTGGGTTGCGAGCATAATGATTATTTCCTTATCACCTGTACGGATTTGCAGCATTCAGCCTGCCGTCCGGCCAAACGCGGAAGCCGTCCTGCCAAACAGACCCGCCGGACCTCGAACACTGCGCCCGCTGACAACTCCCGATAAGTAAACCGCTCGCGCGCGAAAGACAAGCATCGCGTCCTTTCCTTCCAGTCAGGCAACATGTTCCCTCTCTCAAAGCTGCAGCACACACGCGAGGAGTCCCCGGCCTGTAACATCCGATGTCAGGAATGCCCTCCCCTCTGTCTCGAAGACCGCCACTCCCGGTGCCATTTGGCCGCGGCTGCTCGCTCTTTTTCAGGATGAAATTGTCCGCCGCGGGTATATGGTGAAGCCGCCCATGCAGGCTTTCCGTTTCCATCCGGCCATACACGCCTGGTTCGAGCGCAGGTTCGGCTCTCCCACCGAACCGCAGGCCCTGGGCTGGCCTGCCATCCAGTCCGGCAACCACACGCTCATCGCCGCCCCCACCGGGTCCGGAAAGACCCTTGCCGCCTTTCTCGCCTCCCTGGACGCCGAATTCCGCCTCGGGCTGGAAGGCCAGTTGCGCGACGAAACCCACGTGGTCTATGTCTCGCCGCTCAAGGCGCTGAGCAACGATATCCACAAGAACCTGGAGGAACCGCTCGCCGAAATCCGCGCCGCCATCAAGGATGCCTGCGGCGCGGACATTGCCGTGCGTGCCGCCGTCCGGACCGGCGACACCCTCTCTGCGGACCGCCAGGCGCTGGCCCGCAAACCGCCGCACATCCTCGTCACCACGCCGGAATCCCTCTACCTGCTGCTCACCTCGCTCTCGGGACGCCGAATGCTCAAAACCGCGCGCACGCTGATCGTGGACGAGATTCACTCGGTCGTGTCGAACCGGCGGGGAGCGCATCTCGCCCTCAGCATGGAACGCCTGGCGGCCCTGGCCGAAGGACCGGTTCAGCGCATCGGCCTCTCCGCCACACAGAAACCGATCGAAGACGTGGCGCGTTTTCTCGTTGGCACGCGCCATCTCGACGCTCATGGCGCTCCGCGATGCGCCATCCTCGACACCGGCCATTCGCGCGCCATGGACCTGGCCATCGAGCTCCCGGACTCGCCGCTGGAGGCGGTGATGTCGAACGAAGTCTGGGCGGAAGTGTACCAGCGGCTGGCAGCACTCATCCGGGAGCACCGCACGACACTGGTCTTCGTCAATACAAGGCGAATGGCCGAGCGCGTCGCGCACAACCTGTGCGAATGCATCGGGAGCGACCTCGTCCTGTCGCACCACGGCAGTCTTTCGACGAAACTCCGCCTCGAAGCCGAGAACCGCCTGAAGCGCGGCGAACTCAAGGCGCTCGTGGCTACAGCATCGCTCGAGCTGGGCATCGATATCGGTTCCGTTGACCTCGTGTGTCAGTTGGGAACAACGCGCTCGATCGCCACGCTGCTTCAGCGGGTCGGCCGGGCGGGCCATCATCGCGGCGGGCTTCCCAAAGGCAGGCTGTTTCCCCTGACGCGCGATGAACTGGTCGAATGCGTCGCCCTCTTGAGGTCCATCGCCCGCGGCGACCTCGACCGGCTGCATATCCCGGCAAAACCGCTCGATGTGCTCGCGCAACAGATTGTCGCCTGCGCCACCACCGACGATTGGCGCGAGGATGCCCTGTTCGACCTCGTCCGGTCGGCATATGCCTATCGGGATCTCAGCCGGCCTGAGTTCGACGAAGTCGTCCGGATGCTGGCGGAGGGCTTCAGCACGAAGCGGGGCCGCCGTTCCGCCCTCATTCACCACGACGGCGTCAACCATCGCATTCGCGCCCGGCGCGGGGCGCGTCTCCTCGCTCTCACCTCCGGCGGCGCAATTCCCGACACTGGAGACTATCGCGTCATGCTGGCTCCGAACGATACCTTCATCGGGACGGTGCACGAGGATTTCGCGGTGGAAAGCATGGCCGGCGACATCTTCCAACTGGGGAACGCCTCGTGGCGGATTCTGCAGATCGGCGCCGGCACCGTGCGTGTGGAGGACGCCCACGGCGCGCCGCCGGGCATCCCGTTCTGGCTCGGCGAAGCGCCCGCGCGAACCAACGAGGTATCCCGCGCAGTGGCGGAACTGCGCGCGGAAGCGGAGCTGGTGATCGTGCGCGCCCGGGCGCAGCCTCCGCAGACGGCGGATGAAGCGCGACGGGAAGCGTTGATCGCATGGCTCCAGCAACAGGAGTGGGGACGCGCCGTCTCCGCAAATCCAGCGAACCGAGCGCAACCTCCCCTGCCCGCTTCAGGTGCCCGCCAACTGGCCGAATACTTCCTCGAGGGGCACCGGTCGCTCGGCGCCCTTCCCTCTCAGGACAAGCTGATCATCGAACGTTTCTTCGACGAGTCGGGTGGAATGCAACTGGTCATTCATTCCCCCTTCGGCTCCCGGCTGAACCGCGCATGGGGCCTTGCCCTGCGCAAACGCTTTTGCCGCACGTTCAATTTCGAACTGCAAAGCGCCGCCACGGACGACGCCATCGTGCTGTCGCTCGGAACACAGCACTCCTTCCCGCTGGATGAAGTGTTCCGATACCTGCGCAGCGACAGCGTCCGGGACCTCCTGGTTCAGGCGCTGCTCGATGCGCCCATGTTCGCCATCCGCTGGCGCTGGAACGCGTCGCGTTCGCTCGCTCTGCCCAGACAACGCGGCGGCCGCAAGATTCCCGCCCCGCTACAGCGGATGGAATCCGAAAACCTCCTGGCAGCGATCTTTCCCGACCAGCTTGCCTGTCTCGAGAACATCGCCGGCGACCGTCAGGTGCCGGATCACCCGCTCGTTCGACAGACCATTGACGATTGCCTGACCGAGGCGATGGACATTGAAGGCCTCGAGAACCTGCTGCGCCGGATCGAGAACGGATCCATCGAGTGCGCCGCACGCGATCTGCCCGAGCCATCGCCGCTCGCGCACGAGATACTGAACGCGCGGCCGTATGCCTTTCTCGACAACGCGCCACTGGAGGAACGGCGCACCCGGGCGGTTTACACTCGCCGCGCAAGCCAACCTTCCAACGCCGACGAACTCGGCATTCTCGACGTTCAGGCCATCAACGGCGTTTGCGAAGAAGCATGGCCTCGCGCCACCAACCCGGACGAACTGCATGACGCGTTGCTCCTGCTCGGCCTCATGACCTCAGCCGAAGCGCAACGGTGCGCCCGCGCCGCGCAGAACAAGGAGTCGCGCCAACCCGCGCCGGACGCAGTCGAATGGCTTTCAATTCTGGCCGCCGAGGACCGCGTGACCCAGCTTGTTCTCCCTCGAAATGCGTCGGATGGCCATGCCGCAGCCCGTTTGTCTGCGAACGGAGACTCCGCGCGCGGCGCAGCTTCGGACAGTGTGCTTTGGGTGGCTGCCGAGCGGGTGCCTATGGCGCTGGCCGCCTATCCGCAAGCTGTTCTTCAGCCGCCCCTCCGATCCTGCGATGCAGCGAAGCGGGATTGGGATCGTTCAGACGCGATCCGAGAACTGGTGCGGGGTCGGATGGAAGCGCTCGGGCCGGTAACCCTGGCCGCGTTGGCTGTTCAAATGCGGCTTCCACACCGGGATATCGAACAGGCTCTACTGGCACTGGAAGCCGAAGGCTTCGTCTTGCGCGGCCGTTTTCGGCCCGGGCTCGCCGACATGGAGTGGTGCGACCGGCGGCTGCTCGCGCGAATCCACCGGCTTACACTGCATCGGCTTCGCGCCGAAATTCAACCCGTTTCGATCGCCGATTACCTGCGCTTCCTGATGGGATGGCAACACGTTTCGAACGAACACAAGGTCGAAGGGATCGGCGGGCTGGAAGCCGTGCTCGAACTCCTGGACGGCTGCGAAGCGCCGGCAGGCGCATGGGAACCGTCTGTCCTTGCCGCGCGCGTAAAGGACTACGACCCGCAATGGCTGGACCAACTCTGCTTCACCGGGCGCGCCGGATGGGGCCGATTTTCCGTGCCCCGGAATCCTGCCGCGGGAAGGTTCACCCCCCTGCGATCGAGTCCGATCACACTGTTCCTGCGCGAACATCGGGAAGCCTGGCTTACACTGGCCGGTCCTCCCGCTTCAAACGGATTCTCCCCTGACACCACGGCGGTGTTTGAAGCGCTGGCTCAGGGCGGCGCGCTGTTCTTCGGAGAAATCGTCGAACGCACCCGGCTCCTGCAATCGCGCGTCGAACAGGCTCTGGGCGAACTCGCCACCCAGGGATGGGTCACGTCCGACAGTTTCGAAGGAATCCGCGCGCTGCTCACGCCTCCGGACAAGCGAACGCCGTTCGGCGACCTCAACCGCAGACGGCACCATCGCGCCGTCACGAGCATCGCCCTTGCGGGCAGGTGGTCGCTCCTCCGGGCACCAGCGCCGGTTCAGAGCGCCGCGCTCCCGAATAGCCACGCGGAATCGCCGTCCGACGGCGCGCCGGAGGCCGCGCTCGATCACTACGCGCGCGTTCTTTTGCGGCGATTCGGCGTCGTATTCCGGCGTCTCCTCGACCGCGAAGCCTTCCGCGTCTCATGGTATGACCTGAGCCGGATCTACAGGCGCCTCGAGGCGCGGGGGGAAATCCGCGGCGGCCACTTCGTTCAGGGTGTCGGCGGCGAACAATTCGCCCTGCCCGAGGCCGTCGGGATGCTCCGGTCGATAAGAAAAGCGAAACCCTCGGGCGAGTTGATCATTCTGAGCGCCGCCGATCCGTTGAATTACTCGGGCATACTCACGCCCGGCCCCCGGATTGCGGCAGTCAGTTCCAATCGGATCCTGTTTCGCGACGGCGTTCCGCTGGCGGCCCTGGAGGCGGGCAGGATTGTGAACCTGAACCCGGAGGCGGATCAAGAGGATCAGCGCATCGAATACTCGTTGAAAATCGGCAGACTGCCGCCGGCGCTCCGGCCCTACTACGCATGAGATTTCGCTCCTGCAGGGCGGCGTGCTTGAGTCTCAACGGCGGCCGTCTGCGCACGATCCGTCGCCCGCTGGTATTCTGCCTGTCGCAAACCAATTGGTCGTTGAACTGTTTCCGCCGCGAGTGATAGACTCGGGCGCCGCGGCGGACTGAATCGTTGGCCTCCCGGATCGATCGGGCTAGTCCACGCGCGGGCAGAGCGGGCAGATTTTGTTTTGTGATGAATTTCTCTGAGACGTCCTGCGTCGAAAGGTCTCCAATGCGCGTCAGAGCCACTCGGACGGTAGCAAAGACATTGGCAATTCTCCTGGTCGCGGCATCGGGTGCTCTCACCGGATGCCGCCACACCCGTGTCGCCACCGAAGGTTACGCTCCCGAGAAGATCAAGTACGACGAGACGTACGATTGGGAGATCAAGGAAGTGCTGGCACTGGCGAGGGAGAACCGATGGGAGGAAGCCTCGGCCCGGGCGGCGGCGTTGAGGCAAAAGGACCCGCAGAACCCCATGCTGGAACGCATTCACAACTGGACGGTCCAGCAGGGACGCAAGCATCGCGAACAGGCACTGGAGGACGAGATTCGCGAGATCGACGCCAAAAGCTCCGTCTTCAGCCCGAGCATTACGGACCTGCTCCTCGAGCAGAAGGAACGCGGACTGCCGGCCACCAAGGACGTCCGTGACACGGTGGACCGGATCGACAGCACGCCCTACATCCCGGAAACGTTCGGCAAAACGCTCCGCGAGAAAGGTCCGCTGTTCGACCTGGACAGCAGCAAGGGACGCATGGCCCGCATCCTCGAAAAGGAAGTGTCCATCCACCTCGACAACGTGCCGCTGGAAACCATCATTGTGAACATCAGCCAGTCCGCCGGAATCAATATCGTCGCGGACAAATCGCTCCCCGCGCTCAAGCAGACCTTGAGCGTGCACCTCGACAAGGTCAGGCTGGACGAATTTTTCCGCTACATTTCCCGCAATTACGACCTTCAATTCCAGGTGGGCGACGAGCTCGTCTGGGTGGTGGACGCGAAGGATCCAAAACATTTGATGGAGGAAACGCGGTTTTACCGCCTTCGCAAAGGATTCGTCCTGCCCGCGCAGTTCGGGGCCGATGAGGCCACAATCCAGCGCGTGCAGGCCAATAATGTGGTGACCACGACCGAGACGCAGAAATTCCGCAAATTCGTGAACGACGAGACGCCGACGATGCCCTCTCTCGAACGGGCGATCAAGGAACTGTTCACCGGCTCGAAATTCCTCATCGATTACGAGCGGAACCTCGTCGTCGCGCGGGGAACGCCCGAACAGCTCGAGGTCCTGGAACGCATCATCGAGGAATTCGACCGGCCCATCCAGCAGGTGCTCATCGAGGCCCGCTTCGTCACCATCTCCAAGCCCGCGTTTCTGCAACTGGGCGTGCTCTGGGAAACCGGACGCCTGTTCGGCAGCGTCCGCGACCCGGTGGATTATACCGGGTTGATCGGCCCGCAGGACCAGCTCAGCGTCGGCGTCGGCCTTCAGGAATCCTTCACGAACATCCTCAGCCGCGAAGCCCTCAGCGCCACCATCAGCGCGCTGGAACAGAGCGGCGAAAGCCAGACCCTGAGTGCCCCCCGCCTGACGGTGCTCAACAACCGCCCCGCCCGGATCAGCGACGGCAAGGTCCAGTACTTCTACGAGGAATACACGGTCAGCCAGACCATCACCGAACGCACCCTGGCCTCGTCCTTCGTCCCGCAGGGCAAACCCACCAAGATCACCTCGGGCGCCGAGCTCGACGTCCTCGCCAGCATCAGCGGCGACGGCAAGAGCATCCTGCTCGCGCTCAATCCCCGCGTGAATACCGACGTGGAACTCGTCAACCGGTTCACGCTCACCGACACCGAGGGCAACGCGCAGTTCAAGATCTTCCTGCCGGAATACCGCACGCAGGAGATCGCCACCCGCATGACCGTCAAGTCGGGCGAAACGGTGGTTATGGGCGGCGTGCTGGAACGCGAAAAGACCACCTATGTGGAATCGGTGCCCGTCCTCGGCAACCTGCCCATCATCGGCACGTTCTTCCGCCGGCGCACGGAGGTGGATCGCCCGCGCTACCTCCTCATCTTCGTGACGGCGACCATCGTGGCGGACACTGGCGAGTTCGTGGTGTACGACGACCCGGAACCCACGACCAACTAGCGATGGCGATCCGTTCGAGCCCCGATCCCCAACGCGCCCGGCCTCCCGTCCGGCGCGTTCTCGCGCTGGATCCCGGCGCGACTTGCGTCCGCTTTCTCCTGGCCGAACGCGACCTCGGGGGCGTGCGAATCCTCCACACCGAGTCCATCGACCTCCACCGCGAAGGCATGCTCGGTCCCGAGGAAACGCGCGCCCTGGTCCGGACAACCCTGGCGAAGCTCGATTTCCCGCCCGTCGCCCTCGTTCTGCCGCAGCACCTTTCCACCTCGCAGATCATCGATCTTCCGGTCGTGCAGGAAAACGAAGTCCAGAAACTCGTCGAGGAGGAATCCCACCGGCTGAGCGGCGTCACCGACAGCCCCATTGTTTACGACTTCGTTCGCGCGGGCCCGGCGGTGCGCAATCGCCAGCGCTTCTGGGTGACCCTGTGCCAGGAACGCGAAATCCGCGAGCGCATCCAACGGCTCGGCATCGAGCAGAATCTCTACGAGATCAGCACCACGGCCAACGCGCTGATCGCCGCCTACCGAGCCGCCGCTCCCCTGTCCTCCCGCGCCATCCTCGTCCACATGGGCGCACAAAGCACCGTCGTGGTCATCGTGCTGGAGGGCCAGGGCGTCTTCACCACCAGTTTCCAGATGGGCGGCGATTTTCTCACCCGCTCCCTGGCGCGGCTCTGCAACTGTTCGGACGAACGCGCCGAAGCTCTCAAACGCGAGGTCAATTTCTTCACCGGCCCCGAGGCGCAGCCCGGTTTTCCTGCCGTCGTGGACGGGTGGGTCGCCGAACTGAAACGCCAGTTGAACGAGTGGTTCGCGCAAAACCCGGGCGTGGCGAGCGAAGGGACCTCCATGGAACTGGTTGCCAGCGGCGGCGCGTTTCACCAGCCCGGCTTGCTCGATTATCTCAAGCAGGCGCACATGCCCTTCCGGCTGTGGCCCTCCGGCAACCGGTCCGACGCCTCCTCCCTACCCCCCGGTTACGAGGTCGCCTATGGGATGGCGCTGCAGGCTCTCGGCCATGCCGCGCAACCGGTTTCGCTGTTGCCGGCCGAGTACCGGCTTGCATGGAAAAAGCAGGCGCTCCAGCGCCGGCTGGAACTCGTGAGCGCCGCCATGGTTCTCGTCTGCGTGCTCGTCTTTGCTGCCGCCACATGGCACCAGTGGTCCCTGCTCAAGCGCAAGGAACAGTTGACCGACAAGGTGCGCGCGGCGTCGGCAATGGTCTCCGAAAACGCCCGGCTCGCCTCCCAGGTGTACGAGCAATACGAGACGCTGCGGCCGGTCTTCAAGCTCCAGCAGAACACGCTCGACACGCTCCGCACGCTCGCGTTGCTCCAGCAGTCCAGAACAAACGACGCGTTCTGGTACGTCGTTCTCGCCGACCAGCAAAGCTACTTCAGCCAGCCTGCCGCGCTCGCCACCAACCGCGCCGCCGGACGAACGAATCCTCCGGTCACTCCGTTCTTCTCATCCGACCTGCTCGGACCGTCCACGGCGCAACCCAGCTTCGCCGAAACCCAGGCCGCAAGCCCGGGTTACATCGCGGAACTGTGTATTCCCGGCAACGCGGAAAGCGCGCGGACCTTGTTGAGCCGGCTCGTCACCCATCTCAAAGACCAATCCTTGTTCTCAAAAGTCGATCTGCTTTCCGACGATCTGCGCCGCAACATGGCTGATCCCAAAGTCATCGTTCCAGACCGGCATTTCGTCCTCGAACTCGATTTCGCTGAAACCGCGTTCCACACTCCCCTGCCCCGCCCGGATTCTTCGCCCTCGGGCGACCCGTCCAGGCCGGGCCCGCGCCGGTCCGCGCGGCCGCCGTGGAGCGCGCCCGGCAATTCCCGTTGACGACAATGGCATCCATGCGCGAATTGAGACGAAGAACGCTGCTCCCGCTGGCTGTGCTGGCGCTGGCAGCGTATTTCGTCTTCGTGCTGGCGCCCCTGTCCAGACGCTCCGCGGCGCTCGACGCGCCGCTCGAGAAGGAGTGGCAGGCGCTCGCTTCCCGGCTCGGCGCCACCAACACTGCCACCATCGATTTCCAGGGCATCACCAACCGGCTGGCTCAAAACCGCCAGACCCTCGACGCCCTTCGCGAAGCCCGCCGGCTCACTGCGGAACGGTTGAAATTGCCCGAGGAAGTGCGCATGCGGATGAACTTCCCGTTCCAGCTCGTTGACTACGAGAACGAGCGCAGCCGGCAGGTCGAGGAACTCCGGCAGCTCGCGCGCCAGCGGAAGGTCAATCTCGATCCAGCCGTCCTGACTGCATTTCCGGAACACACAACCGACGTCCGCCGGCCCTCCCTGCTCTGGCCCGCGCTGGAGTTCATTCGGATCCTGCTCACGTCCGCCATTGAATCCCAGGTGGCTGCCGTGCATTCGCTCAGCGTTCCCCCGGGGTTCACGGACGGGCCCACGGCTCCCGGCATGCCGGCTGAAATCCCCATCCAGGTGGAGGTCAGCGGATCCATGGATCAGGTCGCCCGCCTGATCCAAAGCCTGCCGCTCAGGCACGATGAACTCGAAGCCGCCGGCCTCGCATCGCTGCCCACCAACAAGCCGGCCCTGTTCATCGACCGCCTCGTCATCCGCAAACAGTCGCCCGACAAGCTCGACGACGTCAGGGCTTCGCTCCGCATCGTCGGTTTTGTGCTGCCCCCCCAGGAGGTATTGCCATGAGAATTGAGCAGGCCCTCAAGAGCCGCGGTTTCGCGGTGACGGTTCACCTCGCGCTCTGGGTGCTCTTGTTTCTCGGCGTCACGCGGCTCGGCGGCAGTTCGCCCGTTTCCGGCGAATCCGAAAAAAGCCCTGCCCGCGCCCACGACCCCGTAACCATGGCCCGGCTCGAACGGCTGTTCTCGCCGGACGCCTTCCGCCCGCAGATGACCGCCACGAACGCTCCCAGCCCGTTCGCCACCCGGCACTTCATGCCCCGCCATACCCCGGCCACCACCCGCAAACTGGCCGTCACCTACCAGGGCTTCTTCCAGACCGGCGACGATCCGCGCCGCGCCATCATCCGGCTCGACGACAAAATCCTCATCGCCCGCGTCGGCGACCAGATCATCACCAACCTGTTCATCGGAGAGGCGACACTGCAAACGTTGACGTTGACCAATCAGGCCGCGCAGACCAATGTCCTTACCTTGAACACGAAAAAGGACATTGAAGTCCCGATCCAATGAATCACGGGCTGGAGCGCAAAGAAGTGGCTGAACTGCTGCTGGAACGCGGCAAGCTCACCCCGTTGCAGTTCGAGCAGGTCCGCCGCCGGCAGGAACGCCTCGGCATTCCGCAACACCGGGCGATTGTGGACCTGAACTTCGCGTCCGAGGAAGACACCTGGCGCGCGCTCGCCGAAACCGGGCGTTACGAGTTCGTCGATCCCACCGCGCTCAATATCACCCGCGAAACACTCGATCTCGTTCCGTTGAAGGTGATCTTTCACTATCACCTCCTCCCCATCGCGGTGAACGGCGACACGCTGACGCTGGCGTTCAGCGAACCGCCCCGCCAGATGGAGGAAGGCAATCTCCGCCTGATCCTCGGCAAACGCTTCCGCACCGTCCTCGCCACCCCCAGCGCCATCCACGCCGTCATCAAGAAACACTTCGGCCTCGGCGCCGAAACCATCCAGCGCCTGCGCGAAGAACGCGGCGGCGCCGAAATCACCCAGGAAATCGTCTTCGACGTCAAAGGCAGGGAGACTGATTCCGCCCTCGAAGCCACGGTGGCCGGTTTTGTCGATCAGGTCCTCCAGGAGGCCCTGCGATTGCGCGCCACCGACATCCACATCGAGCCGCGCGCCAATGATGTGCGCCTCCGATACCGTGTGGACGGCATCCTCGAAACCGTTCCTGTGCCGCCCGACATGCGGCACCTGCATGCGGCCGTTGTGTCCCGCCTCAAAATCATGGCCGGGTTGAACATCGCCGAGAAACGCCTGCCGCACGACGGCCGCATCGCCATGAAAACGGGCAACGAGGAATACGACCTGCGCGTTTCCATCATGCCCACCAAGCACGGCGAGGCGGTGTGCCTCCGGATCCTCGGCCGGCAAAGCCTGTTTCTCGACCTGGGACAATTGGGCATGGAACCCAACCAGGAGGCGTTGTTTTCCAATCTCACGGCGTTGCCGCAGGGATTGATCCTTCTCACAGGCCCCACCGGAAGCGGCAAGACCACCACGCTCTACGCCGCTCTGGCGCAGGCGAACGACGAGGGACGCAAACTCATCACCTTCGAGGATCCCATCGAGTACCAGCTCGAAGGCGCCGTCCAGATCCAGGTCCGCGAATCCATCGGACTGACGTTCGCCGCCGGATTGCGATCCGCGCTGCGCCATGATCCCGATGTGATCCTGGTGGGAGAGATTCGCGATTTCGAAACCGCCGAGATGGCCATGCGCGCCGCGCAGACCGGGCACCTCGTGTTCTCGACGCTGCACACGAACGACAGCGTCAGCGCGGTCACCCGGCTGCTCGAGATGAAGATGGAGCCCTACCTCATCTCGTCTTCGCTCGTGTGCAGCATTTCACAACGGCTCGCCCGCCGCATCTGTCGCCACTGCGCCCAGGAGGACACGAACATCGCCCCGGACACCCGGCAGGAAATGGCCGAAGCCCTTGGCATCCCGCCCGAGGAAGTGCGCGCCAGCGTCGGACGCGGTTGCATCGAGTGCAACCAGAAAGGACATCGCGGCCGCATCGCCGTGTACGAGTTCTTCGTGCTGAACGAACCCATCGCCGATCTCATCCGGCCGGGGCTGAAGACCAGCGACCTGCGCGAAGCCGCGCGCAAGCTGGGCTGGCGTTCCCTGCGCGAAATGGGCTGGCTCAAGGTTCAACGGGGATTGATTCCCATCTCCGAGCAGGAACGTTGGACCCGGATCGTGGACCCGGAAGCGCTGCAGCTCTGAGCCATCGTCACGCCCTCAGAATCTTCTCCATCGGTTTTCCCTTCGCCAGTTCGTCCACGAGCTTGTCCAGGTAGCGGATCTCCCGCATGAGCGGGTCCTCGATGTCCTCCACCCGCACCCCGCACACGACGCCCTTGATCTGCTTCCGCGCCGGATTCAGCCGCGGCGCATTCTTGAAGAAGGTTTCGAAGTCCGTCTTCTTCAACTGCCCTTCCAGTTGCTTCTGGGTATAACCCGTCAGCCAGCAGATGACCTGATCCACCTCCGATTTCTTGCGTCCCTTCTTCGCCGCCTTGGCAACGTAAAAGGGATAAACACTGGCGAAGCTGGTGCTGAAAATTCGATGCGTCGTTGTCATGTTCACCCAATCAGTCCCACCGAGGACCAGACAGGCGGCATTATCCGGAGACAACACTGTCCGGCGTCAAGCCACGTCCCACAACTCAAGCGCCTCCCGCAATTCCTCGGCACAGCGTTCGGAAACGATGCGGTCACGACGCGTCGCCGCAACGTGTCTCAGAAACGCCACAACGGCCTGACGTTGTTGCCGCGAGCAAAATTGCAGACGCCAGCCTTGGGGCCCTTCAACGGTGAGATGAAAGAGCAACTGCCGAAAATACCAGCCGAACGGCTCCACCGGCTCTGCAAGCGCCAGCCGCGCCAGCGCTGGAAAATAGTAGCGAAAACCCTGCGGCGTGATGAAAGCAATTGGATCTTACCCCACATTGCCGACATCCTCAATGGCGAGCGTGTCAAGATCTCGCGAGCGCAGCAAGGCATCGTGCTCCGCACACTCTTCGCAATGCGTATAGTTCGTGAAGTGTTCGGGTCTCTGTGCGGTCGAGAACACCTGCTTCACCTGCTCCAGGATTTCGGCGTCGGATGACGCGCAGGTCCGGCTGTCCGCCATAGGGCGCCGCCAACCTTAGGTCCCGGGACCAGGACGGTCAACCGCAGAGCGCATGCACCCCTCCTCGTTGCAGGCTTCAGGAGCGCGTCTGTCGAAATGCTATCGCCGGAGACGGTAGAAGCGGTTCGCCTCCGCCAGCGGAACCGCCAGCCGAAAGACGCCGTTCTCGAGAACCGGCGTTGCGACGACCGGCGCCCACGTTCCCTCCAGCGTTTCACTGGACTCAAGAACGAACCCGGTTGCGAAATCCGGCCATGTGAACATCATCTCGTCCGCTTCCACCGAGAAATCCAGCGTCACCGGAATTGCCAGGGCGTCCGGACCGGCAATGTAATTCGCCATGATCTCCTCAGGTGTCAGCCGCCCGTGATAGATGCGAAACTCGTCGATCGTGGCATTCAACCACGCGTCCGCGCTGAACAAGGATCGGCCCAGATACGCAAAGGCAGAGCTGACCGTGCTCAACGACGCCAACGGGCCGGTCACCGCGCTTTCCAGGACGCCGTTGGTATAGATCGCCGTGTAACCCGTCGCCGGGTCGGCAATGCACACCACATGCACCGCCCGGCCATCGAGCGTTCCGGGCACGTCATGATCCCGCGTGCCGCCGGAGGTGGCGATGGCGAACCGATGCGACCCGCTGCCGGAGTGCGGTGTGAAAAACAGAAAGTTCTGTCCACTGCTTCCACTGGAGTTGCCGAAATCGAAAACGCGCGCCCAATCGCCGTTCACTCCGAACTCGGCCCAGAACTCGAGCGTGACAGCGGAGCAATCCGAAACCAGGCCGCCCGGCAGATTCACATAACCGCCCGGCGTGCCGCTCAAAACGAGCGCGCCGTTCGTGGTCAGGGCGTTACCCTGCAACGTTCCATGAGCGGTTCCAATGGAATCGATCGCGCCGACGTCGAAGGAATAACGATGCGCCAGGGCGGGATGCGCCTCGGCAAGGCGCCGCACCTCTTCCGGGCTCAGAGCGCGCCCGAAGATGCGCAACGAATCAATCCGTCCGTTGAAGGTCGGATCGGCGGCAAACTGGCTTTCGCCTACGTAATTCGTTCGCGCGCGCACCTGCCAGGGCCGGACCGGGATGTTGTTGTTGGTCGCGACCGGGCTGCCGTTCAGAAACAACAGTCCGCGCGAGCCATCCAGCGTCACCGCCACGTGGCACCATGAATCGATCGGCAGCGGCCCGGGCGCGTCCAGGACATGTTCTCCGCCGGAAGGACCGCGGATGGCAAAGCGCAGGCGCCCGTTCACGCCGTTCGACGGTGTGAGAAACAGGTAGCGGCTCGTGCCATCGCCGAAGTCGATAATGCGCTGCCAGGGATCTCCCCCGTTCCATTTGACCCAGGCCGCGAACGTGCTGGCATTGGCCACCGCGATCGGGAGCCGCACGTATTGCGTGGCACCGTCCAATTGCAGCACCCGCCCGCGGTCCGCTTCGTTCACCACAGCGGCGCCGTTTTGCAGGCTGCCATCGAACTGGCCCCGATGCTCCCGCGCGTCCGCTTCAAACGGATAGAACGCGGCCCAATCGTTGGTGACAACCGGCCACCCGTCCTCCGTCCAATGCAACCGCGTCATGCCCAGCCGAGCCGTGCCGTTGGCGGTCATGGCGTCGTAATAGTGATACGTGAGCCAGTTCGTGCCGTTCTCGACAAACACCCCTGCGTGGCCGGGCCCGACAAACTTTCCGGTGCTCTCGAGAACGAGCGTGCCGCCGCCCTGGTACATGTCCACACCGTTGCGATCGCGATACGGGCCGGTGACGCTGGTGCTGCGACCGACGCGAATCTGGTAGGTGCTGTCGAGCCCCTGGCAACAGGTATCCCAGTTGACGAAGAGATAAAACATGCCGTCGCGCTCGATCAGGCAGGGCGCCTCGGCCGCGGTGCTGGGCAACCGCCGCGCCAGGCTGTAGACCGGCGAGATCGGCGAGATGCGCTTGCCCGTCGCGGGATCCAGTTGGATCATCTTGATCCCCTCCCAGAACGAGCCAAAGGCCATCCACAGCGTGCCATCGGACGCGAGAAGAATGCTCGGATCGATGGCGTTGTAGTTGTTCCCGTTGCCCGACTGCAGCACGGGTCCCTGATCCGTCCACTCGTAGTTCGGGTCGTTCGGATCCAGCGTCGGATTCGTCACCAGACCGATGGCGGACACCTGGCTGCCGAAGGTCGAACACGAGTAATACAGGTGATACTTCCCGTTGAAGTAGGCGATGTCCGGCGCCCAGATGTGCCCGGTAAACCCCGGCACAGCCGCCGTCGTCCATGCCGGCAGCGTTGACGGCGAGAACACATCCGGCCCGTTCACCCAGTGGAGCCGGTTCGTGGACCACTTGGAATCGATGTAGTTGCCGGTATTGAAGCTGTAGTAGCGGTTCCCGTGCTTGATCATCGTGGACGGGTCATGCGTATTGAGATTGCCCGTCAACGGTTCCTGCGCCGCCGCGGACCAAACCAGGAGTGTCATCAGCACTGCGACCACTCCCCTCCCTGTCCTGCTCGCAGTATCTCCAATCAACTTTGTCGCAAACTTCGTCGCATCCCTTGTCGAACTCCACCCGACCCTCAGCAAAACCTCAAACAAAGAGATACGCAGAAGGGCTCGAAGGCGTGCAACCTTTTGTTGCATATGCAACAAAAGGTTGCACGGGCGCTGCTCTCTTTCGAACAAGGAGACACGCGCGCTTTGCGACGAAGCGATCCTGCAGGGCCGCTTCATCCGGTGTAAACTCCGCAGGACCGCCGTCATGGGCTTAACGCAGGGTCGCGCGCCAGAGCGTGACGCTCAGCGGCCGGACGCTGACGATGCCGTTCAGATCCGCCGGCGCGCCTTCTTCGACGTCCACCTTGCGCGGTTCGCCCGGGTGGTTGAACGCCATCGGATCGGGCCCGGTGATCGTCCACGATCGCGCCGGCCCTCCGATCCGGAGCGCGTTCAGGTTCAGTTTCATCCGCACCGCGTTCTCGGTCGGATTCACCACCGCCACGGTGACGGCCTTGCGATCGCTGGTCAGAGCCGCGGCAACGTCCAGCGGCGCGGCCGTATGCTCGACCTTCAACGGAATCGTTCCGAACTCCCGCCGATACAACATCAGCGGGAACGCAGTCGAATCGAACTCCGCGTGCGTCTTCGTGGTCTTGATGCAGCCGATGACGTTTACCGTCTGGGCGTAATTGGCCATGAAGATGATGTCGCTGTTGCGGAAATACTCGTGCAGCCCCGCCGCGATGCCCAGGGCGTCCTTGAGGAAATACCGCGTTCCCAGCTCGCCGAACACATGCGGTCCGTACCAGTAGTTCCATTCGTCGAGCGCGATGCGGATGTCCTTGCCTTTGAGCGAGGGCAGCTCCTCGCGGAACTTGCGATGCGCGTCGGCAATGCGTTTCACGTTGTTCGGAATCTGTGCGACGTGTTCCGCAACGGTGAAGTTGGCTCGCGTCTGGCAGTAGAAGTGTTCGCTGATCAGGTCCATGTGATCGGCGCAACTGGTCAGCATGCCGCGGCTCCAGTTGTTGCCTAGGTCGCCGGAGGCCACGGTCACGATGGACGGATCCACCTCGCGCATCTTTTCCTCGACCCAGTTGTGCTTCAGCACGTAGTGGTTCAACCGCATGTAACCGAGCTGCCAGTTGCCCCACATTTCGTTGCCGACGCACCACCACTTCACCTTGAACGGCTTGCGGCTGCCGTTCTGCGCGCGCAACCGGCCCATCGGCGTGTCCGTCGATCCGTTCGCATACTCCACCTGCGCCGCCGCCGAATACGCGTCGCCGAATCCCGTGTTCACCGCGATCATCGGCTCGGTGCCGATCAGCTCGCAGAACCGGATGAATTCGTGCATGCCCACATCGTTCGGCTCAATGCCGGTCCACGCGGGATTGGTGCGCGTCGGACGAAGGTCCCGGTCGCCAATGCCGTCGCGCCAGTCATAGCCGCTCACAAAGTTGCCGCCGGGCCAGCGGTAAACGGGCGAGTTCAACTGCTTGAGCAACTCCAGGGTGTCCCTGCGGAACCCTTCGATGTTGTCCGCGGGCATGAGCGACACGCAACCGATGCGAAGCGTCCCGTTGCCTCGCGTCGAAATGGTCAGCCGGCCGTTGTCAGTGTCCGCTCCCGCGACGAAGCGGAACGGCACTTTTGTGGACCGGGAGCGGACGCGTCGAATCCTGTGCGTCTGCCGATCGTTCGGACCGTCGCCCCACGACAGCGTGACGGTGACGGGCCCGACGTCTTCTCCGGCGAGAACCACGTAGCCGGTGTACTCGCGATCTTTCATCAGGCCGAGTTCCTCCTGGTAGATGCCCGCCTCCACTCCTCCGGCGCCGCGCACATGAGGCGAGTGTTTGCCGGAGAACGCGTCCTTCTCGACCATCGACACGGTCGTGCCCGCGCCGAGCACCTTCCACGGCGAAGCGGCGAGAACCCGCGCGCCCTCACGCGTGGTGCGCCAGATGTTGTTCGTCGCGGGAATGGGGTAGTAGAACTTGCGGTCCTCGAGCATTTCGGCCCAGATGCCGCCGTAGATGCATCGGCCGAGGTGCTCAATGAACTGCCCGTAGATGTATGGGCTGATCGGCTCGCCGGTCTGCGACGCATCGATGGTGACCTGGGCGATCGCGGCCGATTCGGGGTTGTTTTCCTGCGACGACGCGGGCAACGCGATCGACACGAATGCCGCGGCAAGGAGAAGGGAACGTTTTCGGATGATGGATTTCATTTCCATTTCAGGTTTCGAGTTGTTCGTCAACGGTCTCTCTGCCTCGGGGCGGAGCCGGCTCGTCCCTGCGCCTTCCCGGCCGTCTCGCACCGGACGGTGCGGGAGCCCTCGGCGGGGACGCCTGCCCCATAAAGATCAAAACAGCAAACGGTTGCACGACCGGCTCACAAGACCGTTGCCAGCTGAACAGTAGCGGAACGGGCCGGGAATTTGACAGTCATTTTCACTTCGCCATCGTTGCCCGGAACGCGACAACATCCGGCTCTCCACTGGATTCACACCGGACGCGAGCGGCAGCTCGTCCATCGGTCACTTCGGCGGATCCAGGACCGGCCAGCCGTCCGCACCCCAGCTCAACGTGCGAATCGCCAGCGTGGAATCTCCATTCGGACGCGTTCCGTCGTAGAAATGCATCCCAAACCAGTTCGTCCCGCCCTCGGAATAGATGCCCGCATGACCAGGCCCGATGAACTTGCCTTCGGTTCCCAGGAAGAGCGTGCCGCCGCCCAGCAGCATGTCCTTGCCGTCCTTGTCCAGGTACGGTCCGGTGATGGTGTCGCTGCGTCCGATGCGAATGTTGTAGGTGCTGCGCAGGCCGCGGCAGCACATGCCCCAGTTCACGAACAGATAATACTTCCCGTCGTGCTTGCAGATGAACGGCGCCTCGATCGAATCGAAGTGCGCAAGCGAATACATCTTCGAATCCGGAACTCTCTTGCCGGTCTTCGGATCCAGCTCAATCAGCTTGATCCCGCTCCAGAACGACCCGAAAGACATCCAGAGTCTCCCGTCGTCATCGCGAAACAGCGCCGGGTCGATCGCGTTGTAATCGTCGCTGGACTTCGATTGCACAACGATTCCATGGTCGGTCCATTTGTAGTCCGGATCGTCGGGATCCAGGGTTGGATTCGTGACCAGCGCGATCGCGGACGTGTTCCGTCCGAAACTCGAGACTGAGTAATAGACGAAGTACTGGCCGTCCACCTGGATGACATCGGGAGCCCAGCAGCTCATGCCGCGATTCTCCGGCACTGCCTCGGCGACCCAGGCGGGCGCGTTGGTAAAGATGCGCGGCCCGCGAGTCCACTGAACCAGGTCTTTCGAGCGGTACGTCGAAACGCCGCGGCCGGTGTGGAAGATCCAGTATTCGTCCTTGCACTTTACAATGGTGGACGGGTCATGCACGCGCATGCCGCGGCTGCCCATTCTCCTGAGGAACGCCTGATCCTCCGCTTGCGTGGATGCAGCATCACCTTGGCCGGCCGCAGCGCGCGTCTGAGCGGACACAGTCCCGGCAACTGCGGCGCCGAAAAGGCCGCACGCTGCGAGCAATGGGAGAACTCCGCGAGTCGCCCTGAGCGGGCGCTGCGGGCGCACGCCCTTTCCAATCGCGGGATTCGTGCTCGCCCCGCATCCCGGAGGCATCCTCCGTTCCGTGGACGTTGAATGTTCGACGCTCGATGTTGGACAGTTTCCCCGGCGCCAGGGCGAGAATGTGAATTTCATAGCGTGCGGTTCAGCGTGTTTCACCAGACGTCCGGACAAAGAGAATGGTTAAGGCGCCGCCGGATCGTCCCTTCGCGGAATCAGGGAAACCCGGTCCAGCCAGATCGTGCCGGCTTCCGGCATGGCGATGATCATGCGCGCCGCGGGATGCGACAGGCGCGTGTGCAGAGGCAACCGGTACTCGCGCCACACGCCGCCGACCTCGGGAATCGTGGCTCGCGCGCACACGACTTTCCCGTCCGGGCTTTCGAGCGACACCACCAGGCCGAAGGTCTTGTTCGTCGGAACCGTCCGGGCGCTGAAGGTCAGGTCGTACCATTGGTCTTCACGGATGTTCATCCCGCGCCGGCCGCTGTTCGCCACGCCCACCCGACCTTTGTGCGTCGTAACGTTCAGCCGCAGCGAATGCGGGTTGGCCTCGTCGGCCGGATTCTCGTTCACTCGCTCGATGTCGCCTGCCGAACC
>Ga0116168_1000522_pt1 | contig 36965 bp, 30 predicted proteins | sample AD_UKC129_MetaG_FD_89795 | JGI IMG/M metagenome (GOLD analysis project Ga0116168, IMG submission 89795) | Active sludge microbial communities of municipal wastewater-treating anaerobic digesters from Canada - AD_UKC129_MetaG | ecosystem: Engineered > Bioreactor > Anaerobic > Digestate | place...
AGATCCTGCGGTTGTGGACCTATGCGAAGCCGCTGGGCCTGGATGCATGGGCGAAGATGCGCTACAACCTGCTCGGCCAGGCCGACCATTGGTTCCCGGGCGAGAACGCTTCCAAAGTCTCCGAACTGGACCTCTCGGAGGCGCTGCGGCGCAGCCCGTTTGCAAAGGAGATTCCGGGCATTCTCGAAGAGGCGCACCGCCTCTACTATGAGAAGCCGGTCGAACGGCTGAGCCGGAGCTGACCCCTCCCGCCCGCGCAGCAGGCTGCTTTACTTCGCGCCCGCCGGCGCCGCGGCGTTCAGTTGCGACAGCACCGCGTCGGTCAGGTCGATCGCGGTGCCGTACAGAATCACCGGCGTGCGGTCGGCGCTCTGCGCGGCGGAATCAAATACGAGCGTGAAGCCTCCCGCCTTGGCTCTTGAGCGCACCGCGTCCCGAATCTCGATCAGCAGGTTCTCCCGCATGCGCAGTGTCTGCTCCGTGAGCCGGTTGTTCGCCTTCTGGCGGAATTCCTTGATGTTGTTCTCCAGATCGCTCAACTGGCGCAGCTTGTCCTCGGCGGCCTTCCGGCGGTTCTCCCGTTCGGAGGACGACAGCGCCTGATTGTTGGATTCCTCCTTCAGCCGGTTGTACTCCTCGACGAGCTTCTGCCGGTTGCCGAGCATCTCCTTGTCCGTCTTCTCCAGATCAGCTTTCTCCTCCTCCAGGTGCGCGCTGGCCTGCTTGAACTTCCAATAGTTGGTAAACACCCGGCTCAAATCCACAGTGCCGATCCGTATCTGTTGTCCGTCATTCGCGGTTTGCGCCATCGCCGGCACGGCCATGGCCAGCAGCAATACCACCGAAAACAATCCTGTCAGCGTCTTTTTCATATTGATGGAACTCTCGCCTCTGCGCGTTCAGCCGGATACCGGCGCGGACTCCAACATGTTCAGTCGGTTCTCTCTGTTCAAGGAATGATTTTCTGAATGAACGCGTCGCTCATCCGGCTCTTTTTCCGGTTCCCCAGCAGGGTCTGGGGCGGATCCCCGGCCAGCGGCAGGTCGGACGACGTGGTCTGTCCCACCACGTAGATCGCGGAGCCATCGACCGCAATGTCGTTCGGCTGGTCGTTACGCGAACCGCCCAGCAGAAACGAATTCGTCGTCAGCGCGCCGCTCGCATCCCACACCGCTACAAACACGTCGTTTGCATTGCGCCCGCTCCTGGATACCGCATTCGTAGAGCGCAGATCGGTAAAGCTGTTCTCGGGGAAGAAGTCTCGCACGTTGCCCACGCCCGCGACGTAGGTGTTCCCCGCCGCGTCCACCGCCACGCCGAGCCCCTGCGCCGGACGAAAGCTCCCAAAATGCGTCGAGAACAGCAGGTTGCTCCCGCCGCCCGGCCCGATCCGTGCCACAAATGGATGCTGGAAAAAGTTCGAGACCGCTGGCAGAGCCGAATTGACCACCGGAAAACCCGACGACAGTGTGTAACCGGTGACGGAAGCGTTACCGTCGCCGTCCACGGCAATGTCCATCCCCACGTCATCGCTGATTCCGCCCAGATAGGTCGAATAGACCAGCGCCGATCCATCCGCGGTCAGTTCGGTCACGAAGGCATCCGTGCGCGGCGACCGTCTGCCCGTGCCGTTCAACCGATCAGCCGTCACCAGATTCGTGCCCTGGACAAAGGTGAGCGGATTCAGGATGGGAAAGTTGGTGGAGGACGTGACGCCCGTCACAAGAACGTTCCCCGACGGACCCAGGGCCAGGGATTGCGCATAGTCCATCTGCTCGCCGCCCAGGTATGTCGAAAACACGCAGTTCGTGCCGTGCGTCAATCTCACCACGAACGCGTCCGTCCTCCCGCCGATATTCGTCTGGAAACCGCCGAAGTCCACCGGTCGCGGAATGAAGTTGGTGGATTCCGTCAGCCCCGCCACGTAAACATCGGGTCCGGAGACCGCAATGCCGAACCCGCCGTCCCGCCGGTTGCCGCCGAGGATCAGCGAATACACCAGGCCGGCGCCATCCGGCGTCAACGCCGTCACGAAGGCATTCACCGGGTGCACCCGAAACGCGTTGTTGTTGCGGCCAAAATCACTGAGCTTCGGACTGATCGGATTGTTCGTCGGAACCAGGGGAAAATCTCTCGAATCCGTGAACCCGGTGATGTAGGCCACGCCTGTCGCATCCACCGCAATCGCCATGGCGCCGTCATCGGTCCGCCCGCCGAAATACGTGAGGTACACCAACTGATTCGAGACCGCGTCGTACTTCGCCACAAACGCGTCCCCGAACGGCCCGATCCCGCCGCCATACCGGGTCTGAAACCCCGATACGCCGGGCAGGTCTTTCGACAATGTCTCGCCCGCCACGTAAATGTTCCCGGCCGGATCCACGGCCACCGCGTGAGCGTAGTCCGCCTTCGCCCCGCCCAGGTAGGTTGAGAACGTCAGGACCGGATCGATCACCAGCGCGCGCGATCGGTCATAGTTGGCCAGCTCGAACGCCACGCGGTTGTGGCCAATCCGCCGATACCGGCCTTCGATCTGTTTCCTCTCTTCGCCCTCCTGATACACCACGGGCCGATGCTGCCGGATCTGCGCGCCGCCCACCTGCAACACCAGGTCGCCCGAGTCCGTGATCTTCAACCGGTCCGCGCCTTCCACGCGCAACCGGATCTGCCCGGGATCCGCTCCGGGCTGCACGTGGAAATCGTATTCGAGCCGTCCTGCCGCATCGGCGTAGTAAACGAGGTGGATCCCGGGATAAATGTTCTCGACCTGCACGCGGCCATACAACGGGATGCCGGTCCGCCATTCCGACGGCGCGCCCAACAGGTAATTCGCCTTGCCGGGAACAGGCTCCACTCCGTGCATCGGGGCCGACGCGTTGGCGTTCTCGAACACGATGCGAATGGTTCGCCTGCTCGCGCCGCGTTTGGAATCCGCGGCGTCCAGGAACAGCGTGACGGAATCGGCCGCCAGCAGCACCGCGCAGTTCCCGCCGCGCGCGATGTATGGGTGCGCCTCATCGGCCTGGCCGAGGTTGCGCTCGAAGTAGAGCGGCCGGGTGAGACCGACGCCAAAGACACTTCCCGCCGCAAGAACACATGCGCCAAGCGCAACCGACAGATTTCTCACAAATGAAGTCATGCTAGAAAGGACGCTCGAAACCGACGCCAAACTGGAACCGGCCCGAGCCGCTGTTGAACCGGTCATGGTGGATCGGGAAGCCATAATCGAGGCGCAACGGCCCGATCGGCAGGTTGAGCCGAAGCCCGATGCCCCAGTTGTCGTTGAAATTATCAAAATCGTACGTGTACGGACTCTCCATCACGTTCCCAACATCATAGAACACTGCAAACCGCAATCGTTCGATCAGCGGCAGGCTGTATTCCACCGATCCGAACCAATAGGTGTCGCCGCCGATCGGCTCTCTCGATCCTTCCTCGCGCGGACTCACGCTGCGGAACCGGTAGCCGCGCATCGAATACAACCCGCCCAGATAGTAACGGTCGTAGAAGGGAACCACGTCCGTCCTGCCGAACGCATCCGCCACGCCCGTCCCTCCCAGCACTTCCAGCACATGCCCGCTGAACAGGCCGCGGAAGTACCAATGCGTCCGCACCTCCGCCTTGTAGTAGTCCTTCTCACCGCCAAACGGACCGGCCAGTTCGATCGAGAACTCCGTGCGCTGCCCCTTGTCCGGCAGCGTCGGGCTGTTGCGCGTGTCCACGGCCAGCGACAGGTCGATCTTCGACAACAGCGCATCCCCTTCCTCGATCAGCAGCCGTTCCGGAATCGAGCGGAAATCCGGCAGTCCCTGCTCCTTTCTCGCGAACCCGTTGAAGTCGATGCCCACATTCTCGATGCGATACCCGAAGCTGCCGATGAGGAATTCGCTGCCGAGCGCGCGGGTGATCCCGATCCGGCCGCCGGTCCGGGTCTCGTCGTAAAGGTCCTCGACGCTGAGGAAGTGGCGTTCCTGGTGATAGAGGTCCAGCGCCAGTTGGAGGTGCCGGCCGAGGAACCAGGGCTCGATGAACGTGAGCAGGTAATCCTGCCGCTGGGTGCCCAGTTGCATGCGCAGCCGGAACTTCTGCCCGCCGCCGGTGAACCGCGGCGGATTGAACAGGTCAAAGTTGCCCTGCGTGATCTCGGCAAAGCCCACCAGCGCGTCGATCGAGCTGAAGCCCGCGCCCGCCATCAGGTTGCCCGTGTTCTTCTCCTGCACGCTGATCACCAGGTCCGGCCGATACGGCGTGTCCGTGGGCTCCGGGCGCGCTTCCACCGATCCTTCCACAAAATACTGCAACCCCTCCAGGCGGTGCCGGCTGCGGCGGATGCGCACCATGTCGAACGGCTCGCCCGGCGCCACCGCCAGCTCGCGCCGGATCACCCGGTCCTTCGTCTTCGTGTTGCCGCGAATCCGGATCTTCTCGATGAACGACCGCTGCCCCTCCTGAATCCGGAATTCCAGGTCCATCGTGCCGCGTTCCGTGTTTGGAATGCGCGCCACGTTCAGGTTGCGCGCCACGTCGATGTAGCCCTGCGCGCCGTAGAAGTCTTCGATCTGCTGGATGTCGGCCAGGTAGCCCTGCGGCGTGAAGACGTCGCCGACGTCCATCTTCAAGCCGTTAGGCCCGAGCTCTTCCGGCTTGATCAGCACGCCCCGCGGCTGCATGCGGCGCAACCCCTCCGCGATCTCCTCGTCGCTGAAGATCTCGTTCCCGGTAAACTGGATGGACCCCACCCGGTACTGCTGCCCCTCATGAACAAAGAGGCGAACAACGACCTTCCCGGGCGACACCGGCTCGATCCGGACATCCCGCAGCTCAAAATCGATGTAGCCCTTCGACCGGTAGAATTCGGCCAGGCGCTCCTTGTCGTCCTCAAAGTCCTCCTCCCTGAAAACGCCGCCGCGGGTGATCCATGACAGCAGCCAGTGCCGGCGGGTCTTGATCGCTCTGCGCAACTCCCGCTGGCTGAACGCGGTCGCGCCCACGAACTCGACCCGCGCGATCCGGATCCGCGGTTTTTCCTCGATGACAAACGTGGCGGTGCCGCGCCCCGCGTCCTGGTCCAGCGACAGCACGTACTTCACCTGCGTGCCCGCGTAGCCCGCCTGTTCGTAGCGCTTCTCGATCTCGCGCGCGTCCACGAACAGCTTCTGCTCGTCCAGCGGTTCCCCCACCTTCGACGTCAGCTTCTTGCGCAGGGCCGAATCCCGGTACTTCGTGTTGCCCTCGAACTCGATGCCGATCAGCCGGGGACGCCCCTGGACGACGTAGGTGAGGACCACTCCCTCCGGCATGGGATCCGCCGTCACCTGAATGTTGTAGAACTGCCCGGTCCGGTACAGGTTGCGGACGTCGTCATCCACCGCCCATGCCTGATAGGAATCCCCGGGCTTGACGCGGATGTTGGCCCGGATCAGTTCATCGCTCGTGGCGGGCGGGCCGATGTGCCTGATGTCCACCCGCAACACCTTCGGCGCGGATCGGCTCTGGTTTTGAGCCCAGGCGGAAAAGCAGGCAAGCAGCAGGAGCAGTCCGCAACAGCGAAACACGTATTTCATTCAGGTCAGTTGGGCACGCCGTCGTCGCTCACTCTTGCCGCGCTCTCAAATCGTGTAAAGGACTTCAAAAACGTCAGGGGCACGTCGCCGGTCGGCCCGTTGCGCTGCTTGGCAATCAACAGATTCACCGGCACCGCGTCGCCTTCCTCCGATCCACCCTCGTCGTCCTCGCCGCCAAGAGGTTTGTAGAGCAGACCAATCAGGTCGGCATCCTGTTCAATCGCGCCGGATTCCCGCAGGTCGGACATCCGTGGCTTGCGATTCCGGTCCTTCTCCAGCTCGCGGTTGAGCTGGCTGAGGACAATGACCGGGACGTTCAGTTCCTTGGCCAGCGCTTTGATGCCGTTGGAGATATCGGCGATCTCCTGCTGCCGGTTCTCGGCACGGCGCGCAGTAGAATGGAGCAATTGCAGGTAGTCAATCACGAAAAGCTTGATCTTGTGCTGCTGCGCCATCCGGCGCGCTTTCGCCCGCAACTGCAGAATCGACAGCCCCGACGAGTCGTCGATGAACAACGGCGCGCTCGCCAGCTTGCCCGCCGCGCCCGTCAGCTTCGGAAAATCGCGCTCGGCAAGAAACCCCTCCCGCACACTGCGCAGGTTCACCCGCGACCTCGAACACAACATGCGCAGCACCAGCGATTCGGACGTCATTTCCAGGCTGAACACCCCCACGGGCAGCTTCAGGTCCACCGCCACATGCTCCGCAATGTTCATCGCCAGCGACGTCTTGCCCATGCTCGGCCGCGCCGCAATCACGATCATTTCCCCCGGATGCAGCCCGCTCGTCATCTTGTCCAGGTCCGGGAACCCCGTCGCCAGCCCCGTCAACATCCCCTGCCGCTGGTGGAAATCCTCGATCGTGTTGATCGCCCGCTTCACCAGCTCCTTCATCGTGACCGTCTGCGATTGCACCCGCGATTCGCTGATGCGCAGAATGTCGCGCTCCACCTCGTCCATCAGCGCGTCCACCTCGCCTTCGTAATCATACACGCGCGCCACCACATCGGTGCAGGTGGCGATCATCTTCCGCAGCAGAAACTTCTCGTGAACGATGTCGAGGTAATAGCTGATGTTGGCCGCCGACGGCACCGCGTCCGGCAACGAGGCGATCGCGGCCAGGCCGCCGACCTGTTCGAGCAACTGCTTGTCCTTCAGACGCTGCTGCAGCGTGATGATGTCGATGGCCTCGCGCTTGTCATACATCTCGACCAGTGTCGTGAAAATCGTACGGTGGCGAAGATCATAGAAGACGTCGGCGCCGCCCTTCAGTTTCTCGATCGCGAGGCCCATGCAATCGTTGGGCGAAAGCAGAATACAACCGAGCACGCCCCGCTCGGCTTCGGGCGAATGCGGCGGCAACCGATCCACGGAGGCCGGTTCCGCGGCCGGTTTGCGGCGACGCGCCCGTTTCAGATCGGGAGCGCTCGCGGCTTCTGCAGAGACGGAATCAATCATGCGAGCAACAACACAGGAGTTTCAAAACGTGTTCAAACCCGAGTTATTCAAACTTAGTCACAGGTTTTTAACAAACCTCGCGGCGACCTCCATCTTTTTCTCTCCTTTGTGGCAAACCACGCGGGAAACATTGGAATCCCGTTGGAATCCGGATGTTCCGTTCGCGCGCGTGGAACTCGGCGTCTCACGCTCCGTTACCGGCGGGCGCGGCATTCATGCCGCTTGAGCGTGCGCCTGCATGCGTTCATCCGAGTGAAATCCCCCTGTGCACTTGCATTCGCACGCGATGCGACCTGAAGGTCGCGCCCCGGGATGCCTGTGCGACTCTCCACGGTCCTGGCCCGCACGCTGGCCCAACCCCCGCGTCAATCGTCAATCGTCAATCGTCAATCGCAAATCCCCTGGGTGTTGACTGTTCAAAAATAAAACAAGCCGGCCTGCAACGGCCGGCTTGTTTCTCTACCCAACTCCCTCAGGCAGAACCTCCCTTGCGCGATCAGCTCGCCTTGACTTCGATCTGGCGAGGACGCGTCTTTTCGCTCTTGGCCAGGTGCACCCGCAACACCCCATCCTTGAACTCCGCCTTGACCTTGTCCGGGTCCGCATCGTCCGGGATCGAGAAGCTGCGTTCAAACCGGCCATAGTAGCGTTCCATGCGATGGAACCTGCGACCTTTGGACTCCTTCTCGCTTTTGCGCTCGCCGGAGATGCTCAACGTGCCGTTCTCGACCGTCACGTTCACATCGTCCTTGTTCACTTCCGGCAGCTCCACCTTGATGGTGTACTCCTTCTCGTCCTCAACAATGTCCACCAGCGGCGCCCATTGAGGTACCGAGAACGTCTCGTCATCCGAGATCAGTGGGCTGTGACGGAAGGGGCTCCAGTCAAACAACGAGGACATCCGCCGTTGCAGCTCTTCCATCTCACGGAAGGGATTCCAGCGAATCAACGAACTCATACGCATCAAACCTTTCTCTTTGCAGACTGGTTCAACTCAGCACGCCCACCGGGTCTGCACTCAGTGCCGGTTGAGTGTGCGCGCAACATCCAACTCCCATTCACCCGAATGGGTCTGCCGCGCTACAATCTTCAATTGCAGACTAGATGCCACAGGATAACAATATCGTAAGTGGTTGATATACCGTTTATTACACACACAGCGACACAATGTCGCAAAGCCAAAAAAGGGTCATACTGGCTCATTCTGAGCTAAAACATTGTGCCGTATCGACTCGTATGCTAGGCCGGTCTTCTCTTCAGGGTTTCGTCTTCTGTAGCCGACGATTCAACTCCGGTTCTGACGTTCATTCGACAAGCCGCCGGATCCCGGAACCCCCATTCAACGGGATGCGCCTTGCGCCGCACGAAACCGTGGAACTGGAGTGAACCAACCCAATCGCTGTTTCAATTCTGAAGCAAGTGATCCAAAAGCCATCGTCTGCCCGGTGCACAAAACAGTGAATGCATTGCGCGATCACGGCTTGTTTCCATCGATGCGGATTGATACACCAACACGAGCATGCAAAAGCCGACTGCTCAACCACCGGCCTCGTCGTCCGTCGCTGCTGCGATTGGCAATTATCGATGGGTAATCTGCGCGCTCCTCTTCTTTGCCACGACGATCAATTATGTGGATCGCCAAATCCTTTCGCTGATCAAGGAGATCCTCGACGAGGAATTGGGCTGGTCAAACGCGGATTTCGGCCGTGTCAACGGCGCTTTCCAGGGGGCTTACGGGATCGGCCTGCTGCTCTTCGGCTGGTTCATCGACCGCTTCGGGACGAAGATCGGCTACGCGGTATCCATTGCGGCGTGGAGCCTTGCGGCCATCGGACACGCCGCCGTCGGCTCTGCCGCCGGTTTCTTCACAGCGCGCCTGGCGCTTGGGTTGGGTGAAGGCGGCAACTTCCCGTCCGCCATCAAGGCCACTGCGCTTTGGTTTCCGAAAAAGGAACGCGCCTTCGCCACGAGTATTTTCAACGCGGGCACCAACGTCGGCGCCATCCTGGCCCCGGCGATCGTACCCTGGATTGCCTATCAATTCGGATGGAGGGCGGCTTTTATCGCAGCCGGCATCGCCGGCCTCCTCTGGTTGTTCCTCTGGATCCCCTTCTACAACGTCCCCGACAAGGTCAAACGCCTGTCGAAGGCGGAACTGGACCATATTCGCAGTGATCTCGACGAGGCGGCGGCCGACGCCGCGGGCGAGCGGTCCAGGGGACTTGTTGCGGCCATGTTCACGTTTCAAGGCCGCTGTCCGCGCGCTTCCCTGTGGGGTGTTGGCCTGGCTCTGGTGGGATTGAGCTTCGTTTTCGCGTTCGTTTTGATGGACCTGTTTACCGTGCTTGGCCGCACGGGAACGGTCGTCAGCCAGATCATCGGGGTGGTATGGGCGACCGTGGCGACGCTGGCGTTGCTCTCATTGCAGGCGCGGCGCTTTCACGATCTTGGCAAGTCCACGGCTATGATTGCCGTGCCACTGGCAATCGCCATTGTCATTGCAGCCGGCCTGCGATCCCTGGCTGGGGCGCGGGGCCTCGAGTGGGGCGGTGACTGGCTCAAGCTGGTTTCATTATGGCCTGTTGTTCTGGCCCTGGCCGGGTTCGCTGTGGCGGGATTCGTCCCGGGCAAACCCGGACCCAACGCGTACGGCCCGGAGGAGACGGATCCCGGACTGCTCGGGCATCGCGAGACGTGGTCGTTCATTGTCGCCAAGTTCATGACCGACCCGATCTGGTGGTTCTTCCTGATCTGGTTGCCGGACTACTTCAAACAGACGCGCGGACTCGACATCAAGCAGAGTTGGATTCATCTGGTCACGATCTATACCATTATCACGGTGTTGAGCATCGCCGGCGGCTGGGTGACAGGATACCTGACGAAGTTCGGCTGGTCGGTCACCCGGGCGCGCAAGACCGGCATGTTCATCTTCGCCTGCTGCGTTCTGCCGATTCTCGGCGTCACTCACGTTGGCGATTGGATGGCGGTGCTCCTGATCGCACTCGCCGGTTCCGCCCACCAGGCATGGTCGGCCAATCTCTTTACAACCGTCTCGGACATGTTCCCGAAGCGGGCCGTCGCTTCCGTCACCGGCATCGGCGGTCTCGCCGGCGCGTTCTGCGGCATCATGTTCCCCATCTATTGCGGAAAGATCCTCGACAAGTTCAGCGCCGCCAACAACGTCACCGGCGGGTACGCCATCCTGTTCGGCATCTGCGCCTTTGCCTACCTGGTGACGTTCGCCATCCATCACTTGCTCGCGCCGCGGTTCGAGCAGGTGAAGATGAAGTAGTCGGGCACGGTTCCACTCAATGAGCCAGCAGGTCTATCTCGGTATCGACATCGGCGCCGAAAGCGGGCGCGTCATGGCCGGCCACTGGGACGGCAAACGCGTGCAACTCGAGGAATTGCACCGGTTCCCCAACGGCGGCGTGTGGATGAACGAAGCCCTGCGATGGAACACGCTCGGCCTCTGGGCGGAAATCCTCGCGGGCCTGTCCATCGCCGCAAAGCGATTCGGCAGCGCCATCGTGTCCGTCGGCGTGGACACCTGGGGCGTGGATTTCGCCTTGATCTCGAAGAGCGGCGAATTGCTCGGGTTGCCTGTGCACTACCGCGACGCCCGCACGCGGGGCATCTTCGCCAGGGCCTTCGCCAAAGTCCCGCGCGAGGAAATCTTCGCCGCCACCGGGCTGCAGTTCATGGAACTCAACACGCTGTTCCAGTTGATTGCGCTGCAGAAAACCAGCCCCGAACTGCTCGCCGCCGCGGATACGCTCCTGCTCACGCCGGATTTCCTGCACTTCTGCCTGTGCGGCGCGCGCGCGTCGGAGTTTACCATCGCCACCACCAGCCAGTGCGTGAACCCGAAGAAACGCGCGTGGGCCACCGATCTCCTCCAGAAGTTCGGTCTGCCCGAAAGGATCTTCCCTGAGATCGTGCCGCCGGGATCGCGGCTGGGCCTCCTCCGGCCGTCTCTGGCCGATCGCACCGGCTTGAACCGCATTCACGTCGTCGCCCCCGCCGCTCACGACACCGGCTCCGCGGTGGCGGGCGTTCCGTCTCCCTCGACCGGCAAGTGCAACTGGGCCTACCTCAGCTCCGGCACCTGGTCGCTCCTCGGCGTCGAGGTCCAGGACGCCCTGCTGTCGCCGCGCGTGCTCGAGTTGAACTTCACCAACGAAGGCGGCATCGACGGCACCTATCGCCTGCTCAAGAACATCATGGGCCTCTGGCTCGTGCAACAATGCCGGCGCGCGTTCCGGGAGAAGGGCAACGATCTCGATTACGAAACGCTGGTTCGCCTGGCCGCCGAAGCGCCGCCGTTCCGATCTCTGGTGGATCCCGACGACAGCCGTTTCCTGAATCCGCCTGATATGCCGGCGGCGATCCAGGAGTTCTGCCGCGAAACCGACCAGCCCGTGCCTGAGACCGAAGGGCAGCTCATCCGTTGCGTGCTCGAAAGCCTCGCGCTCACCTACGCCGCCGTGCTGGACGGATTGGAGCAACTCACCGGCGTGAAGATCGACACGCTGCACATCGTCGGCGGCGGCTCACGCAATCAGCTGCTGAATCAGTTCACGGCCAACGCGGCCAATCGCCCCGTGCTCGCCGGGCCCGTCGAAGCCACCGTGCTGGGCAATGTGCTCGTCCAGGTCCGGTCTCACGGCGAGCTCAAGTCCCTGGCCGACATCCGCGCCGTTGTGCGCGGATCCACCGAGGTGGTCGAGTTCCAGCCGCAGGACGTTTCCGCGTGGGCGGCTGTCCGGGAGCGCTTCGCGAAATTGCGGAGGTGACACCGAGAGGTGTTGACCTCGCCGTTTTCGAGCGTCAACCGGCCAGTCCGAACAAGCGCGCCAGCAGATCCCGCGTTGCGAGACTCGCCACCGCGATCAACCAGCGCACCAGCGGAATCTGCAACACAAGGATGATGAGGATGAAGCCGTACTGCGCGATGCGATAATAGGTTTCGAAACTCATGCCTATCAGCACGCGCATGACTTGCGAACCGTCCAGCGGCGGGATCGGCAGCAGATTGAAGAAGCACAGGAACAGGCTGATCAGCGCCATGTCCCAACAGAACTCCGCCGCCGCGTGCAGTTCCACGGCCACCCCCAGGCGCGCCATACCCACCAGCACCGCCGCCAGCATCACGTTCATCCATGGCCCCGCCAGCGAGACGAGAATGTCATCCAGCTTTGGCCGCCGCAGATTGTGCGGATTCACCGGCACCGGTTTCGCCCAGCCGATCAAAAACCTCCCGAGGCCGGAACCGCTCGCAGACAGAAAGATCATCAGCAGCGGCATTACCACGGTCCCGATCGGATCGATGTGGACGATCGGATTCAGGGACACGCGGCCCCGAAGTTTGGCCGTGTCGTCCCCGCATCGCATCGCCGTCCACGCGTGACCGAACTCGTGGAACGTCAGCAGCACCACCAGGCCGAGGTACATGATCAGCCCGTCAACAATCAAATTGGCATCCATTCAGCCCGTTAAAGTAGCCGCACCCCGCGTCTCACGTCGAGAAGCAACGTCAGCAGGCCGAAGCACACACGCCACATTCAACATTGCAGGCGACGACGCAAGGAGTCGTTTTGGAAGATGTGCCACATCGAACGACGGCTCGCGGGGACGCTTGCTCCACCGGATAAGGGAAAACATCCAACATCGAACATCCAGGGAACGGCAAACGGCGAATGAAACGCAAATGGCATTGGAGCGCGGCTGTGTCCCGCAGAGCGGGACCAGCCGCAGCGCGTGGACGAAATGTGTGACTCTGAGTTCAGCATGCGCGCGAGCGGAACATCAGAATCCCAACGGGATTCCGTCCTCCAGCCCAGGGTAGCCCGCAATTGCTGGGTTACCCTGGGTAACCAATCCCAAAATATTCTCAACCTCAACGAGGTTGCGCCCTGAGAAGATCACCTGAGCGCCATACAATCCGAATGGTCAGGCCACCGGGCCAAACCGCGTTGCGGTTCATGACCTTCTCTTGATGCTTACCCGGGGTTGTCCCGCGACTGCGGGACAACCGTGGGCTTTGCGATGGAATCCCTTCGGGATCTGATGTTCCGTTGACGCGCATGCAGGACCCGTGGACTCACGGTTCTTCCACCTGCTGCGGCTGGTCCCGCTCTGCGGGACACAGCCGCGCTCCGGCAGTATTCGCGTTCATTCGCGTCCATTCGCGGTTCACCCGCCGTCGCCGTTTCCTGGATGTTGGACGTTCAAAACTCGGCGTGGCCCGGCGTGCGCGCGAACGGAATCACGTCTCGAATGTTCGGCATGCCCGTCAGGAACATCAGCAGCCGTTCAAACCCCACACCAAACCCCGCGTGCGGCACCGTGCCGAACCGCCGCAGGTCCAGGTACCACCAGTAATCCTCCGGTTTCAAATGGTGCTGCTTCATGTTCTCGAGCAGCGCTTCCAGCCGTTCCTCGCGTTGCGCGCCGCCGATCACTTCCCCGATCCCCGGCACCAGCACGTCCATCGCCGCCACCGTCCCACCGTCGTCGTTCAAGCGCATGTAGAACGGTTTGATCTCACGCGGATAGTTGAACACCGTGGTCGGCGACTTGAAGTGTTCCTCGGTCAGGAAACGCTCGTGCTCGGACTGCAGGTTCAGACCGTGCTCAATCGGGAACTCGAACCGGCGCCCCGATTTCTTCAGGATCTCGATCGCTTCCGCATACGGCACCCGGACAAACGGCCGTTCCACCACGAACGTCAATCGCTCCCGAACGCCCTTGTCCACGAACCGCTCGAACACGGCCAGATCCTCGGCGCACTGCTCCAACGCATACCGCGCCATCGCCTTGATGAATTCCTCGCCCAGATCCATGTCCGCCTGGAGATCGCAAAACGCCATCTCGGGTTCGATCATCCAGAACTCCGCCGCGTGCCGCGCCGTGTTCGAGTTCTCCGCGCGGAACGTGGGGCCGAACGTGTACACATTCGACAGCGCGCATGCGAAGGCTTCGGCCTCCAACTGGCCGCTCACGGTCAGGAACGTCGGTTTGCCGAAGAAATCCTGCTCGGGCTTCTCGCCCGGCTGCCCTTTCAACGTCGTCACCCGGAACAGTTCGCCCGCTCCCTCGCAATCGCTGGCGGTGATGATCGGCGTGTGGATGTAAACAAAGTCGCGTTCCTGGAAGAACTGATGCACGGCAAACGCAAGCCGGCTGCGAATGCGGAACATGGCGCCATACAGATTCGACCGCGGACGCAAATGCGCAATCGTCCGCAGGAACTCCGCGGTATGCCCCTTCTTCTGAAGCGGATAACTGGCATCCGCCGCGCCCAGCAGTTCAATCCGCGTCGCGCGCAACTCCCATTTCTGTCCCTGCGCCGGGGACGGCAGGAGCTGGCCTTCGACGACCGCTGAAGCGCCGGTGGTGAACCGCTGCAACGGATCCGCGCCCGGCACGCTCGCGTCCACCACCACCTGCAAACTCGCAAGACAGGAACCGTCGTTGAGTTCAATGAACGAAAAACCCTTCGAATCCCGGCGCGTGCGGACCCAGCCTTTCACCAGCACCCGGTCCACCGGCGCCGTCGCTGCAAGAACGTGCTTGATCAATGTGCGCATGTCTCAACTGTCCGCCATCACCCTGGCCATCTCGAGCGCCGTGCGCGCGGCCTCGGTCCCGCGGTTGTGCTTCTTCCCCAGGCACCGCACCGCGGCGTGTTCCTTCTTTTCAAAGACGAACACGCCGTGAATCACCGGCAGCCTGTACTGCACCTGGATCTGCGCCAGCGCATGCGTCACACCCCAGCCGATGTGCTGCGCATGGCTCGTCTGCCCCTGAAAAATCACCCCAAGGCAGATGATGCCCGATACGCGCCCGGTCCCGCCGGCGCCGTCGTCTGCCACTTTCGCGGCCACGGCGGGGATTTCGAATGCGCCGGGAACACGGATCACGCGAACACTCGCGCCGGCGCGATTCAATTCCGCTTTGGCCGCCGACAGCATCCCGTTCACGTATCGTTCGTTGTAGCGGGAAGCGACGATGACGAACGATCCGGAACTCTTCCGTCGCCGCACAGTCTTGACAGGTCTTAACATGGTTCTGACCGCTTGATGTGCCTTACAGATTGTGATCGCCGATCGTGCGGCCGGTTCACAACAGATGGCCCATCTTGGAACGTTTGGTTTTCAAATACTTTTCGTTGTACGGATTCGGTTTCACGCGGATCGGCACCTGCTCGACAATTTTCAATCCGTGGCCTTCGAGGCCGACGATCTTGCGCGGATTGTTCGTCAACAGGCGAATGGTCTTCAACCCCAGGTCCGCCAGGATCTGCGCGCCCAGGCCGTACTCGCGCAGGTCCATTTCATAACCCAGCTTCCGGTTCGCTTCCACGGTGTCGTACCCCTGCTCCTGGAGCTTGTAGGCCTTGATCTTGGGCGCCAGGCCGATCCCGCGTCCTTCCTGCCGCATGTACACCAGCACCCCCGCCCCGGCCTCCGAAATCTGCCGCATTGCCTGGTGTAACTGCGGCCCGCAATCGCACCGGCGCGAACCGAACACGTCGCCCGTCAGACACTCGCTGTGCACACGCACCAGCACGTTCTTCTTCCCCGCCACGTCGCCGCAAACGAGTGCCAGGTGATGCTGCCCGTCAAGCTTCGACCGGTAGAGATGCAGATCGAACTGGCCGTAATCGGTCGGCATCTTCACCACCTCCACCCGTTCCACCAGCTTCTCGCGCGTGCGCCGGTACTGGATCAAATCCGCAATGGTGCAGATCTTCAGCCGGTGCTGCTTCGCAAACCGCAGCAGTTGCGGCAACCGCGCCATCGATCCGTCGTCGTTCATGATCTCGCAGATCACGCCGATCGGGCGGCACCCGGCAATCGTCACCAGGTCCACCGCGGCCTCCGTGTGCCCGGCCCGCTGCAACACGCCGCCCGGACGCGCCCGCAGCGGAAACACATGACCCGGCTGCACCAGGTCTTCCGGCAACGCCGTCGGATCCGCCATGATCCGAATCGTTCTCGCCCGGTCCGCGGCGCTGATCCCGCTCGCAATGCCTTTCGCCGCATCGACGCTGACCTGGAAATCGGTCTTGAACGTCTCGCGGTTCTGCTGAACCATCCGCTCGATCCCGAGTTGCTGCAGCCGCTCTGACGTCGTCGGGACGCAGATCAACCCCCGCCCGTACTTCGCCATGAAGTTGATGGCTGCAGGCGTGACAAACTGCGCCGCCATGATCAGGTCGCCCTCGTTCTCCCGATCCGCGTCGTCCACCACAATCACCATCCGGCCCTTTCGCAGGTCGGCAGCGACGGATTCGATGGAGTCAAACCGCTTTTTCATGCGTCGGATCAAAGTAGCGACGCTCATCCCGATTGCCAGTTAGAAAACGGACACTTGAGAGGCGGGCGCTTCGGCAGTATCTGTCCTCAGCCTCTATGAATGCGATCACGTCACGCGTTTCGACCGGAATCGCGGCCCTTCTGATGCTGTCCGGGTTCAGTTCGTCCCCCGCCGACACCGCTGCCTCCGGGTCGTTTGACGCCCGCCTGCGAGCTGTCCGCGAGCTCCGCCGCGCTCAGCCCGTGGACTGGGCGGAGTTCGAAAAGGCCGCCGCCGCGCTGCGGCGCGATTTCCCGTCCGAACGCGACGCCTATGACCCGTTGTTCTCGCTGATCAACCATTATCAGCCGATCGATCCCGATCGGGCGCGCAAGCTGGCCGAAGAAATGATCAACAGCCCGGCGCCCGAAGCCTTCAAGGCGCGCGCCAAAGGCGTCATCCATCGCATCGACCTGCTCGGCAAACCGGTGCCGTTGCAGTTCACCGCCGTGGACGGGCGCGAAGTGGACCTCGCCCAACTCAAGGGCAAGGTGGTGCTCATTGATTTCTGGGCGACCTGGTGCCGGCCCTGCATCGTGTCCCTGCCGAAGGTCAAACAGGCCTACGAGAAGTTTCACGCGGACGGGTTCGAAATCATCGGCATCAGTTGTGATGAGAACCGCGAAGCGCTGGAGACTTTTGTGAGCCGGAACGACATGCCGTGGCCGCAGTACTTCGACGGCAAGCGTCAGGACGAAAACCGGTTCACCCGGGAATTCGGCATTATCGGTGTTCCGCACATGCTGTTGATCGACCGGAACGGCCGGCTGCGATTCGACAACGTGAGCGCCGACGCCGCGGATTTTGAGGAAAAGATCCAGAGCCTGGTTCGGGAGAAATAGGAAAAACTTCCAACATCGAACATCGAAAGAACGCGACGGCGAATAAACAGCACCTGAAGCCGAGCCAACGCGAGCGCCCACGGAGCGCGGCTGTCCTCAGCCGCAGCACGTGAACGAAGCCAGCGACTCCGGATTCCGCTCGCGCTCGGACTTACGAATCAGGATATCTGCATTTGCCATTGGGAATCGCGCCAACGCGCCAGTGTCGGACCGCGATCTCTATGAGCCGCAGCAACGTCATCAACTCCGCAAGCCCCGGGGATCTGCATACAATCCTCGGCGTGCATGCCGGAGCGCGGCTGTCCTCAGCCGCAGCACGTGAACGAAGCCAGCAACCTCCGGATTCCGCTCGCGCTCGGACTTACGAATTACGATTTACCGATTGACGCCAGCGCGAGTAAGGGAACGTTTTCGGCACGTTCGCCGGCACTGCCTTTGCCATCTGCCATCAACATTCAGGCCGAAGGCCTGACACATGACAACCCAGGGCCAACGACGCCAATGGCCGCCGATCTTCTTTGACGTCTTGCCCCTTCGCGTGCTTTGCGTTTTGCGTTGAACTGTTCGCAAGCTGACCGCGCGATCTCGGTTCTTAACGCCAAGATGCCAAGACGCCAAGACGCAGAAAATCGAAGTCCAAGGCGTGACGCGAATTGCCGCCAATTTTCCGGAGCGCGGCTGTCCTCAGCCGCAGCACGTGAACGAAGCCAGCGACTCCGGATTCCGCTCGCGCTCGGACTTACGAATCAGGATATCTGCATTTGCCATTGGAAATCGCGCCAACGCGCCAGTGTCGGACCGCGATCTCTATGAGCCGCAGCAACGTCATCAACTCCGCAAGCCCCGGGGATCTGCATACGATCCTCGGCGTGCATGCCGGAACGCGGCTGTCCTCAGCCGCAGCACGTGAACGAAGCCAGCAACCTCCGGATTCCGCACGCGCTCCTGCTCATCGCCATCGACATTCACCATCCACGCTCAACGCTCCTCTCAACCACGGATGCGGGTCTTTACTTCGACTGTCTGATCCGTGTTCATGCGTACCACTAAGAGAAGGGTCCTTCTATTCTGCGAGGACTTTGGCCGGCGATGCTGGTGATCGGACGACGGCTCGCGGGGACCCGCCTTTGCTGAGCTTCGGCGTGGCAAGCTGCTCGCCCCACCGTTCTTATCCGTGTTCATCCGTCCCGCGGCCGCGGGATCCGTGGTTGCCCTTCTCTGTTCCCTCCTTCCTCCTGTAAAGAGTGCCTGCCGTAACGAGCCGAGCTCATATTGTGGCGGCGCCATTGAAATTTCCGGGGTGATTCATCGAAATATTCAAACTTCGAAAACAGGGATTCCGCTTGAGAACCCCCAGAGCGGGGCCTATAGCTGGCCTCGGAATTCGCACCCATGTCGAAAGACAGAATCAGAATCGCGCTTATCTCGCCCAAAGGACCGCTTTACCGCCATCGCGGCGGGATCTGGCGCAAGTCGCTCCGATATCAGCCGCTGACGCTGACGACGCTGGCGGCGCTGATTCCGCCGGAACTGCCGGTGGACCTTCAACTGTTCGATGAAGGCATCACCGACGTTCCGCGGGATCTCGACGTCGATCTGGTGGGGCTCACGGTCATCACCGGCACCGCGATGCGTGCGTACGAACTGGCCGATCACTTCCGCCGCCGCGGCAGCGCGGTCGTGATGGGCGGACCGCATGTGACACTGATCCCGGAGGACGCGGCCCCGCACGCGGATTGCATCGTGGTCGGCTACGCCGAGGATACGTGGCCGCAATTGCTGCGCGACTTTGTGAACGGCGAACTGAAAGCGCGCTACGACCAGGTGCCGGGCCTGAGCCTGGCAGATCGCCCGTTCCCGCGGCGGGAACTGCTTCCCCGCAACCGTTACCTGACCAACAACGTGTTCGAAGCCACGCGGGGCTGCATTCACAACTGCGACTTCTGCGTGGTGCCCACCGCGTGGGGCCGCACACCGTATCAGAAACCGGTCGAACAGGTCGTGGCCGACATCGTCCAGCACGGCGCAAAAAAGCTGATCTTCGTCGATCTGAACCTGATTGCCGATCGTGAATACGCCGTGCGCCTGTTCACCGCGCTGATCCCGCTCAAGGTGCAATGGTACGGGCTGGCGACGGTGCTTCTGGCTGACGATCCCGAACTGCTGGACCTCGCCGAACGCAGCGGCTGCAAGGGGCTGTTGATGGGGCTGGAGTCGATCTCGCCGCAGAACCTTCGACAGAATCACAAGGGCTTCAATTCGCCCGAGAAATTCGCCCGCGTGGTCGAGCGATTGCACGAGCACGGTATCGCGTTGCAAGGGTGTTTTGTATTCGGGCTGGATCACGATGAACCCGACGTGTTCCTGAAAACGGCCGAGTTCGCCGTGCAGGCGCGCATCGATTTGCCGCGCTATGCGATCGTGACGCCGTTTCCCAACACGCCGCTCTACAGGCGGCTCCTGGCGGAAGGACGGATCCTGACGCAGAACTGGGAACTGTACGACGGCCAGCACGTGGTGTTTCAACCGGCGCGCATGAGCGTCGAGGAATTGCAGCAAGGGACCGAAGCGGCATGGAAATACACCTACAGCGTCCGCTCGATCCTCCGGCGTATCCGGTATTCGCCGGCGCCGTGGCCCGTCCGGCTCGGCACGAACCTCGGCTACCGGTTCTACGCGAACCACCTCAGCCGGTTCTACAATTGCGATTGGATCATCGGCTCGACACGGCGCGCAACGCGCGGTCCCGAGATGGCGCCGTCACTTGCCTCTGAGGAACTGTCCGTGCCGGCTCGCGGGTGAACCGCCATGCGCCTCACCATCGTTCATCCCTGCATCGGCCGAAGACCCGGCCAGAAATACATCCGAACCTGGCAGATGGAGCCGTTGCCCGCCGCCACCATCGCCGGGTTGACGCCGAAGGACGTCGAGATCCGGTTCTACGACGACCGGATGGAACGCATTCCCTTTGACGAACCGACCGATCTCGTGGCGATCAGCGTGGAAACCTACACCGCAAAGCGCGCCTACCAGATCGCCACGGAATACCGCAAACGCCGCGTGCCGGTGGTCATGGGCGGGTTTCACGCGACCCTGTGCCCGGACGAAGTTGCGCGTCACGCCGAAGCAGTCGTGTGCGGTGAAGCGGAACTGCTGTGGCCGCGCGTCATCGACGATTTCCGGCACGGCCGGCTCGAGAAGGTGTATCGCCAGGAAGGCCGGCCGGCGTTGAACGGCTTCACACCGGATCGATCCATCTTCCGCGGCAAACGCTACCTCCCCATCGGGCTGGTCGAAGCCGGACGCGGCTGCCATTTCAAGTGCGACTTCTGCGCGGTGCAGACTGTGTTCGGCGCCACCCAGACGCGCCGGCCCATCGATCGGATCATTGCCGAAATCGAGTCGATGAAGCGCGACCGCAAGCTGTTCTTCTTCGTGGACGACAACATCACGTCGAACATGGCCGAGGCGAAGGAATTCCTGCGCGCGCTGATTCCGCTGGGCATCCGCTGGGTGAGCCAGTCGAGCATCAACGCCGCGCACGACGAGGAATTCCTGGAGCTGCTCGAGCGCAGCGGCTGCCAGGGCGTGTTGATCGGGTTCGAAAGCCTGAACCCGGCGAACCTGAAGGACATGAACAAATCGTTCAACACGATGCGCGGCGGGTTCGAGAAAGCGCTGGAGAACCTGCGCCGCCATCGCATCCGGGTTTACGGCACGTTCGTGTTCGGCTACGACGCCGACACGGAGGAGAGTTTCCCGGCAACGGTCCGGTTTGCGATTGAGCAGGGGCTTTACATCGCGGCGTTCAATCATCTGACGCCGTTCCCCGGCACGCCGCTCTACGCCCGGCTGCAGCGCGAGGGCCGGCTGCTCTACGACGCGTGGTGGCTGGACGAGCGCTACAGCTACAACCGCATTCCCTTTCGACCGCGCGGCATGCCGCCCGAGGCACTCCAGCGGAACTGCCTCGCGGCGCGCCGCACCTTCTACTCCTGGTCAAGCATCGGCCGGCGCTCGCTGGATCCGGTCAACCGAAGCAACTGGTTCATGTGGCGCAATTTCTTCCTGATCAACGCGCTGCACCGTACCGACGTGAGCCTGCGGGATCATTACCCGCTCGGAGACGAATCATGGCAGGGACCTTTCTTGACAGCGAACTGACCGTTGCGCGCGCCAGCCGGGTCACATTCGACGTCGCCGGGCGCAAGGACGACGCGGCCATTAGACGGTTGCTCCGCGAGAACCCGATGGCGGGACGGATTGCACTCACGTTCGAACGCGAACCGGACTACTTCGCCGACAGCAGCCTCGCCGGTGAAACCAAACAAACGATCGTCGCGCGCATGGACGGGCGGATCGTGTGCATGGGTTCCTGCGCGTTCCGCCAGCGATTCGTGAACGGAACGCCCGCGCGCGTCGGCTATCTCGGCGCGTTGCGACTGGATTTCAGCGTCGCCGGCCGGATGGACATCCTGCGGCGCGGTTACGAGTTCTTCCGCGACCTGCAGTCGGCCGGGCCCGCCGACTGGTATTTCACAAGCATTGCGAGCGACAACCTCCGCGCGCGGCGATTGCTCGAGCGCGGAGCGCGCGGCTTTCCGATATACGACTTCATCGGCGAGTTCGTGACCCTGGTAATGACCACGTGCTGTCCGAACCGCGACACCCGCGTCAATCGTCAATCGTCCATCGTCAATGAGCTGGCCGGGTTCCTGCGCGCATCGGGAAAACAATTTCAGTTCGCTCCCGCATGGAGCGCGTCGGATCTCGCCGATCTCGAGTTGCTCGGGCTACCGTTGGAGCGATTTCACATCCACCGGGAGAACAGCCGGTTCGCGGCGTGCGCAGCGCTATGGGATCAGCGTGGCTTCAGGCAAACCGTGGTTCGCGGTTATGCGCCGGCGCTCGCCGCCATTCGCCCCGCTTTCAATTTGATCGCGCGCCCTCTCGGTTTGCCGCGCCTGCCGCGCCCCGACCAGGCGCTGGCGAACGGATTCATTTCGCACCTCGCGTGTGCCGATGACAAACCGGATCGCCTGCTGGACCTCATCCGGCACTGCCGCGCGCTCGCTTCGCAATCCGGACTGGACCTGGTGACGATCGGGTTTGCGGCAAACGATCCGCGCCTTCCTCTGGTCCAGCGCGCGTTCCGGCACCGCGAATATCGCAGCCGGCTGTACGTTGTTCACTGGCCCGGGATCGGCCACGGCGCGAGCGATCTCGATCACCGCATCCCGGCCCCGGAGGTGGCCACCCTGTGAAACTCGATTCCGAAGTCAGTTATCAACTCGTTCCGCGAACGGATCTGACACCGTCCGACAAGAGCGCCATGCACGGACTGCTGGCGCGGCATTTCGACGGCGTCACCCCCGAACAATTCGCCCGCGACCTCGCCGAAAAGGATCTGGCGCTGCTGCTGCAGCGCGGCTCCGAGATCGTCGGGTTCTCGACTCTCCTCGCCTACAGCATCCGGTTCGAGGGAGAAACGATTCGCGTGATTTACTCCGGCGACACCATTGTCGCACGAGAGGCGTGGGGAACGACGGCGCTGCCGCGCGCGTGGGTCGCCGGTGTGGAGGCTCTGCGCGCGGCGGCGCCCGCTGAACGCTGCTTCTGGCTGCTGTTGACTTCGGGCTTTCGCACATACCGATTTTTGCCCGTGTTCTGGCGCGAATTCTTCCCTCGATTCGACGCTCCCACCCCGGACGCAATGCAGCGCCTCCTGAATCAACTGGCAAGCGATCGGTTCGGTTCTCAGTTTGATCCCGTCGCCGGCGTCGTGCGATTCCGGAACCCGCAACGATTGTGCGGCGGCCTGGAACAGATCCCTCCCGGGCGTGAGTCGGATCCGCACGTGGCGTTTTTCTGCAAACGCAACCCCGGGCACGCCAACGGCGACGAACTGGTTTGTCTCACGGAAGTGTGTCCTGAGAACCTCACTCCTGCCGGCCGCCGCATGATGCGGGGCACGGCGGCGCTTGCCGCACAACCTTCCAGCCTCTCGTGAGAATCGGCGTGTCCATCGCGAACCTGGCGTGGGGCATATCCAATCTGCCCGCGTGCCGGCGATTTCAGCGCGCGTTGAACCGCCCGCTGGAAACGCAGCTCCTGCGTTTGAAAGCATTGCTTCAAAAGAACGCGCAAACGGCCTTCGGCAAAGCGCTCGGATTTGAAAGCATCTCCAGCTACGAGGAATTCACCCGGCGCGTGCCGCTGACGAATTACGACACGTTCAAACCGTGGATTGATCGAATTCGCGAGGGAGAACCGTCCGTGCTCACGGCGGACCGCGTGACGCACCTGATCCCGACGAGCGGTTCGAGCGGCGCCCGCAAGCTGATCCCGTTCACCACGGATTTGCAGCGCGAATTCCACGCCGCAATCGCACCATGGCTGGTGGATCTGCAACGCTCGTTCCCGAAGCTGATCGGTGGCCCGGCCTACTGGTCCATCACACCTCCGGCCACCTCAGCCGAATCCGAAATCTCCGCGGTGCCGGTTGGATTCGACTCCGATTGCGCCTACCTGGGCGGAGCGCGCGAGACGCTTGTGAAAGCCACACTCGCCGTGCCTCCCGAGGCGCTGCGATCGATCGAACCCGAGCATTACCGCTACTGCACTCTGTTGCACCTGCTTCGCTGCCGCGACCTGCGGCTGATTTCCGTCTGGCACCCTTCTCTGCCGGGATTGCTGATGGATGCTTTGCCCGAACACTGGGAAAGGTTGTTGGCCGACATAGCCCACGGCACGGATCAATTCGGCGCGCTGGCCATGAGACCGCTGCCCCGACGGGCAAGGGAACTCGAGTCTCTGGACCCGCGCGAGCCCTCTGCGCTGTGGCCGCACCTGAGCGTCATCAGTTGCTGGGCCGACGGTCCCGCGGCATTGGCCGCCCGCGAACTACGACGTCTCTTCCCGAAAACTGTCATCCAGTCAAAAGGCCTCCTCGCAACGGAAGGCGTGGTCACGCTGCCCTTCGCATCCGGACACCCCCTCGCGGTGTGCAGTCATTTCTACGAGTTCATCGACGATTCCGGTCGCGCCACACCGTGCGATGCGCTGAAGGCCGGCGCTGAGTATGAAGTGGTGATCACGACGGGAGGCGGCTTGTACCGCTATCGCCTCGGCGACCGCGTGCGCGTCACCGGCCGGCTTGGCAGGACTCCGTCCCTGCAATTCCTCGGACGCGCCGGGAACGTCTCGGATTTGTTCGGCGAAAAGCTGTCGGAGACTTTCGTCGCAGAAGCATTGCGCGAGCTATTTGCCGAATACTCACCGCGCTTCGCGCTTCTTGCACCCGAACGGTGGCTGCATGCCGGCCGATACACGCTTTATGTGGAGGGCATTCCGGAAGGCCCCTGGGCTGAACGGCTCGATCGCATTCTGCGCCGCAACCCGCACTACGCCTGTTGCCGCGACCTGGGCCAATTGCACCTGCCCCGGGTCGTGTTTGTGACGAACGGCCACGGAGCATTCATGAAACGTTTCATCGATGCCGGTCGCAAGGCGGGCGACATCAAACCGGCGGCTTTGAGTTGTCTCTGCGACTGGGAAGAACACTTCAGCCTCGAATCAATGCCGGACCGCGCCCGCCGGGAAAACGCAACTACGGCCTTCTAAGTCGCAGCGCTTCGACCGCTCCCTCACCGCGTCAATCGCGAATCGCAAACACTGCCATGCTTTCGAAGGAACTGGTGGCGGCATCCACCGTGCCCGTGCCCTGCATCATCACAGCAGGAGTGAATCCGAACGCCCTCATGCATTCGCACCGTGAAGCGGCATGAATGCCGCGCCCCCGGCGCTTCGCGCGCCCCGACTGAAAGGCACCCTCCCTCGCGGTCTTTCGGCAGAAAAATTTGTTTCGGATTTCACCTCCGGGCGGCAGCCTACGGGCAAGGTGAATGGAGAGCAGACCGATTACGAGTTGCTGCGGCGTTACGTCCGGGACACGGATCAAAGGGCTTTCTCCGATCTGTTGCGGCGGCATCTCGACCTCGTTTACGGCACGGCGATGCGCCAGTTGCACGACAGCGGCGCGGCGGAGGAGGTGTCGCAGAATGTTTTCATCGCGCTCGCGCGCAAGGCATGGCGATTCGGCCCGTCCGATTCCCTGCCCGCCTGGCTGCATCGCGCCGCTCTCCTCGCAAGCAAGGAATGGCTGCGCAGCGAACTGAGGAGACGTCGTCGCGAGCAGACCGCCTCCGAACTCGGCACGACCATGAAAACGCACGAACCGGAGGAAGCGTGGCGCAGCGTGGCGCCGTTTCTCGACGACGGCCTGCTATCGCTGGGCGAGAAGGATCGGACACCCTTGTTGCTGCGGTATTACGAGAACCATTCGCTGCGCGCGGTGGGCCAGGCGCTGGGCGTGAGCGAGGATGCCGCGCAGAAACGCGTGGCGGCGGCTCTACAGAAGCTTACGGTCTATTTTCAGAATCGCGGATTCCGCAGAGCGACGCCGGCAATTGCCGGGGCGGCCCTGGCACACACGTTCGTACCGGCACCCGATGCAGTGGCAGGGCCACTCGTGTCCAGACTCGCGCACACGATTTCCTTCGGCACGCCGGCCGTCCTGTTGGTCATGAGCCGTTTCCTTGGCTGGACCACAGCGCAGAAAGGGGCGGCGATTCTCTTGCTCGCAGCAGCGTCGTCGGTTGTCTTGATTGCAAAGCGCAGCACAGATGCCGTCACGCAGGAAGGGAATCTTCAATCGGCGCAGGTGGCTGAGGCGGAAAGCCCATCGTCCGCCCAGGAGTTCGTTCCAGCCGAGCCGGTGGCCCGGAAGCGAATTCAATCTCAGCGGCGCCCGTCTCGGAGCCGGTCGAGCACACGCTTCACCTGGAATTCCGGCAGGCGATAGGGCTCCTTGCTCAATGCATCAACCGAACAATCCTGCCTCATCCGGCGCTTCCGAAGGAGCCTGTTTCGATCACGACCGACACGGAGAGCCCATCCCGGGTCAGGGAGGCGCTTGAAGCAGCGCTTGCCGAGCAAGGAGTGCGATTGATTGTGCAGGGACGCACGTTCGCGTTCCTGTTGCCGACCAATCAGCTTGAAAGGGCATTGGAGGTCATATCAGAAATTCCCGACCCGCTGGCAACTGAACTCTCGGACGACGAACGGATGGGCGAAGTCGATTACAAGGATCTTCCTGTTCCGACGGCGGCTGGAATTTATGGAGATCTGGTGGATCGCAAGAAGCTGCCGGGACCTTCCGTTGGGTATGGCAGCATCTCCTTTCAAACACACGCGCCTATATCCCGCAGTGAAGCGGCATACGCCATTGAGGTGCTCTTTGCCTGGAACGGCGTGGCTTTCGAGCGCGTGGGTGAGAAGGAGTTCCGGCTGATTCCCGCGCCCGAGCCGGGCCAGTCCTCGCCCGTCCAAACGAATCGCTGAACGTCTGGTTTGACGAGTCGTTCCTTCGACGTCGTAGCCGTTTCCGTCCGCACCGCGGCTCGCGGGATCCGTGGTTAAGGGACCGGTTGAGAGTGGATGGGTGATCGTTGATCGTGAGATCAGTCGCGCTCCGGACCGCGGGTCTGCGACGTCTGCCACCCGCAGCAGCGTCCGACGGCACGCAAGCGTTCAATTCACCAGTTGAGCACGACCAACGACACGCCCTGGCGCGGGAGGATGAACTTCAGCGTTCCTGTGCCGTTCGACAGTTGAATCGTCGGATCGGTTTCCATCGCCGTCAATTCGCTGGCGCGCTCGAGCTGGCGATACTCCCGCTCGTTCGGAGCCACCGGCGACCCCATTCGCTTCCACTCCGCATACGCGTTGCTGTGCGCCTCATCGATCCGGTAATGCGTCAGCTTCGCCTCCGGGACATCGGCCGGCAGACCTGACAACGCCAGTTCCACATCTGCATCCGGCCCGGGAATGTCGTCGTCGTGATAGTGCCACACCATCACCGTCATCTTGCGCGCCTGCGCATCCATGGCCGCGAGCGCGCCGACGTCGGGCTGGCCGCGGACTCCGGAGCGCAAGATGTCGTCGAGGCTGACGGCCCCGGAGCTTTCCGCCGCCACGCGCCGGCCGCTCATCTGGCTGTACATCCGGAACACATTCAGCACGGGCAACGCCAGGCCGCAACTGGCCACCTGCCGGAACCCGGCAAAGTAGGGCTGATCTTCGAACGTGAACGCCCAGGTGAGCGCGCCCTCGAAATTCACGCCGTGCCGGTCCGCAAGGTCATGTTTGCGGGCGAAACTCGCTGCCGTGTAGCTCGAATACATCGTGCCGTTGCGATAGGCGAGTTGCGGCCCCTGGCAGGCCGCACAGCCTTCCGGATCGGATTCGCCGATGACGATCGGTGTGTTCTTCAACTCCGGGAAGGAGGCGATGATCCGGAAACCCGCGTTGATGTCGCGCAACTGGTTGTGCATGCCCATGCGCACGTGGTTGTTGGTGTAAATCGGAGCGCCCTTGGCGTGGAACGACACAAAATCCAGGGGCGTGCCGATCCTGCCCGTCGCATAGTTCGTCCCCCGCAGGCAGTGCTCGATGAAGCGGCGCGTGAAATCACCGCCGCTCCCCGCCACGTCGGGCCCGCCGACCCGCGCCGTGGGCAGAGCGCGCCGCACTCCGTCGATGGCGTAATCATGCAGCTTGAGAAATTCCTCGAAGGTGCCGCGCCAGTATCCAATGTTCGGCTCGTTCCACGTTTCCCAATACCAGGTTTCCACTTCCGCCCGGCCATAGCGCTCGACACAATGTTTCACCCATTCGTACACCAGATCGCTCCACTTCCTGTAATCCTTCGGCGGATACGCCCAGCCGGTGTAGATGCGGTTGTAATTGAATCCCGGACGCCAGTCGTGGCGATACGGCTCCGGCCGGGTGGACAACGCTTTGGGCATGAACCCTATCTGCGCGTACGGTCGGACGCCGCGCTCGAGATACGAATCAAAAATCCGGTCCAGAATGGTCCAGTTGTAAATAGGGTTGCCGTTCGCGTCCTCGTTGTACGCGTCGGTGGAACCCCACTTCAGCGCGGGCGTGCCGTCGCCGGACGTGAGCAGGTTGTGCGCGCGGAAATACACGCTTTTGGGCTGGAGCTTGCCCAGTTCGGCCAGCAGTTTCTGGCCGTCCTTCATCGTCGCGTAGTTCGGCTCGTCAGCGCCGAAGAACCGCCAGATGCGGCGCAACTCGCCCATGGTTTTCGACGCATCGACCCGGATGCGGACATTGAACGGCTCGGGGCCGGTTGCCGGTGCAGTGCCCTGGGCTGCGCGAAGCGAAGACCCGGTTATCATGACAGCCAGCGTCCCCGCCAAAGCGAGGTGAAGGAAACGGGAAACGCAAAGCATGCCGAAGGAAGGGAAGGCGGATCGCATGAGCGGAGTCTTGCGCGAGATCCGGAGCTTGGCAAGCGTCAGCATGGCCAAAGCGCCTGCCCAACCCTGCCGATGCGTTGGCAGCGCGAACGCCGCCGCCTCGCCCCGACTCCGCCGCCTCGCAGAAGGTCGGGCAATACCCCGGGAAGTCGGGCTTGCGTCGCCTTTGCATGCCCAACATACTCCGCCGACAGTTTGATCTATGAGCAACGCACCTATTCGAGTCGCAGTCACCGGCGCCGCCGGTCAAATCGGTTACGCCCTCCTGTTCCGCATCGCTTCCGGCGCCATGTTCGGCCCCAACCAGCCGGTCATCCTGCATCTGATTGAAATCGAACCCGCCATGGCCGCCCTTCAGGGCGTTGTCATGGAGCTCGACGACTGCGCGTTTCCCCTGCTCAAGGGCGTGGTCGCCACGTCCGACCTGAACGAAGGTTTCAAGTCGGTCAACTGGGCGTTGCTCGTCGGCAGCGTTCCCCGCAAAGCCGGCATGGAACGCAAAGACCTCCTGGGCATCAACGGCAAGATCTTCGTCGGCCAGGGACAGGCCATCCAGAAGAACGCCGCCTCCGACGTCCGCATCCTCGTTGTCGGGAACCCCTGCAACACGAATTGCCTCATCGCGATGAACAATGCCCGCAACGTGCCGGCAGACCGCTGGTTCGCCATGACACGCCTGGACGAGAACCGCGCGAAGACGCAACTGGCGCGCAAGGCCAGCGTGGACATCACCGCGGTAACGAACCTCGCCGTGTGGGGCAATCACAGCGCGACGATGTACCCCGACTTCCACAACGCGCGCATCGCAAGCCGGCCGGTCACGGACGTGATCGGGCATCACGGCTGGCTCGAAGGCGAGTTCATCACCACGGTGCAACAGCGCGGCGCGGCCATCATCAAGGCGCGCGGAGCCTCCAGCGCCGCCAGCGCGGCAAACGCCGTTGTGGACACGGTTCGTTCGCTCGTCGAGCCGACGCCCGCCGGCGATTGGCACAGTGTGTGTGTGTGCTCGGACGGCAGCTATGGAATCGAAAAGGGGCTGATCTGCTCGTTCCCGGTCCGAAGCGACGGAAAGAACTGGGAGATCGTCCAGGGATTGCCGATCAACGAATTCAGCCGGAACAAAATCGACATCAGCGTCAACGAGCTGAAGGAAGAGCGTTCGATGGTTTCCGAACTCCTGCCGAAATAAGGACCCGGGATCCGCAATCCGAGAGCTTCATCAGGGTAGTCCTGCAGTTGCGGGACTACCCTTGAGTCAGAAGTGCCTTGATCCCTCATTCGCTCTTGTAGCGCACGACGTAAGGAGTGCCCCCTGATCCATCATCCAATCGACTCGTTATACTCCGGGACGGGATCCGTTGGATCCGGGTGTTCCGTTCGCGCGCCTGAGGAACTCGCAGATTCACGCTTCGTCCACGCGCTGCGACTGGTCCCGCTGCGCGTGACACACTCGCGCTCCGGACGGAGAACGTTCGACGTTGGAGAGCGTTTTCCATCACCCGCCGTTCTTTTCGTGCCCTTTCGTGTCTTTCGTGGTTCCGTACGTGCCGGACGTCGTTCTCTCCGTGCCGGACGTTGACTGTTGAATTCCCCTCCCGGTCCGGCTATTGTCCCGGTGCGCCCTCGTTTGCCACCAGCGTCGGCGTCATTATACCGAGACGACCATGCCGCAAACCGCTGAACTTCCTCCCGACCGGGTAGCGCCGCATCGGCCGCTCGCCGAGTTCTATCCCGAACCCGCGATCCGCACCCGGTTTCTGACCGAACTCTTCGACCATGCCGCGCCCGACTACGATTTCGTCAGCGGCATCATGTCGCTGTGGACCGACCGCGCTTATCGCAAGCAGGCGCTGCGTCGCGCAGGGCTGGCGCCGGGGATGAAGCTGCTCGACGTGGCCTGCGGCACCGGCCTGGTGATCAAGGCCGCGCTCGAACTGGGACTTCCGCCGGGAGACATTATGGGCGTGGACCCGAGCCGCGGGATGCTGGAACAGGGCCGCCGCCGGCAGGGTGTGGCGCTGTTGCAGGGGCGCGGCGAGCGGATTCCCGCGCGGGACGGCTCTTTCGATTTCGTCTCCATGGGTTACGCGTTGCGGCATGTGGAGGATCTGCGGACGCTGTTCGACGAGCTGCACCGGGTGCTGAAACCCGGCGGGCGGCTGTTGATCATGGAGATCACGCGACCATCGAGCGCAACGGCGCGGAGGATGATGCGCTTTTACATGACGCGCGTGATGCCGTGGGTCGGCTGGGTGCGCAGTCGAAACCGGTTCACGGCGAAAATGATGGAGTACTACTGGGCGACCATCGAGGAATGCGTGCCGCCGGAAGTGATCCTGTCAACGCTCGCCGCCGCGAACTTTTCCGAGGTCCGCCGCACCACTACCGGCCCGTTGCTGAGCGATTACCTGGCCCGAAAGCCGTCCGCTTCCGCCTGAGTCCGGACGTTCGTCAGAAAGAGCAGACTGTCGAGTCCAGCAGGCGCGCTGGGGGTTCGGACATTTGATGCTTCGACTTTCCGCTTGGAATCCCAAAGGGGTTCGGCGCGTCAAGCTCCTGAGTGTCTAAACTCCAGAGCTCCGCAGAAGCACCATTGTCTGTTGCTCGAACCATCGATCTCGCCAAACCGGCTGGGTGGGCTTGCCCACGCTCGCCCACCAGATTGGAACTGCAATTTCGAATTACCCTTTCCCTGTCTCCTTCTTCCGCGAACAGGCGCGGGGCGAGGGAAACAGCATTGGAATTTTCAATTGCTCCCGCAAAGGACCCGACGCACCATGCGCGCGTCATGGCGCCGTTCGTCATTGAAACGGAGGGTTTGTCCAAGGTCTTTGGACAGCAACGCGCCCTCGATGGCGTCGATCTCAAGGTGGCGCCCGGAGCCATCGGCCTGCTCGGTCCGAACGGCGCGGGCAAGAGCACCTTCATGAAGTGCCTGCTTCAACTGCAACCCGTCACGTCCGGGTCCGCCAGACTGCTCGGGCGCGAGGTGGGGCGGGAAGGACGCGAGATCCGCAAGCGCGTCGGTTACACGCCCGAGCAGGATTGTCACATCCCCGGGATGGTCGGGTGCGAATACGTCACCTACTGCGCCCAGCTCTGCGGCCTGCCGTTCCGCGTCGCCCGCCAGCGCGCGCATGAAATGCTGGATTTCGTGGGGATGGGCCAGGAACGCTATCGCAGGGTGGACACCTATTCGACGGGCATGAAGCAGCGGTTGAAACTCGCGCAGGCGATCGTTCACGATCCGGAGATTGTTTTCCTGGACGAGCCCACGAACGGGCTTGATCCGAAGGGCCAGGCGCAGATTCTCGAGCTGGTGCAGAGCCTTTGGCGGCAGTTCGGCATCACCGTGGTGCTGTCGTCGCACCTGTTGCACGACGTGGACCGGATTTGCGAGCAGATCATCATCATCGCGCGCGGGCGGGTGCTGGTTCACGACAGCCTGCAGAATCTGAAAGCGCGGCGTCGCGGCGAAGCCGAGGTCGTCGTCAGCGAACGCCATGAAGAACTGCTGTCGGCCTGCCGGAAGCGCAATTGGGCGGCCGACCTGTTGCCGAACGGCCATGTGAAGGTCGTGCACGGGTGCGACTCGTTGAATCCGCTGATTGAGCTGTTGGATGAATTGAAGTTGCCGCCGCTGGAAGTCATTCCCAGCCCGAACGCCCTCGAGGAGACGTTCGTGCAGGCCCTGGAGTTGTCGCGTGCCGCTGCATGACACCAGTTACAAGCATTGGACCGGCGCGCACCTGGGCGTGTGGCGGCGGCGGCTGACCATTGCCCGCAACGGCGTGGCGGCGTGCCTGCAGAACCGCTGGATGCGGCACCTGCTCCTGCTCTGCTGGTCCGGCGCCCTGCTCATGGCGCTGGCCCTGTTCGCCGTCGGCCAGTTGCTCGTTGCCGACAGCGTCGTCGTCGAGTGGGTGGGCAATTTCAATCCGCGGCTCCAGACCTTTGCGCGGATGCTGACGACGTGGCTGGAGGAGCATCCGGAGATCTCGGTGCGCACGACGCAGAACGTGTTGTTCTACTATTTCAGCACCGGCCTTCTGAAGTTCAGCATATTTGCGATCGGCATGATCATTCCCGTGCTGATCACGCGCGACCTCGCCAGCAACGCGATCGTGATTTATTCGTCGAAGGCGATCAATCGAGGCGATTATGTGTTCGGGAAATTCGCGACGGTGGCGGGGCTGATGGGCCTGGCATGGCTCGGACCGGTGTGCGCGGCGTGGTTTGTGGGCAATCTGCTCGCGCCGGACTGGCGCTTCTTCTGGCACTCGCGGGGCGCGCTGCTGAACGTGCTCCTGTTCGGCATTTGCGGCGTGGCGATCCTGGGATTCCTGGCGCTCGGCGTTTCGGCCGTTTCCAGCAGGGAAAAATCCACGTCCGCGCTGTGGTATATCTGGTGGATTGTCGGCGGCATCGTGTCGCAGATCGTCGCCGAGGTCCTGCCGTGGCTGCGGCACTTCAGTTTCAACTACAACCTCGAGCAGATCGCCCTGAGCGTGTTCCGCCTCGGCGACGATCTCAAGCGGGTGCAGGACAACATTCCCATCTTCGGCGACATGCTGCGCAATGTTTCCGCCGAGACGATGTCGATGTTGAACGCGCCGGAGTTCACCGGGGCGGCGGTGGCGTCGTGTTTCATGATGGGGCTTGCGCTTGCGATTGTCGCGCACCGATCCAGACCCGAATGAACCCGATCATCCAGGCACGCGAGCTGAGCCGGTGGTACGGCATCGTCATGGGGCTGAACAACGTGAGCTTCGACATCGGCCCCGGCCTCACCGGTCTGGTGGGGCCCAACGGCGCGGGAAAGAGCACGCTGATCGAGATCATCACCGGGCAGCTTCAGCCCAGTTCCGGAACCCTGACGGTTTTCGGCGAGGAACCGTGGAACAACCCGCGCCTGCTGCGCCGGATCGGCTACTGCCCGGAAGGCGAGGCTCTTCCGAAGGACCTGCGGCCGCTCGACTGGTTGCGCGGACTGGCGCTGCTTTCCGGCATGTCCAGGGCGGACGCGGCGGCCCGTTGCGAAGCCGTTCTGGATCAGTCCGGCCTCGCGCGGGAGCACTGGAGCAAGACCCTGGGCCAGTTCTCGAAGGGAATGAAGCAACGCGTCAAGCTTGCCCAGAGCCTGATGCATCATCCGGATCTCCTGGTGCTGGATGAACCGATGAACGGGCTGGACCCCATGGGCCGCCAGGAGATCGCGCAGATCCTGAAGAACCTCGCCGCCTCCGGCGTCAGCATTCTTATCTCGAGCCACATCCTCGCTGAGCTCGAATCCCTCTGCCGGAACATTCTGATTCTGAACTGGGGCCGCATCCTCGCATCAGGCGATCAACGGGACATTCGCGGCGATATCCGGAACTGGTCCGAAGAGCTGTCGATCTCCTGCGATGCGCCGGAGAAACTGGCCCGGCATCTTTTCGACGCGGGCGTGCTCCTGGGTTTCGATCTCTCGAGCGACGGCCGGCTGCATATCCGGGTCAAGGACCCGCAGGCGTTCTACGCGGACTGGACGCGGCTGCTCCTCGCCAGCGGAGTCCAGGTGCATGACATCCGGAGCCAGACGCGTTCGTTGAAAAGCATCTTCGAAAAGGTCACCACGTGACAGCGCCTGTCCAACCGCCCCCCACCGAGCGCCCGGCGCCGTTCCCGCCGGCGGCCAGGCCCGACATGCGACCCGGGTTCCTGCGCAGTCTCGCGGGCATCTGGCTGTTGACCTGGCGGACCGAGATGCACTGGAAACGGATGTTGATACGCATCCCCGGACTGTTCGTCCTGCCCGTCCTCATCTTCATGGCGTTGTCCGAAGCGAAGGTTGTGTTTAGTCGGACCTCGCAGCGGCCGGAACCGGCGATTGTTCTGAACGAGTTTGCCGTGCGCCTGCAGGCGATGAACATGCCGCTCGACAACGAACGGCTTGCCAGGCTCTCGGCCATCTTTCACGAGGAATTCGAGCGCTCCGCCGCGCGATGGAGGAACTCTTCCAGACTGATTTCGGCCGAGGAACAGAACGCGGAGATGAAAGACTGCTACGACCGGATTCGCCGCCGGGCGCGCACGGTGCTCGACGAGCCGCAGTTCGTTCAGCTTCAGTCCTTCATCAATGAAACGTCCCGATCGAGAATGGCGCGGCAGCCGCTCTGGAACTGGACCCTGCCGTTCTACCAGGTGTTGCTGAATCTCTATTTCTTCCTGGTCCTGCCCCTCATGTGTGTGCGCGCGGCCGGCGGACTGATCCGCGACGAATTGCAGGCGGACACGCTGGGTTTTCTTGTGACGCGCCCGATCACGCGTGCGCGCCTGTTGCTCGCGAAATACCTCGCGCACGCCGGCTGGATGCAGATCCTCCTGGCGATCCAGACGGGTCTGATCTTCGCGGCGGCGGCGTGGTGCGGCGTTCCCGGACTGGCGAAGCTCCTGCCGCTGTTCCTGGCGGTCCAGTTCCTTGCCGTGCTCGCATGGAACGCCCTCGGCGTGTTCCTCGGCCAGCTTACCCGCCGCTACATCGCCCTTGCGCTGCTCTACGGGTTCGTGATCGAAATGGGCATCGGCCGCATTCCAACCAACATCAACAACCTCTCATTGATGCGGCATCTCAAGACGCTGCTCGCGCACGATGCGCCGTTGCAGGTGATGTTCGAATGGTCGCCTCAAGGAACGCCTTTCTCCGTCTGCGCCGTTCTCCTCGCCGCGGTCCTTTTCGTCGGACTGGCCGCCGCACTCTTCACCTGGTTCGAGTATCATCACAGGGCGGAAATGCAGGCATGACGCAAGGAAGCCCCTTGCAGGAGCGGCGCACCGTCCGCCCGGAGCTCATTGGAGCGCGCAAAGGTCGTAGCACGCGCGCAGCGCCTCACGAATGTTTCCCCGCGACCGCTCGAACAACGTTTCGGCCGACGGAAAACGCGGCGCGACGGATTGAGGACAGATCCCGGAGAGAATCTCCTCCAGCAATCGCGCCGACGTGCGGCACTCATAGAGCACGGGCAGGCGTCCGGGCTTGTGCGTGGTGATGATCAATCCTCCGGCACCGCGGCAACGGCGAAGGAACCGGCGCCACTCTAACCAGCTCAACTGTTCCGCTCCGTCCAGCAGAATCAGGTGTTCCCGCGAAAGCCCCTTAAACAGCCGGGCGCTCTGGGCGGCGCTCAAGCGCGGGTGTTCCTCGCTGAGTCTGGCGTGGCGTATTCGAAACCCTTGTTCCGCCAGGCGCCGGCCCAGCTCCTCAAGCAAGGTCGTTTTCCCGGAGCCGTGCGGCCCCACCAGCGACGCGCGATAGTTCAGGCGCCGCAGTTGTTCCAATAATTCGAGCCAGGTCGCACCCTCGAGCCGAAAGGCAATGCGTTCCACGGCTTCGCTGCGGAAAGGATTGTCGCGCGCCTTCATTCCGGCCCCGCTTGAGTCACACTGCCGACAGGTTCGCCCCGCCGGATGAATCGCTCGTACCACCGTTCTCGCCGGCCGGGGACTTCCGCCGTTCCCAGCTCCACCTCGCGCCGCCCGGGCGCCACCACGATCTCGCGCCGCGTCACTTCATCCGGCGACTGCGTGACGAGTTCCAACGCCCAGACCAGTGAAATCAATTTGCCCGAAAAACTGTAAGGCGCGGGGGGCAATTGAAACCGAAAGGAACGAGTGTCCCGTTCCAGGGGGTGATCGAAGCGCACTGTTTCCACTACCCCGGCGTCCTCCGTTCCTTTCCCGCGGGTGAACCAGAACAGGCGCAGTTCCGCCGTTTGCGGCGAGCAATCCAGTTGCCAGTGAACCGTTCCCGTCAACTCCTCGCCCGGATCAAACGCTTCGCGTCCGTCATGCAGGTTGATCTCCAGGTGATTCATGCGCGCATCCTTTCCACCGGCGCCGGCAGCACCGTCACCGGAAACTCCTCGCTCACGTCCGGCCATCGCTCAATCTCGCCCTCGACCCGCAGCGCCCACACGATCTTGTTGTTGTCGCCCGAAAACGAATGCATCAGATCCGCCGGAATCGTCACACCGGCCGAGCCCGACGCAATCTCGGCGGCATGCGTGGTCTCCACCACCGGTAGCGCGGCAAAGATGCTCTTGTCCGTGTACGTGCTCGTCCCGCGCCGGTAGGTGGCTTCCTCGCGCCCTTCCAGCCACATCCGCAACGAGCGGAGCACCTGCGTTCGCCCTGAGAATTCCCACTGCACGTAAACCCGCTGGCCGAGGGACACCGTCCCGGGAGACAGCGTAACGCGCACACGCGGGTTGAACAGCGCCAGAAAGCTGTATGTCGTGACTCTTTGAGAATGTCCTCTTTCTGACTCGATGAAAATGTCCCCTTTGGGAGGCAGTTGCGGTAGCAACTGCCTCTGAATGGAGACGTTATTGATGAGTCAGAAGGAACGGAGTC
>Ga0116168_1000525_pt1 | contig 36870 bp, 22 predicted proteins | sample AD_UKC129_MetaG_FD_89795 | JGI IMG/M metagenome (GOLD analysis project Ga0116168, IMG submission 89795) | Active sludge microbial communities of municipal wastewater-treating anaerobic digesters from Canada - AD_UKC129_MetaG | ecosystem: Engineered > Bioreactor > Anaerobic > Digestate | place...
GGCCTTGAAAGCTCCGCTATACTGTTTGCGTTTTCGTTTCATCGATCTGCTCTTTCTCACATCGAGCAGACCTCGAAAAGCCTAGCTTAAGGGGTGGTCTAAATTTTGGGGTCCATTTCACTCGATGGAAACGTGGTCCAGGATGATGTTCCTGGCGCGATACAGGTTCACCCCATTGTCGTTGTTCGGCGAGCCGGCGCCCGGGCGGAAGCGGACGAAGCGGCAGATGATGTTCTGCTGGCTGCCGAAGGACACCTCGCGTCCGCGGATCGCGATCCCGCCGCCCGGCGCCGTCTGGCCCGCGATGGTGATGTGACTCTTCACGGACACTTCGCTGTTCAGCGTGATGTAGCCGCTGACGTCGAACACCACGATCCGGTTCGGCTGGCTGACGGCATCGCGGAACGAGCCCGGCCCGCTGTCCGCCAGCGTCGTCACGTGGTACACCGTGCCGCCGCGACCGCCGGTCGCGTTTGCCCCGAAGCCGAGCGCGCCGGGAAACGCCGGCACCTGCGCCATCGCCGCCGCTCCGGGCAATGTCAGTGCGAGAACCTGCAGGATTGTTCTGGTTCGGGTCATGAGAATCCAAACGTTCGCGACTCAGGGCAACGCAAGGCGATAAAAACGCGCCGGCCAAACGCCATCGATAGTGTTGGTGAATGAGAACCGGCCTTCGGAATCAAAATTGTTGGTCGATACTCGCTCCCATAGCGCGGCAGGCAGCGCAAGGTTGGTGGTACTGAGAATAAAATAGCTTCCATGGGCGTACCCACCGTCGCCGCTGAGCACCAGCGCGCCGTCCGCATGCATCCAATTCCTGAAAACCGGCTGCGCCTTTCTCGTGATATTCAACCGCACCTGGCTCGGAACGATGGTATCCACGCTCATGTCAAACCCTGCCGGCGGCTCGGCCACCTGCAATGTCCCGCTCACGGTCCCGCTGTACGTCATCAGGATGAGCGCCCCTTCGCCGAGCCCCGGCAGCGGCGTCACATGCAGCGTGCCGCCCAGCACGAGATTCCCATTCACGACGATTCGATCGGTCGTCGCCACGTTCCCGACGTCGAAGCGCAACCGGCTCCCGGGGTTCAACGTCAGGTTGCTGCGCAATGTCAGCGTGCCGGGCCCGCCGTTGCCCGGAGCCAGGATTCCTCCGCTGTTCACCACAACGGGTCCATGAATGAAACCCGTTCCCCCAAGCGTGCCCCCGTCGTTCACGGTCACGGAATTGGTTCCCGTCCCGGTGCCGCCGGTGTTGTTCACCAGCAACGTCCCGCCGTTCACAATCGTCGGCCCGTTGTAGCGATTCACGCCTGTCAAGGTCAGCGTGCCCGTGCCCACCTTCGTGATCGCCACGCTGCGGACCGGCGTCACCTCCTGGATCCGCCCCGCGAACGTCGTGTCCAGGTTCTTCGCGCCGATGACATAAGTCGTGGGGTTGTTCGCGTTGGAGGCACCTTCGAGGATCGTGTTCGGGCCGCCCATCAGCGCGCCGAGATGGATCGTCAGGTTGCCGTTTCGATTGTTCAATTTGCACGACCCGTCGCCCAAGTCGAACGTCGCGCTGCCGCTGCCCGTGCTCGGATTGAAGCGCAGATTGGGAATTGCTCCCGCCCGGATCGTCCCGCTGAAACCGGACATGTTACCGCCAAAGGACAGCGTGGTTCCCGAGCTGACCAACCCTTCCAACGTGCCGTTGCCGGAGACCTGCGACAGTATGTTGTTCCCGTTCAGCATCACGAAATTGTTCGTGCCTTCCACCACCAGGGGATTGTCCAGCGTCTGCTGGTCCTCCCCGAACCGGAACACCACCGGGCTCGCATGGCCGTTCAACGTCACCGGCCCGGACCCGAACCCGTTCATATTCACCAACCGCACCGTGCCCGCGTTCACGATCGTGCCGCCAGTGAAGGTGTTCGCCCCGTTCAAATTCAGCTGGCCGGCGCCGCTCTTGATCAGCGTGCCGTTGCCGGCCAACACACCGCTCCACGTCAGGACCGTGTTCGCTGCCACGACGTCGATCGTGCCGCCGCCCGTTGCCAGTGTGAGGCCACGATCGGTGCCGGTGTTCCCGCTCAAGTACCGCAGCGCGCCTCCATTCAGCACGAGGTTGGAGGGATTGCTCGACGCTGCGCCAATGCCGCTGGGCGTGCCACCGTTCGCCAACTGCGACACGGCCAGAACGCCGCCAGCCACAATCGTCGGACCGGTGAAATCGTTCGCGTTGGAAACCGTGAGTGAACCCGAATTGGTCTTCAGCAATCCGGTGGTCCCGCTGATCCGGCCCGGGCCGGCGAAGGTGTAATTGCCGACCGCGTCCACGACCACCGACGCCGGTTCCAGCACGCCGATCAACTGCACCGCGGGCGTCTGCGAACCGCTGTCGTCAAACCGCACACGATCGAGGAAGTAGAACCGGTCGGGCACGCCGTCCAACCGCCAGTTCCCGTTCGTGCCATGGTCCCAGATGTTGTTGACTCCGTCCCCGGCCCAGACCAGGTCCGCCGGCGGGCGTTCGCTGCTCACGATCAACGCAATCGTTCCCGGGAGGTTCGTCAATGTGCCGTGCGCGCCCACCACCTTGATATTCCCGAGGCTCCCGATGAAGGAACCGGTGTAGGTGAACAACACATACATCCCATCCCCCGGCACGCCATCCAGCAGGTTCACCTGGATCGTGTTCGTTGCCGCCAGGGTCAGATTGCCGGCCACGTCGATCCGATCGTTCGTCTTCACAACACCCGTGGGATCATCGCTCAGATCGAAACGCAAAATGGTCCCCGCATGGCCGGTGAACCCGCCGTCAATCGTCAGTGTTCCGGGAAAGCCAATCCCTTTCCCCGGCGACACGGTCGAACCCGGATGCGCGACCAGTCCGGCCCCGAGCAATCCGTCGCCCGCAACCGTCGCCCCGGCATACACGCTGACCGCGCTCTGCTTGAGCGCGCCCTGCACCGTCAGCGTGCCGTTGCTCACCACCGTCGGCCCGGAAAACGTGTTTGTCGTTTCAATGATCAACCTGCCGCCGCCGAGCTTGGTCAACGCCATCGCCCCGTCCAGCGAACCGGTTCCCGCAAACGTGTAGTCCGTCGAACTGTCCACGAGCACCGACGCGGGCTGAAGCGAACCGGACAGGTTCACCGCCGGCACCGAATACCCCCGCTCGTCGAACGCCACGGCATCGCCGTTGTGGAACGGATACAGCAGTGATTCCTCATCCGACCAGTTGGCGTCGCCATTGACCTCCCAGTTGTTCGCCAGGGCGTCCCCGCGCCACACGCGCCGGTACGGCGGCGGTTGCGGCGTGAAGAACAACCTCATTAACCGCGTGATCGTGCTGCCGTGCGCGTCCACCACCGTGAATTGGAAACCCGCCAGCCCGACGTGATCGAGGGCGGGCTCGAATCGGACTCTGTGCCCGTTCAACGTCGCGGTTCCAGCCGTCACATTGGCGATCGAATACACGGGATTGAAGTTCGTGAATCCGCGCGTGAACTGCCTCAGGTCCACTTCCACAGGCGTGTTGGTCATTGCCACTCCGTGCGGTCCCGCAAGCCAGTTCAGGTAATCCTCCAACTGCGTGTAGCCGCGGCCGGTCGGGCTCGGCGCGTTGTTGTTCGGAACATGAATATCCATCCCCAGCCCGCTCTCCCAATAATCCGGCATCCCGTCCAGGTCCGTGTCCGTCGGAACCACGCCGGCCCTGAACCGGCCCGGTCCGTTCATCGGCGGATCGAACTCGCTGAAGATCGTCTGGCCAAGCAACCCCCACGACGTCAGCTCCTCGATCAATCGGTTGTCCACCTCGTCCCGCCGCCAGGAAGGACCCACCTCGCTCACCACCACCTTCAGCGCCGTCAACGCCGGCAGCGCCGCCTCCGGCGCCACGGGATACGGATACGGTGACGCCTGCCAGTCGTTCACGTCGTAATCGCTCTGCATCAGCAGCACGCCGTCCAACACGCCGTTCCGGTTCTTGTCCTGCCAGTTGTCGGCTGCGAACAGATGGAAGTTCAGGTTGCCCCGGCTGAACGCGCCGCTGCTTCCGGAGTTGGGGCCGTTGATGAAATAGTTGCCGATGACATTGGCATACGAGTCGCCGGCGGAATCGCCGAGGATGTAGGCGTCGGTTTTCCAGTTGTAGACCACGTTGTTGACGAACTCGTTGACGCCTTTGACCTTCGGATTGCGCGTGCCGTTGTCGATGTAAAGGCTGCCCACGATGCTCACCCCGCCGGCCGTTTGAATCAGCCCGCCGGCCGAATGCTCCTCCAGCCCCTGTCCGATGATGCTCGACTGGATCGTGATGCCGGAAGGATCGGGACTGCCGCTCACCGAAAACACTTCGTCGAGTGACCACGTCGCCGAAATGTGATCGAAGATCATGTTGCTGCCGCGCGCCACCGTCACCGTATCCTCGCCCGTTCCATTCTTCCCCATTCGAAAACGGATGAAGCGCGTGATCGTGTTGTCCGCGTCCGTGTATCCGATGCCGTCTCCGTACAGCACCACGCCGTCGCCGGGAGCGGTCTGTCCCGCGATGGTGATGTTGTTCTTCACGTTGTATCGCGGGGGCTTATAGTCGATCACTCCGGACACGGCGAAGACCACCGTCCGGTTCGGCTGGCTGACGGCATCGCGGAATGAGCCGGGGCCGGAATCGTTGGTGGTGGTCACGTAATACACGGACCCGCCCCGGCCGCCGGTGGCGAACCGGCCGAAGCCCTGCGCCCCCGGGAACGCCGGCACCTGCGCGTTCATGGCAACCACACCTGCCATCAACACCAGCGCGGAAAGTGGAAGTTTAAAGCTCGGCAACGTCATAACTGAACAGTACGCAACAACATACGCAGTCGTTGGAAACCAGCAGGAACCCGGCCGGATCGCTTCTTGAGTTTCTGCAAAACCATCCGTCTTTTCTGCACTGCTCAATTCGGCCGGACAAGAAGGTTCACTCGATTGGTAAATCCGGGCTCGTCGGACAGCATGTACTCAAAACCGCCAATCCCCGGCTTCTCGCAAATCACCCGGAACGACAACCCGGACTGGGACTCCACCCGGCAGCCGACAGTTCTGACAATCGTCGCCCCTTCCGCACCATCGAATCCCGGGTTCATGGCGAGATGGATCTCAAAAGACTCTCCGGCGGTCGCTACCCGATGAGGTTCAGCCAGCCAGTCGAGGTATTCCTCCAGCCGCGTCCGGCCGTCGCTCAGCGGAGCGCGGGCATCCGCCGGATTCGCCGCATCAAGGCCAAGCGCCTCTTCCCAGAAATCCGGCATGCCGTCGCGATCCCGGTCCGGAGGCGCAACTTCGCTCGCCGTCTCCGGTGAAATCGACAGCTCTTCCTCGCTCCGAATCGTCGCCCCGCGCGTACCGTAGGAGAGCAACTCTTCAATCAGCCGCAGGTCCGCGCTATCCCGGTGAAGCCACGCCCCTGCCCGCCGCGCCGCAAGCTTCACCGCGACGCTCGCGTCCACCGCGCTCACGGACGGATAAGGGTACGGTGTCTCCTGCCAATTCACCGTCCCGAATTCCTTCCGCTTGAGGGCGCGCCCGTCGAGAGCGCCGTTCCGGTTGCTGTCCTGGAAATTGCCTTCGGCATAGATCCGGAAGTTCAGGTTGCCCCGGCTGAACGCGCTGACGGAAGTGCTCGGGCCGTTGATGAAGTAATTGCCGATCACATTGGCGAAGGACGCGCCCGCCGAGTCGCCGAGGATGTACCCGCCGCCACCGCCCCAGTTGTAAACGACGTTGTTCACGAACTGGTTCACGCCCTTCACCTTCGGATTGCGCGTGTGATTGTCGATGTAAAGCGTCCGCAGAATGCTCACGCCGCCGTCCGTCTGGATCAGCCCGCCGCACGAATGCGGCTGAAGCCCCTGCGCGATAATGCAGTTCTGGATCGTCACGTTCGTCACCGGCCCGCTGATCGAAAAGTTCTCGTCCCGTCCCCACGCCACCGACACATGGTCGAAAATCATGTCGTGCCCGTGCGCTATCGTGATCGCGTCCTTGCCGGAATCGCCGCCCACGCCCATCCGGAAGCGGATATGCCGTGTGATGCTGTTGTTGGCGCCCGAGAACGACAGGCCGTTCCCATACACGGTGATCCCCGGCCCCGGCGCCGTCTGCCCCGCGATCGTGATGTTGGGCGCAACACTGATCCGGCTCCGGATCCGGATCACGCCCCCGACATCAAAGACCACGATGCGATTGGGTTTGCTGACCGCGTCGCGAAACGACCCGGGCCCGCTGTCCTCGAGAGTGGTGACATGGTACACGTCGCCGCCGCGCCCGCCGGTGGCGAAGCGGCCGAAACCTTCCGCGCCGGGGAAGGCCGGCGTCTGAGCGCCGGCAGGAATGGCGATGAGAACGAAAAGCGCCACGGCGAGGATCGAGGCACTGTGTCGAAGTCCGCTCATGTGTTGTTTGCTCGTCTGTGCCAGCCGGGCCGATTCGCCGTCAGGCGCCCGTTCGGCTCGCATACAGTATCTTGAAACAAAGAGGCGACGTGTGAAGCCGTTCTCCACACGTCGCCATGGTCAACCCGCTCGCCTACTGTCGCTCAATGCGGAAGAACTGCTGCGGCAGGTCCGGATCGATTGCAATCGTAAGGGTGAACCCGCCGTTCTCGTCGAAGAAATCCGTCGCCACCTGTGTCCAGAGCGCGACCGGATTGGCGAGGTTTGTCGTCGACAGCACATGATAGGTTCCGAACGGAACGCCGCCGCTGCCGGTCACCACGAGGTTGTCCCCGTCGCGGCTGACAACGCCGAACTGCAGCGGAGCAGGCGCTCCGGTGACAGTGATCGTGCCGTTGACCGCCAGCATGGACGTGTCGAAGGTGACGCCCTCGGGCCCCTGCACGAAGACGCCTCCGTCGGTGATGTTCCCGTCGAACAGATCGAATGTGTCGCCCACCTGGAGGTTCCCTCCGATATTGATGATCTCCAGAATGCCTCCAAGCGTGATGGTCTGCGCCACCACCTTGTCGTTCCTCGCCGCGCTGCCGCGGTTCAACTTCATCGTGGTCTGCACGAGAAGCTGGACGTCATTGGTGATGGTCAGCGTGCCCAGCGTCGTCAGCGTGCCCGGGGCGACAATGCCGGCGCTGATCACACTGCCACGAATCGTCCCGCCGCCGCGCAGCGTCTGGCTGCCGTCCAGAATCAGGGTAGGATCGATGCGCCCGGACAGGTCGAGCGCCGCGCCCTCGGCCACGAAAATCTCCGAGCTCAGACCCAGTGTGCCGTCGCCAAGCGGTCCCGCCGCCAGTGCCAGCACGCCGCCTTCAATCCGCGTCGGACCGGTGTACGTGTTGTTCGGATTGTTCAGCGTGAGCGTGCCCGGGCCCACCTTGGTGATGCCCACGATGCGCGAGGCCGTGGCATCCACGATCGTGCCCTCGAACAGACTGTCCGGGCTGTTCGTGCTCGAGCCGATCTGCCAGATGAGCGTGCCGCTGCCCGAGCCCTGGCCGCGCAATTGCGTGTCCGGCCCGCCAAACAGCGCGCCTACGTGCATCGTGCCCGCATTTCGCGCCTGCAGCGCCGCGGTTGCGGTGCCGAGATCGATCGCGGCATTGGGGAACCCGAACGTGCTGTTGCCGCCGCCGCTGTTCAGGCGGAACACACCGACGCTGCTGCCCAGGTCGAACGTTCCGTTGAAGTTCGTCAGATTCCCGTTGAACGTCAGAACGCTGCTGGCGGCCGCGGAAATATCCACATGCAACGTGGCGCTGCCCGACAGGTCTCCGTTTACCCGGTTGTTGCTCGACCCCATCGCCAGCGTGCTCTCCTCTGCCACTTCGATGTCGTTCGGCAGATCATTGTCCGACGGAAGGCCCAACAACAGCGTGCCTCCGGACAGCGTGATCGTGCCCGGCCCCGCCGAGGCCGGAATCATCGTCCGAAGCGTGCCCTCCGCCACCACGAAGCCGCCGGCATGCTGATTCGCCGACTGCAGGGTCAGCGTCCCCGCACCGGCCTTGGTGAGCGTGCCCGGCCCTTCCAATACACCATTCAGGGTCAGCGTGCTCGCAGTCACATCCAGCGCGCCGCCGCCTTCTCCCACCGTGGCGTTGCGATCCACCGAGACGCTCGGCCCCGTGTAGCGGAGCGCGCCGCCGTTGAACACCAGGTTGGTCGGGTTCGCCCCGGCGGCGCCAATCGCGCTCGGCGATCCGGCCGGAGCCAGCTCCGCAACCTCAACCGCGCCGCCGTTCAGAATCGTCGCGCCCGAGTAGGTGTTGGTCGTCTGAATCACCAGCGTGCCCGGACCCGATTTCACCAGGCTGGCGCTCCCGCCAATCTCGCCCTGGCCGGTAAACACGTAGTTGGCTGCCGAATCCACCGTCACCGAAGCCGGCTGCACAATGTCGGTAATGTCCACCACCGGATTCGCCCCGCCGGTGTCGTCGAACCGCACGTCGTCACCCGGAATGAAGAAATCCAGCGCGCCGTTGTTCAACCAGTTGGTCGCACCCAGCACGTCCCACACGTTGTTCACGGCATTGCCCACCCACGTCAGATCCGTCGGGCCGCGTACCGAACTCGTGTTGAGAACGATCGCCTTGTTGACCGCGTCATGCACCAGATCGCCGGACACGCCGCTGACCTCAAGGTTCGCCACGCTGCCAATCAGATTCCCGGTGTAGGTGAACAACGTGTAGCTTCCTTCCGAAATCGAGGCGTCCAGCGCGCTGATCAGAAGCGTGTTCACACCGCTCAGGTTCAGGTCGCCGTTCACAACAATCTGATCGTTGGCCTTGACCGTTCCGCTCGGATCGTCCGAAAGCTCGAACTCGAGCACCGCCCCGCCTGCGAGCGTCAGACCCGATCCAAACGTCAGCGTCCCGGCGCTGTCGCCCGGCCGAATATTGGATCCCGCCTGCGCCGTGAAACCGCCCGTCACCAACCCGCCGCCTCGCAGCGACTGGCCCGCAGCGAGAGCGAACCCGCCGAACGACACGTCGAACGTCGCGCCGCTCGCAATCGTGATCACGGTCGTCGTCGGAATGGTGCCGCCTTCCAGCGCGAACGTGCCTTCCTCAACCGTCAGAGTGCCGGTGTGCGTGCTGGGGCCCTGCAACGCCAGTCTGCCGCTGCCGGTCTTCGTCAGAGAACCCGTTCCAAGGAAACCGCCCGTCACCGTCACGTCCGCCGGAGTCCCGTTGGTGTCCTCCGTCTGAATCGTCCCGCCGCCCAGGGTCACATTGGCCGCGATCGACAGCGGAGCCGTCGCTACGAGGGCTCCCCCGTTCAGCTCAAGGGAATAGGTTGAGTTGTTCTCCGGGATCCCATGGGCCACAATGCCGCCGCTGCCGAGGTAGATCGTTCCGCCCGCCAGATTCAACCGCGCATGGGCGTTGGTCAGCGTCTCGTCCCGCACCAGCGTGATCTTCTCCGTGGTGAGCGAGCCCGCGGTCACTTCCAACAGGGCGCCGTGGTGATCGTACGTCGTGCCTGCGCCTTCCCCGGTCTGGTTGACAACGATGATCCCGTTGGGCGACGTCGCAATCACGTCGCCGCCGCTCACGAAGAACCGGATGCGCCGGTCGCCCGTCGCCCCGTTTGACCGGTCATTGATCAGGAAATCACCCGTCACCGTCAGCGTGCCGCCGTTCACGCGCGAATACGCCCGCGAGTTCCATGTTCCGAGGCGGAAGTTGTTCACCGTCACGTCGCCCGCGTTGACGAGCAGCCCGCCGTTCCCGTCGGTCTTTGAAATGCTCACGTCACCCAGGTTCGCCGTGCCACCGTTGATGAGAAACGGCCGGCGCACGTCATTGCCGTTCTCCGCGATGGTGACGCCGCCGCGGGCTTCCAGCGTGCCGCCGTTCATGATGAAACGGCTGTCGCGGCTTCGCCACTCCAGCGTCTCGCCGAAGATGATGGTGCCGCCGTTGTTGGTGATGCCCACGCCGTTGTTCGCGCCGCTGCTCTCACCGGTCCCCATGAGGAACGGACCAAAGTTGTTGGTCACGATCAGCGTCCCGCCTTCCACCGCGATCGTGCTCAGCGTGTACATATTCACCGAACCCGAGTTGGTGATGAGAACGGTCCCGCCGGAATTGATTTGCAGGTGGGCGTTCATTTCGAGCGGCGCCCCGCCCAAAGCGTCGATGGTGAACCCAGAGGCGTTCACATTGAGCGCCGCCCCATTGCTCAGGATCAGTCCTCCGATGCTCGGCGCCAGCATCGGCGTGTCGTAATTCACGTTCGTGCCAGAGCCGCTGATGAATGCGGTCATGAACTGTCCCGGCACACCGAAATCCCAGTTGCCGGGTGTGTTCCACAGGCCGTCGCCGGCCAGGCCGGTCCAGGTCGTCTGGGCCTGGCCCGTCGTGGCGCAGATGGCCGCCAAAGCGCCTACAAACAAAGGTTTAAGCATTGGGGTTTTCATAACGGAGATTTCACAAGGTTGGGATCACGAATAGATGCCTTCGCCGTCCGACGACGGTCCGGCATCGACACATTTTCCGCTCAGGAATACAACCACGCGCAATTGGAGTCTTGAGATTAACGCAACCCCGGTCGCCTTGTCACCGGGTTTCGTATCATTATTCTGCAAACCTGCGTGAGAATTGGGAACTGCCCCCTGCCCCCGGCGGCTCAAACGATCGCGCCAAAAAAAAACAAAACGCAAGGCGCGCACCCGCTCCCTGCTGTGAATCCGCGCCCATCGCCGCGCGAACTGTGACGCGCCTGTTCACTGCGGCGGTCTCGGGTCAGAACGACAAAAAAGGCAGGGGCGCCTTTTGAGGCGCCCCTGCTCTGTCACAGTTTCGAATCGAACCTTGCGGCTACGGGGTGATCATGCGGAAGAACACCGTGCCGTTCACCTGATCGATCGGGAAGGAGATCTGGTTGGTGCCGATGGCCTCCGGGATGTCAACCCAGTTGTCGCTCAACCCGACGTCCAGGGAGTTGGTCTGCACCTGGAGGCGCCAGCCGATATGGCTCGCGGGCCACGACAGCGTCAGATTCCCGTCGCTCACCTCGAAGACCAGGTTGGTCGGCGTCAGATCCATCCCGGCCGGTCCCATCACCGTGATGGTTCCGTCCACGTACAGGTTGTCCGTGTTAAAGACGACGTCCTCCAGCACCGGAGTGATCACGCTGTTGAAGGTGCCCACCAGGTTTCCGCTGAACAACTGGAACGTGTTGGTTCCGGTGATGTTCCCGATGTTCGTGATCACCAGCGTGCCGTTGGCCATGATCGTGCCCGCCGCCAGGCGGTCGGCCGACGGTCCGCCTTCGGTGCGGACCTCCATCACAGTCGTCGCGTTGCCGTTCAGCGTCACGTCGCCCGTCACGGTCAGAACGCCCGTGCCGTTGGCGAAGCCCGGCTGAATGGTCACCGGCGCGAAGAAGTCCACCACCACGTTCCCGGTAATGGTGCCGTCACCCGCCAGCGTCTGCGCATTGCCGCCCGCGCCCAGCCACAGCGTGTTGTCCGCGCGGCCGGACACGCTCAGCGAACCCGGAGCGACAACATTGATCGTGCCGCTGTTCGTCAGCCCCGCCTCACCCGCCAGCGCCAGAACGCCGTTGCTCACCGTCGTCGCGCCGGAGTAGATGATGTTCGCGTTCGTCAGGGTCAGCGTGCCGGTGCCGACCTTCGTAAGGAAGGTGATCCGGTTGGCCGCCGCATCCTGGATCGTGCCGCCGAACGTCGTGCTCAGGTTCTTGGCGCCGATGGAGTATCCGCTCGGGATATCCACCTGTCCGCCGTCGGTTGCGCCGGACAGAACGGTTGACGGTCCGCCGCGGAGCGCGCCCATCTGGATGGTGGTGTTGCGATTGCGCGGCGCGAACACCGCCGTTCCCTCGCCAAGGTCAAACGTCGCCAACGGGCTGCCGTTCCAGCCGAAGCAACGGAACGTGCCGCCGCTGTTCTCCATGAAGAACGTCCCTTCGAACGGCGAGTTGTTCATGCCCGCGCCGAAGCTGAAGGTCGTTGCCGCGATCAGCGTCAGCGTGCGGCTGCTGTCGCCCGAGATCGGACCGTCGTAGGTCATGTTGCCCTGGCCTTCGATCCGCCCGTCCTCCAGGACGTCCAGCGGGTTCCCGATGCTCCGGCCGTTCTGGATGACGAGCCCGCCGCCGGCGAGCGTAATCGTGCCGCTGCCAGCCGCCGCATTGTTGTTGCGCAGGCGAACGTTCCCGTTGCTCACCACCAGCCCGCCGGTGAAGGCGCTGGCGCCGCCCAGTTCCTGCTGCGCGGCCCCCATCTTCACCACGCGCACAATGCCGCCCGATCCCTCGTTGTCGAGGATGGCCGCATCGCTGGCCGCCGCGGCATTGTTGTTGATCGTCAGTGTGTTGGTGGTCGTGCCCAGGTTGTTAAGGATGCGCCCGCCGGCCGCACCGCCCAGACCGTTCACCAGTTGATCGAAGCCGTTGAGTTCAACCGTGCCCCCGGCGCCGACGCTCAGGACACCCGAGCCCCCGACGGGAACCAGGTTCTCGCCGCCGAAGCGCAAGGTGCCGCCGTTCACAATCGTGTTGCCCAGATACGTGTTCAGGGTGTTCAGAATAAGCGTGCCGCTCCCGGCCTTGGCGAAGTCGCCCTGGCCGCTGATCAGGCCCGCATAGGATTGCGTCTCAGACGAGTTCAGGATGAGCGTGCCGTCATTCTGCACGGAGGAACTCTGGAACACCTCCGGGCCGCCGTTGCCCACCTCCAGCGTCGCTCCCACTCCGATCGTCGTCGGGCCCGTGTACGTCGCGTTCGATGCAATGGTCAGCGTGCTCTGACCGTTGTGTGTGACGCTGCCCGGTCCCGCCAGACCGCCAATGATGCGGTCGTCGTCCGGCGCGAGAGAGAAGATCAATGTGCCGTTGTTCGTAAACCCGCCGTCTCCAATGTGGCTCGGCGTAAACCCGTCCCCGACCTGCAGCGTCCCGGCCTGGATCACCACCGGCCCCTTGTTGTTGTTGGCCGTCAGGATCGTCAACTTCCCGGAGCCGCTCTTGGTCAGGCCCGTGTCACCCGTCAGCCTGCCTCCACTGGTCGAACTGAACGTGTAATCAGAAGCGGCATCGACCGTCACCGACGACGGTAGAAGCGAGCCGACGAGATCGACAATCGGAGTGCCGGCGCCGGTCGCGTTGAAGGTCACCGAGTCGCCCTGCGAGAACGTCGCGTCGGCTCCGCCGTTCAGCCAGTTGGCCGAATTCCCGACATCCCAAAGATTGTTCACGTCTCCCTGCCACACCAGGTTCGCCGCGCTCTCCGTCGCCACCACCAGATCGATCCGGCCCGGAGTATCATCGCTCAAGTACGCGATCTGCCCCGCCTGATCGAACCCGGCCAGCACCAGATTGGCCGCACTGCCGCCCACGATGGAACCGGTGTACTCGATCAGCTTGTAGGTGCCGTTGGCCAGCGGACCTCCCACGATCAACTGCACCGTGCCGGCCGTCAGATCGAGATTGCCGTTCACCACGACCAGATCGCTCTCGGTCGTGCTGATGTCGAAGAAGAGCGTGCCGCCGTTCATCCGCAGCATCCCGTTGCCGACGCTGTTCAGAATGGTCAGCGTGCCAGCGACGCCGTTGGTCGCCGGCGTTATCGACGTGCCGAGGCCCACGTTCAACGTGCCGTCCACCGAGCCTGTCCCGGCCAGCACCTGCGAAACGCCTGCGTTGAGATTCATTTCGCCAAGGCCCACCACGTCCAGCACGGCGCCGCTCTGCACCACAATCGCCGGGCTGTTGATCAACTCGACACCCAGGGTCAGGATGCCACCCTCCACGACGGTGTTGCCGGTGTAGGTGCCGCCGCCCAGCAATGCCAGCCTTCCCGCGCCCGTCTTCACGAGCCCGCCGGGACTGCCATTGCCAATGGCGTTGGCCAGGAACACTTCGTTGCCGCCGGTGTCGAGGAACGCCGTCGCGTTGAAGATCATCGCCCTGGCCGAAATATCTTCTGTGTTGCCCGAAGCCCATTCAAGTTCGCCGCCGTTGAAGAAAATGGGGCCGCTCCCGAGCGCCAACAGACCGAACCGGAGCGTGCCGCCATCCAGCACGATGGGCCCGCTGAACGAGTTGAACGTCTCCAACGTCAGCGTGCCCGTCCCCTGCTTCGTCACTCCCGTCGAACCCGCAATGTTGCCCGGACCGGTAATCGTGTAGTCCTTGGTCGAATCGTTCGTGATGCTTCGCGGCGTCACGGTCTGCTCCAGCGTTATTTCAATCGGCGAAGTGCCGCTCGACGTGTCGTCAAACCGCACCCGGTTCCCGACGCCCGACACCTCCTGATAGGGATCCAGTCCGCCGACACCGTCCTGCCAATTGGCCGCGCTGCCAATGTTCCAGGCGCCGTTGCCCACCGCCCACACCAGATTCGACAGGCCGGGGTCCGGCACCGCAAACGGCATGATCAGAGTCGGAGGAGTGCCGTTCACAGTCTCCTTCGAATTGATCCCGAACCAGCCCGGGTTCGCCACCAGCACGAACGTCACCAGCCCGTCGGTGTCCTGTTCAAGGAAGGACGCCAGATCGAGCGTCTCAGGCTCGGACGAAACCGACCCGACCGCCGGCCCGGTGATCGTTCCCAGAAAGATCAGGTTCGTATCCGCCTGCCACGTGCCCAGCCCCGTATTGATGATGCCCGGCGCATTGTTGAACGTCGTGGTCGCCTCCGGCCAGTTCTCTCCGGGATCGCCGTCGCGCAACCCATAGACATCAATGGAGCCGCTGTTCCCGACGAAGCTCACGTTCAAGGACAGAGTCGATCCCAACGTGTTCACCAGATTCGCCGGCTTCTCAAAGCGGATGTACCCGATCTTCAAACGCGTGTTCGGACCCACGGTTCGGACAGTAATGTCGCCCTCCGCCCCGTGTATGACATCCGGGCCGGAGTTACCATCCTGTCCGTCGTTGGATAAATAAGTATCCGCGCCGTTGCCGGTCGCAGTCGTGACGATGACCTGCGCCTGTGCAACTGTGCCGCACAACAGCGCACCGATTAGAGCGATAACAGCAGCAATCGCAGCGATTGGTTGGGAGTTGGTTTTCATGTCTCAGGTGTCTTGAACTCGATATCCGACCTGCGCAACGCCTGCGCCCCCGCGCGTTTGCGCCCGCAGCGCGACCTGTCCACCGGCATTGTCTCGGCAGTCGCAGCCATTTCACGTCCCGCAGATTCACCCGGCGCGCCGACACTGGCCCCGTGACGGCGAAACGCGAACAAAAGACAACGCTCTCCGTTCTGCGTCCAGTGAGTCTGCGTCGAGCCCTATCGTGGCAGATCCCCTGACTATCGGGGTATCACCAATTATGATGACAAAGGGAAACCCGCGCCCCCCGCGGTTACCTGCCCATCACACCCTGCGGGGGCACCCCGATCCGGGCCGGAATCCGCGTCTTGCTCAGGTGCTTCGCGACCGCCTCGGTCCGCGACCGCACGTGCAGCTTCTCGTAGATGTGCCGGATGTGCGTATGCACCGTCGCGTAGCTCACCTTCATCGTGTCCGCGATTTCCTTGTACAGGAATCCCTTCGCCAGGAGTTCCAGGACCTGCGCCTCGCGCGGGGACAGGTTCTCCGCCTCCTGGGCCGCCGGCGCGGGCTGTTGAAACGATTGCACGATCTTGCGGGCAATGTGACTGCTCATGGGCGAGCCGCCCTCGTGCACCTCGCGGATCGCGGCCAGCAGCTCGTCCGGCGGCGTCTGCTTCAACAAATAACCCGTCGCCCCCGAAGCCAGGGCGTTGAAAATGTTTTCGGTGTTCTGGTACACCGTCAGCATGATGATCTGCGTCGCGGGCAAAACCGGCTTCAACCGGCGCACGCACTCCACGCCGTTCAGTCCCGTCAGGTTGATGTCCATCAACACCACGTCCGGCTTCACGCGAGGCAGCTCGCGCAGAGCCTCCTCGGCGCTCGCATGCGCGCTCACGCACCGGTAGCCCGGCGACCGGTTGATCAGGTGCGCAAGGCTTGCCCGCACCTCGCCGTCGTCTTCCACAATCGAAACCGAAATATTCATCTCTCTGCCCTCATGCAAATCTGTCAGCCAGCCGGCTCATCCTATGCCGCGGCCGCCGGCGCGGCCATTCCCCACAACTGGCGAGCCCGCGCCAAAACGAATGACGAACTCCACCCGCGTGCCCGCCCCCTCACGGCTTGCGATCGTGCATCGGCCGCCGACCGCACTCAACCGCCGATCGAGATTCGTCAGCCCGGACCCCGCGGCCGGACGCCCGGGCGCTCCATCCGACGGGCGCGCTCTCGGCCCCGAGAACCCTTTTCCATCGTCCTCAATAATCAGCGCAAAACCGTCGTCTGCGACTTTCAACCGCAGCCAGACCTCCGTCGCGTTCGCGTGCTTCACCACGTTGTTCAGCGCTTCCTTGGTCGCGAGGAAGAGGTTGTAGCGCAGTTCGGCGTCCACATGCACCGCCGGCAACTGCGTCGGCACATCCATCCGGCAACGCACGCCGGCAGTCCGCAGGAAATCCTCCGCGTAGGCCGAGATGTAGTCCACCAGGCCGTTGAACGTGTCGTGCTGCGGGTCCACCGCCCACACAATCTCGTCCATCGCCCGCGTCAGTTGCCTCGCCGAATCCGATATGCGCTCCAGATGGGCCAGCGCCTGCTCCTTGTCCCGCAGCGCCAACTCGCTCAACAGCGTGATCTGCGTCAGCCCGGCGCCCATGTCGTCGTGGATGTCCCTGGCGATGCGCGCGCGGTCCCTCTCGATGGCGTGCTGTTGCTCCAGCCGCGCCAGTTCGCGCCGGTACTTTCGCGCCGACACATGGCGCACCCCCAGCGCAACGCCGCCCACCACCACCGTGCCGCACAGGATCATGAACCACGCCGTCGCGTAGAAGCGTGGCCGCACGCGGAACTCCAGCGACGCCCCCGCCCCGCTCCACGCGCCCTGGTTGTCGGACGCCATCACCTCAAACCGATAACGCCCCGGCGGCACATGCGAATACAGCGCCGTCCGCCGATTCCCCGCATCCACCCAGTCCTCGTCCAGCCCCACAATTCGATACCGGAAACGGGCGGCATCGAAGCTCAATGCCGTGTAGCGGAACTCGAACTGTTTGTGCCCCGGCGCAATCACCACTCTGCCCGAACGGATATCCTGCTCCTCGCCGTCCACGCGCAGTTCCTCCACCAGCACCGGCGGCGGCGGCGAATCCCCGCGCACCTTCGCCGGATTGATCGACACAACTCCCTTGATCGTCGTGAACCACAGCCGCCCGTCCCGCGCCCGCCAGCACGTCGGCTGGTAGCCGTCCGAGCATTCCAGCGTCGGCAGACCGTCCAACCGCCCGAACGCGATGCAATCCACCCGGTTCGTCAATCCTTCAGCCACTGCGTTCAGCCCGGCCTTGCTCACGCGCAGAATTCCCTGGTGCGTTCCCAGCCACAGGTAGCCCTGCCCGTCCTCCAGAATCTGGCTGATCACATTGGCCGGAATCCCCTGCCGCACGGTGAACCGGAAGAACTGCCCGTTCTTGAACCGCAACAGCCCTCCCCAGAACGTGCCGGCCCACACCGCCCCTTCCGCATCCGCCAGCAACGACCAGATCGGCTGCTCCGCCAGCGCGTCCTCTGCCCTGAACGCATGCACGCGATCCGGCTCGCAACGATACAACGTCCCGTCATCCGACCCGCTCCAGACCGTGCCGTCCGGCCCCTCCGCAAGCGCCCGCACCGCGGACAGCGCCAGCCCGTCGTTCGTCCCGAAAACGCGCCGGTCGGTCGGCGTCCACCACGCCAGGCTCGACTTCGTGCCAACCCACGTTCTGCCGGAACGATCCACAAGGATCGATTTCACGGCGTGCAGGTTCCACACACCGGGCTGGACCGCCTGTTCCGCGAAAAGCCCCAGATCCTCGCCTTCACCCGCGCTGAACCACAGCCCGCCCTCAGGCCGCGGATACAGCGAAAACACAAAGTTGGCCGAAACACTCGCTCCAACACTGAACCGCGTCACGCGCCCGTCCTTCCAGCGACACAGCCCGCCTCCGCCCGTCCCGATCCACATCGCCCCGGTCTCATCCTCGCAGATCGACAACGTCGTTCGCACCGGCAACCCCTCTTCCAGCCCCAGCACGTCAAACCGCCTCTCGCGCAATCTCACCAGACCACCGCGATCTATGCCCAGCCAAATGCCCCCGTCGCGGCTCTGAAACCAGGCGCCCACGCGATCGCCCGGCAACCCGTCGGCACTCGTCAATCGCTGGTACTGCCCATCCGGAGTGATGTGAAAGAGCCCGTTGCCGTAATGGTTGAACCAGATCCCGCCGTTGAAATCCTCGTGCGCTCCCATCGCCCTGCCCGACGCCCAGCCCAGCAATCCCCTCCATTCCACCGCCTCCGCCGTCCACCTGCGCCCTTCCAGTTTCCGCAAACGCTCGCCGGACCACACCCACACCGCGCCGCTGCGCGTGGGAAACAGTACGACCGGATCCATGCGCGGCTCCCCGTTCGTCGGCGTCATGTCCTCGAAACGCGTGCCGTTCCACCGCGCGATCTCGTTCTCCGCGCCCACCCACACCCGTCCGTTCGCATCCGTTCGAACTGTGCTCACCGGACGCCCGCTCAAACCCGAGTCCGGCGGCAGCTCCTTGAAAGCGCCTTGCTCAAACAACAGAACCCGCGCGTCCCGCGTCAGAAACCACAATCGTCCCTCGTGATCCGTGCACTGATAGCGCGGGCGCAGCCCCGCCGGCGGCGCGTGCGCCTTCCACAACACGTCGCGCCCCTCCGCCCGCCGCTCCAGCACCTCGCCAAACTGCGTCGCAAACAACGCCACACTCTCCGACGAAAACACCAGGCGCGTGTGCAGGTCGAACCAGGTCTCGTCATCCGGCCATTCCTGCCGAAACACACCCTCCCGATACGACGTCAGCCCTCCGCGATACGTGGCGATCCACAGCGTTCCCGTCGCATCCACGAATAATCCCTGCACCCGCGCATGGCTCAGCTCGGGCGTGTTTATCGGGTGAAAGTTGACGAAGCGCTCGCCGTCGAAACGCGAAAGGCCGTCGTAGGTGCCCACCCACAGATAACCGTCGGGCGTCTGGGTGATGGCCGTGACGATGCTGCTGGGAAGATTGTGCTCGGTGTCCTTGACGTCGATCAAATACGTCTCCGCGCCGCACTCGGTTACACCCGCAACCCCGATGGAAAACCCCGCCGCCAGCAACCGGACGCACAGAGAGCAGGTGAAACGACGAACCTGCGTGAGCATGACGGGACTATGGGCAAATTCGAAAGACGAGGCAAGGACAAGGCGCCCCGCTTCCGAGCCGGCGGATGTCAACGTTCACGCCGTTCCCGCATCCCCTGCCCGCCTGAGCAGAGGAGAATGTTCTTTTACCCCGCCGGTCGGACCGCGCATTGCGGTGCGCGCCTTCACACCGGATCGATTTCAAATCCCATTTTCCGGAACCGCTGCAGCTTGTAGATCAACGCCCGGCGGCTGATGCCCAGCGCCTTTGCCGTTTCGGTCCGGTTGTAGTTGTGCTGGCGCAACGCCTGCAGGATCGCCTGCCGCTCGATCTCCTCCAGCTGCCGCGCGTCGCCGTTCGCCGGCGCCGGCGCCTGGCCGGCCAACTCGCGCACGCGCGACGGCAGATGCTCCGGCAGGATCAGCTCGCTGCGCGACAACAGCACCGCGCGCTCCATGGCATTGCGCAGCTCGCGCACGTTCCCAGGCCACGGATAACGCTGCAGACACTCGGTCACCGCCTCCGAAAACCGCGCGCGCCCTTTCGCCAGTTCCGCGATGAAATGACTGGCCAGCGGCAGGATATCCTCCCGCCGCTCCCGCAACGGAGGAATGTTCAACTCCACCACGTTCAGCCGGTAGAACAAATCCTCCCGGAATTTCCCCGCCTTCACCAGTTCCTCCAGGTTCCGGTTCGTCGCCGTGAGGATCCGCGCGCCGGTCCTCAGTTCGCGGTTCGAACCCACCCGCTGGAACGTGCCGTTCTGCGTCACGCGCAACAGCTTCGCCTGAAGCTGCGGCGACATCTCGGCAATTTCATCCAGGAAAATCGTTCCCTCGCTCGCCTCCTCGAACCGGCCGATGCGCTGCGCATGCGCGCCGGTGAATGCCCCTTTCTCGTGCCCGAACAGTTCGCTTTCCAGCAACGTCTCGGGAATCGCCGCGCAATTCACCTTTACCAGCGGACCCTTCGCCCGCGTGCTCCACGCGTGAATCACGTCCGCCACCACCTCCTTGCCCACCCCGCTCTCGCCCGTGATCAATACCCGCGTGTCAGACGGCGCAATCAGCGACGCCTCCCGAAACACCGCCTGCATCAGCGGCGAGCGCGCGATCACATACTCCGGCAACTGCTTGTCGTCGGCATACTTCAGCGGCACCGACTGGGAAACACCCGTCGCCTGTTGCACCGACGCCAGCAGTTCCTCGAGGTCGATCGGCTTCGCCAGGTAATTCACCGCGCCGTCCCGCATCGCCGCCACCGCGTCGCGCACGTCCGTGAACGCGGTCACCAGCAGCACCGGCAGCGTCGCGTGCTCCTTGCGCGCCGCCCGCAGCGTGTCCAGACCGGACATCCCGGGCATGCGCACGTCCGAAATCATCATGTCGAACCGCCCGGTCCGCAGCGCCTCCAGCGCACGCTCGCCCGAATCCGCCAGCACGGTCTCGAAACCCTGGCTTTGAAGAAACGAATTGAGCAGACTCCGTTGCCCCGGATCGTCATCGACGATCAGGATGCGCGGCATCTCGCCGTGATTCGCCAGGTTCTCGGACGGCATGCCCGCAAGTTATCCGAACGACGGACGAGAGTCGAGCGCCACGACCGTTGTCCGGCCAGGACAGACCGTCCCCCTGAAATGAAGCGCCCCGAATTCGTTCGGGCGAGAAACGGGAAGATGAGGATGAAGAGCGTCCGCCGGCCAGGTAACATCCAAACCCCTGCATCCAAATGCCATTGCCGTCCCTGGATGTTGAATGTTCGATGTTGGATGCTTTGCTACGCCGTCCGCGACGCGATCTTCAGGTGGCGAATGCGGAACACCGCGCCCTTCGGCTGGTTCTCCGCGCATTCAATCTCCCACCCGTGCGCCAGAACAATCTGCTGCACAATCGCCAGTCCCAGGCCGGTTCCCTTCGGCTGCGTCGTGAAATACGGCTTGAAAACCTCCGTGCGATTCTCGGGCGACACCCCGGGCCCGTTGTCGCGCACTTCCAGCGTCGCTTCCGTCGCGCTCTGCCGTTGCGCGCAGATCTCGATGACACCGTTCTCCTCCAGCATCTGCGTCGCGTTCAGCACCAGATTGAACAGCGCCTGCCGCAGCATCTGCTCGTCCGCCTCGATCGACACCGCGTCCCCCTTTACCGCCAGTTGAATCTTCTTTTCCTCGATGTCGTAGCTCAGCGCGCGGACGACTTCATGGATCACACTGTTGAGCGCCAATACCGTCGGGCGCACCTCGCGCGGACGCGAGTAATTGATGAATTCGTTCAACTGCGCCGTGATCTTGTCCGTCTCCTCGACGATCGCTTTGGATTGCTCCCGGATTTCCGGGGAAGCATCCGGTTTTCTGGCGATCAACTGGGCCATTCCCCGGATAATGTTCAGCGGGTTGCGGGTTTCGTGAGCCAGGCCGGCCGCCGCAAGGTTCATCTCCCGCAGATGCGTGTTCAACTCGCTCGCCCGCACCAGGCGCAACTGGAGCATCGACGACTTGGCGAGGTTCCGCCATGCCACGGCCACACCGACGGCGGATATGCTCGAGAAGAAGATGATGACGAGCCGCAGCCACAGATCGTTGTTCACCAGCCCCTGGTAGCCGGACGTGGACATGGTCAACAACAGCCCGTGCAGTTCGCGGCGTTGCAGCATCGCCTGAAACTCCTCCGGATCCCAGTCGCGCGCCCAGAACGGACGCCGCCGGTCCCGCCGGTCCCGCCGGTCCGCGTCATCCTGCTGGTCTTCGTCGGGCCGTTCCTGGTCGAGCCGCTCGGGAGGACGCCGGGGAGGCGGCTCCGGCGGCGGAGGCCCGGTGGGAGGATCGCGGCGCGGCGGCACCACCGCGGGAGAATTGGCCACGCCCGCGATCACGAACTCCAGCGTGACCGTGTTATCGCCCCAGAGCCCGCCTTCGGGCAGCACGAGGTCGGGGCGCAACTCAATCACCGGCTTGCCCGCGGAAACCAGGAGATCGCCGGTCTCGTTCACCAGCGCGATCCAGACGAGCTCGCGCGACCGTACCAGCCGGTTGGTTCGCTCGTTCACCAGTTCGGCCAGGACGGGAGCCAGACGATCCTCGAAGACCACCGAGCGGAATTGCATGCCGCGGATCGCGGCGCTGATCGTGTCGGCAATGTCCTGCGCCCGGTTCCGAAGCCCCATGCGCGCCACTTCCTTGACGCGCCGGTGCTCGGCGATCTGCCAGATGACAATGAAGGCCCACACCGCAAGCAGCAGCCCGTACACGAAATAGTTGCGGCGTTGAAGGGCCATTCAGCTCATTGTTCCTTCTTCAGCGGTATCCCTTCCAGGAACTTGTCCAACTCCTCCTGCGTCACGGATTTCCGGATCAGCGAACTGCGCTGCTGCTCGTCCACCGTCAACTGCGCCAGCTCCGTCGGCCCCGTGACGATGTGCGGCGTCAGGAAAATGAGCAGCTCGGTCTTGCCGCCGGTACGCGTCTGCCGCTTGAAAAGATTCCCCAGGAGCGGGATGTCGCCCAGAAACGGCACTTTGCTCTCCGAACGCGCGCGATCGCTCGACATCAACCCGCCGATCACCACCGTCTGGCCGCTCGGCGTGACCGCCACTGTGTCCGCGCGCCGAATGTCGATCGCCGGCGCCTGCACGCCCGGCGAGATCGTCACCGACACGTTCGGGTTCAATGCCGATGTCTCCGGCGCGACGATCATCTGCACCATCCCATCGTCCGTGATATACGGCGTCACCCGCAGAATGATCCCGACATCCGTGTACGTAATATTGTTCACCGGGTTCCCGGCAATGCCCGTGAAGGAAACCGACGTGATCAGCGGAACGGACTGTCCGATGACGATGGTGGCCGGCTGGCCGTCGCGGGCCAGGATGGACGGGCGCGAGAGCAACTGCGCTTTTCCGGACCGGGCTATGGCCCGGAGCGTCGCCTGAAAGTCCGTGCCCAGGACCTGATACAGCCCCGCGCCCGGCGGGTTCGGAAAGAACCCATCGATGGGTTGCCCCACCGAATTCACGTTGGTGCTGAAGAGCAAACCGACTCCCGACGCGCCGAATGCATTGCCCACCATTGTGCGGATCGGGTCGTTGGTGCCGCCCGAAACCTGCTTGCCCCACGCCCCTTCAATCCCGATGTCCAGGTCGTCAAAGTGCTGCACCTCCAGAAACACCACCTTGATCAGTACCTGCGGTTGCGGCCGATCGAGCGTCTTCAACACCTCCTCGATCTGCCTTAACGTCTCTTCATCGGCAATCGCAATAATGTTCCCGGAATCATCCACGGAGAACGTGGCGGTGCCGACCTGGTTGGGTGGAGTATAGATAGACTGTCCGGACCGCTGCCCGCCAAGAGCGCCTCCTCCGCCGGCAAAGCCACCGCCGCCCGCATGAACGGCCGGCACCGCGAGCAGGGAAAGGCCGCACAGAGCAGCCAGGGTTCTCTTCCAATTGAGTTTTTTCATTCAGGTTCCTTGTTTTTCAAAAACCGGCTCAGAACAACCCGCCGCCCCGGCGCTGGCCGCCGCCGCGGCCAAGGCTGCCGCCCCCGCGCTGCATGTTCAGATTCTGCTGCTGTTGAATCCGGTTTCGGAACTGGCTGTTCATGCTGTTGCGATTCATATTGCGCGTGTTGCCGGCTCCGAAGGTTTCCTGAAGCGCCATCAGCACCTCGTTGGGATCGGCATTCTGCACCTGAAACACCTTCGCGGTCTGTATCTTTCCGGGGGCGTCCAGCACAAACACCATCTCCGCAATCTGCTCCATCAGGTCGCGCGTCGCCGTCACAATAACCGATTGCGTCCTCGGATCCGCAACGGCGATGACCTGCTTGCGCTGCCGGATGCGTTCTGCCTGCGAATTGCCTCCTCCACCTCCCCCGGCGAACGCCGCGAAGAGATTCGCGGCACCGCCGCGATTGCCCCGACCCCGGTTGCCGCCGCCAAAACGCGTCGGCAGCGCCGAACCCGACTGATCCGGGAACAGGCTCGTCAGCAACGTCGCCATCTCCGTCGGATCCGCATAGGTCAGCCGGAACGTCCGCACCTCGGTGACATCCTCAGCGCTCGAATCGATGGCTGCAATCACCTGCATCAAATGCCGGATGTTCGAACTGGTATCGGTGATGATCACCGAGTTGCCCGCCTGGTTCGCGATAATGGTCGCTTGAGGCGAAACGAACGGCATGATGTCGGTGACCAGTTGCTGCGCCTCCACGAACCGGATCGGGATGATTTGCGTGACGATCTCCTCCGTGTCGGCCACCTGCTGCCAGTCGGAACCGATCTGAACCGGCACCTGGCTCGTGGTGGCGCGCGCCCGCTCGATAATCCGAAGCGTGCGCCCTCTCCGCACCGCGGCGTAACCCGCCCGGCTCAACTCGGCCGTCACCAGCAAATACACCTCTTCGCGCGTCAGGTTCTGCCCGCGCAGGTTGACCACCCCTCGCGGCAGGCTCTGGCTGTCGATCTGAATGATGAACCCGGCGGCGTCCGCAAGGTAGTTCAACACCTGGTCGATCGGCGCATTGCGGAAGTTCAGACTCAATCCGCCATCCTCCGCGGTGCCCACCACTCAGTTGGTCTGCGCGCCGGCCGTCCCGGCAATCCCGGTCTTGCCCGCCTCCCCGGCAACTCCACCGGACTCAGCCGGCGTGGCAACACCCGAGTCCGCCGCAGCCGCCTGCGGCGTCGACTCAACGGCCGTCGTCACAGACTCGCCCGCCGCGTTGGTTTCAGCCGGCGCCGCAACCGCGGTCGCCTCTTCCTGGGCCACCGCGCCGGCCGCGCCGGCGACAAGCACCGCCGCAGCCGCCAGCGCCAAAACCCATCCAAAGCGGGCGCGCGCAGAGCCCGCTCGATTCAAGTCCATCCGGTCCGCCACGGCCGGAACGTTACGATACGCTTTAATCTTCATTGTCTGCATTGGTGTTGTCATTGCCTTCAAAATTCATCTCATTACCCGGCTCGCCGAATTGAGTCGGTTGAAAACCCTGATCCGCGCGACGCCCCAGCGGACCGCTCTCGATCTGTCGGCCCGGTCGATTGCCCTCGCCCCCGCCGTCAACCTCAACATCCTCATCCCCCCGATTGCCGTCAGTGTCCGGCGCGTTTCCAGCATTGTCCGGCGCGTCCACAAGGCCGACGGCCACCGGGTTTTGCCCTTCGGCACCGCCTCCCAGCGCCTGCAATCGCCGCGCCATCATCCGGGCCACCGGATCGCTCGGATCCAGCACCGCGGCTTCAAGCGCCCCGTCGGTCTGCCCCGGCATTCCCGGTTGAGGCGAGCCCAAATTCCACCCGGCGGTGGCGTCGCCCATCTGGCCCCATCGATTGTCGCCGTCATTCCAATTGCGCTGGCGTTGGAAGCCGCCACTGTCGTCGTTCCTCCCCCGACGGCGGTCGTTCCGGTTCCACCCGGCGCCAGCATTCCGCGCGGCCGATGCGAACGTCGCGCCCGCTGACGATGTCGCCTGCCCCGGCATCCAGTTTCCGTCTGAACTCCGGCGCATCTGCATGCCCACCTTCAACTCCACCTCCTTGTCCTCCTGTTTCAGTTTGACGACGTCGTATCCGACATCGGTTACGGTGAAACCGGCTATCTTCTCGCCGACTTCCACCACCTTCTCGTATTCGTCGCTTGTCCCGTTGAAAAAGGCGAAGAACCCTTTTGAATAGGCCATCGTGCCGCTCAGCGTGAAGGAATCCACCACCACCCGCGTCGGAGTTCGCACCGGGGTGCGGACCGGGTCCGGCGGAACGCGGTTGGGATCGAAAATGTTTCTTCGGGTGATCAGCTCGAAGTCCTGGACGCCCAGACTGGCCGCCGCGACGGGCCCAACGCACCCCATCGCCGCCGTCAGCGCCAGGCTTCGGACGATCCATCTCGCCAGTATTGTCAGTCGTGGTTTCATTGTGTTTGCGTCTGCGCGGCCAGCACCAGGCCGCTGATCTCCAGCACAAGCGTCAGCCGCCGCCCGGTGCCGTCCTTCGACGTGATGTCCACCGAGTTCAATTTCAACCCCATCGGCCCCTTTTCAATGTTGTAAATGAACCGGGTCACCTGCCAGAGCGACCCCTCCGCATCCACACGGCAATCCAATGTCCGATAGTTTTCGTCTTCCATCCACTGCGGGTTCAACGCCGTCACACTGATCCCGCTTTCCTCCGCCCACTCCTGCAGGGCGTTGAGCAGCGTGCCCTGCGCCGACTGGTTGTTCGGCAGCATGTTCCGCCGCATGTCCGCCCACCGCGTGCGCACCGCATCCCCCCGGTCGATCAGTTCCCTGCCCTCCGCAATCTCCTCCCGCAACCGCTCAATCTCCGCCTCCCGCGATTTCCACCAGTTCTTCAACGGTGTGTACACCAGCTTGTCGCCCGCGAAAAGCCCGGCCACCACAGCCGTGAGGATAATCAACAGTTTCTGACGGTTACTTGTCGGCATACTGTCCTCCCGTGTTGCCCAGCCGGGCCTGAAAACTCCACTGAAACTGGATCGGATTCGCGCCCCGGAATATCGGCTGCGTCAACTGGTCCACGATACTGTTCGTCTCCAGTCGCGACCGCGCCGCACTCAGCGCCGTCGCACTCCGCGCCGTGCCAAGGCAGTTCACCTTCGTCGGACGCGGCCCCCGGTAATCCTGCGGCATGTTCAAATCCCGAATCTCCACGCGGCTGGCCACCACCACGCCGTTCTCCGGAAACGCCGCAGTGATCTCCTTCAGAATCCGCAGCGTCGGAAACGAGCGATCGAACCACGGCCGGTACTTCGCAATCTGCGCATCGGTCTTCCTCAGTGCCTCTACTTCCTCCTTCATCCCCGCCCACTCGCTCTTCAGTCGCGACAACTGCCAGCCCTGGTAACCGAACACGCCCGTGACCACCAGCACCGCCAGCAACGCCACCGCCGCCACCTTGCGCAACTTGTCCGGCGCATACTTCGACGTGACCCGCTGCCACGCCGACACCCTGGGCGGCAGGAACTCGAAAGGATCACTGCGCCCCGTCAACTGCCGCGCCGCAAGGCTCAGCGCGCCGGACACCGGCGTCTCCGGCGGCAACGTCTTGCCGAACTCATTCGGCGGATACGTGGAAACCAGCTCCACCCGAATGCCGCCCGGCTCGAACCGCGGACGAATTTCCGCCGCCAGTTGCTGCACCAGATCCCGTGGGCCGAAAATGCGAATCAACTTGATCGAATCCCGCAGGTCCGCCGGCAATTGCCCCATCGTGATCCGCACTTCGCGCGCAATCAGGTCGGCGTGCATCAGCCGCTCGCCGCCCTCGGTTTCCATCGCCCCTTCCACGGCGCGCAGCGCCGCCACGCCGCCCCCGGTGGACACCAGCAATCCCACGTGCTGCTCCGAAACCGCCAGCACCAGAACCCCCTGGCCGTCCGCCGGCTGCAACGCCGTGATCCCGAGCGAAAAGCTCACCGCCTTCAGCTTCGCGCCGCGCAACACCTGCTCCAGCCGCTCGACGTGGCTGCGCGGAATACCCACAAACGTCGCATGCTGCTCGCCCGAGGCCGAAACCAGCCGCGACGTCGCCACCTGAAGCGTCGCTACATCCGTCGGAAAACCGCGCTCCGCTTCGATCTCGAGGAACCCCGGGATGTCGGCCTCCGGCAGCTTCGGGATCTGCGTGTGCGAGGCCAGGGCCCACTTGAGCGGCAGCGCCACGACGCAATGCCGCGTCCGGATTCCCGCCGCCTGGAGATGGTTCAAAATCTCCCGCCCCACCAGCTCCGGTTCCGCGGTCAACGGATCCAGCGAAAGCGCCACCGACATTCGCTGGTTCACGTGCAACGACCCGTTGGCGCGCCGCAGCACCACACCCTCGAGCCGGCTGCCGTCCAGCGAAAGGCCCAGCAGCGTTGACGGCATCTTGCGCTTCAGAAAGTTGATTTTGATAACGTTCTTCATCGTGTGTTTCGGGCCACCCAGGTTTCCCGCTGTTCCAATCCCAGCGCCCAGCCCAGCCGGCTGAGATCCTGCCGGTATATGACCTTTGGAAAGCCTTCGCTCGTGTCGATCACGTAACGCATGCGGCGATACCCGCGGCCATACGGGCCCACCGCCGCAATGTCCGCCGTGAATTGATAACTGTTCGCCGTGATGTAATCGCCCTCTGCCAGCACCTGCAGCGCCGGATGATCGCTCCCCAGCGCGTCCACCAGCCATCCGATCGAGTAGTAATCCACCGCATTCGATTCGCGGTAACTCACGATCTGCTGCGCCGTGGCAAGGTCCATCCCCGGCAAACATGCCAGCACTTCCGCCGGCGCCGTGTTGATGTTCACCCGCCCCACCGTGAACGCGTTCGTCGTCGCCGTCAGATCGTTGTAAACCAGCGCAAATTCATCCGACGTCAATCCGCTTCTCAAGAAAAACTGCAGCATGCTCGCAATCTGCTGTTCCCCTTGTCCGCCTTCTCCGCCTCCGCCTCCGCCGCCCCCTCCCTGTCCTCGGGCCTGCCCCAGGCGGTTCGTCACGTCCATCGCTCGCGCGCTGCCCAGCCGCTCTTCCAGCACCACGTACAGACCGGCCTGGTCGTTCACGTTCGTTCGCATCGATCCGTCCGGATACGTATTCGGGTGCCGGGAAAACACCGTGAAGAAATCCAGCAGGCCCGGCGTCGCCCTCCCGTCCCGGTCCAGGTCCTCTTCCGCCCCGTCGAGCACACCGTTCATGTTCAGATCTTCGCCCAGCAACAACTCGCGCGTCATGCCATACACCATCGCCAGTTCGCTCGTGGACTCATACGGCCTGCCCTTCGCCTCGTAACCCAGTTGCGCGTAGCTCAGCCCGCTCGCCGCATTCGTGTCCCGCCACTCGATGATCGCCTGCGCGCATTCATACGTCATCCCCGGGATGTTCGTCACCAGCGCGTCCGCCGTCAGCCACTCCGCGTTCAGATCCAGCTTCGACGCCTCGTCAATCAGCGAAAAATACGGCTCGCTCAGCATCTGGCCCGACCGATCCCGGCCGATCAACCAGAACCGCGGATTCTCCTCCGTGCGCGGCGAAACACCCACCGGCACCGCCTCCGCCTCATACCAGTCGTACTCCGGCATGTAACCGTTCGTGGCGTAGTTCGAAAGGAGGGACATCACATAGCGCGCTCCGCCTTCAATCGCCTGCTCCGCCGCCAGACCGGCCACGCGATTGTCAGCCGCGCGCAACTCGAGCGACATCGCATTCGAGAAATACAGCGCCATGCTGATCAGCCCCGTCACGATCAACAGGACTATCACCAGAACCGAGCCGCGCTCGCCGCCCCTGCTACGGCGAACGCCGAAACCCAAAATCCGAGTATCTCCCTCGGTGGGGCGAGCGTCCCCGCAAGCCATCGCCCGATCACCCTTGTCAAAAGACTCACATCCACTCACCCGACCACCCCCCAACCCGATCCGTCCGACCATGTCCCTCGCACCACGGCTGGCGGGGACGCTCGCCCCACCAGCGGCGCATCCCATTCGAAACCAAAGCCTCCGGCCTTCGGACTTCGGCCCTCTTTCGGATTTCGGATGTCGGATGTCGGCCTTCATCAGAAGAATCCTCCCTCCGTCATCTCCGTCGTCACGGCATTCGACCGCGTCTGCGTCCAGATCGGCACCACCATTTCGGCCGTCTGCAACCGGCCCGATCCCGTCCGCGCCGCAAGCGTGATCCGCACCCGCACTGCGCTCGGGAGATTCGTATCCGTCATCTCGGTATCCCAGTAAGTTCGCCACTCGTAGCCGTCGTAACCGGCGAACTCGATCGCCTCCACCCCGCCCAGCAACCGCTCCTGTTCAGGCGCCGGGAGGATGGTCGCCAGCAGATTGCGCGTCACACCGCGCATCAGATCCTGCCCCCGCCGGGAGCTGTCACCCGACGGCTGCAGGCTGTACGTCACCATCTGCACTTCGCCCCAGGGCTCGTCATCGCGAATCACGCCCGTGGTGGTGCAGAACTCCGCCTCGACCGGCATGCCCGTGGCGAGCGCGTTCACGCCTCCGGTCTTGAAATGCCCGACGAGAATCGAGGCATCCGCGGGAGGCGGCACGGCACCCTGCAGATCGCGCCGGATCACCGCCATCGCGTGCTCCAGAGGCATCGCCTCTTCCACCGCGGCATGCGTGCCCTCCTGGAGGCGCAGCGACGTGAAGAACACCGCGTTCACCGCCAGCAACACCACCGCCATGATCGCAATGCCCAGGATCAACTCGATCAGGGTAAACGCCCCCGCAGCCCCGGCCCGCCGGCGCGAACAACGGCTCCACTCCAAACGAGGCACCTTCGTGACTCGTTCCGCGGAACCGCAATCGTGTTGTCGCATCCAGGTCATAGTCCGGACAACGAACCGTAATTCGGCATCTCCACCAGCGTGTTCATCTGCACCGTTTGATTCCGCCCTGACGCCGTGAACCGCACCTCGGCCGTCAGCAACCGCATGTTCGGATCGGTCGGCCAGAAATCCGTCTTCAACGTCCATTGATATTCATACCCGCGCTCGATGATCGTGCCGTTCAAGAACCCCGCGTTCCAATTCGTCGTCACAATGCTCTCGTTCAACACGCGATCCGCCACGCGGGCCGCCTCGGCGCGCCGGGTGCCGATCACCCCCGCGCGGCTCGCCAGGTTCAATGCCTCGACCGCAACCGGAACCACAATCGCAAGGAACATCAGCGCCGCCAACACCTCCGCCAGGGTGAACCCCGCCGCGCCGGCCCCTTTCCTGATCTTTCCGGCAGAGCAAGCGCGGACATCTGAAATCCAATCGGTGGGGCGAGCGTCCCCGCGAGCCGTCGCCCGATAGCAGGTCCCGGTGGGGCGAGCGTCCCCGCGAGCCGTCGTCCGATAACCCTGGCGGGACGATTCATACCCGCCACCAAAAGCACACCCCATCCAAAACCAAAACCCTCGCCCTTCGGGCTTCGGCCCTCTTTCAGCTTTCGGATTTCGGATTTCGATTTTCATCCCTTCATCGCCATCCAACAGTGTTCCGAATCTCATACCCCAGCCGGTTGGTGGACTGGACGAGATACAGCATTTCGCCCGTGCGCGACGTCAGGCGGATCGTCGCCGCACTGTCCTCGTCCGCCATCCCGTCCGGCATGAAGCGAATGCCCGGCAGGCTGCGTCCGTTGACCGAAAGCGGCACCGCGTCCAGCACCGCGATCTGCAGCGAAGGATCCAGTTGAAAGGTTTCCGCGTTCAGATCCACCTGCCCTCGAACGCCGGCCTCCAGCGTGTTCTCCATCTGAACCCCGTACTCGCGCGCGTCCGAATCCACCCACAGCACAACCGGAAATCCTTCCGAAACCGCCCGCGCCCGCGCCGCGTGCGTGAGCGCCAGCAACTGGCGCGCTTCCGAGCTCAACACGCGGCCGCGAAAGAATGCCGACATCGACGGCGCCGCAATCGACGTCACGATCGCCAGCGTCGCCAGGATGAGAATCAACTCCATCAGCGTGAACGCGCGCCTCGACAGAGCGCGGGCTTTTGCCCGCTTCACCCTCGCTTCACCCATGCGGGCCGAAGCCCGGTCCGCCGGGCCCCACGCTGCGCACGGCAATGCGGCCTGAACGCCGCGCTCCGCCGAACGCGCGCCTGACGCTGCATGTCGGGAGATCCATCTCATCTGCTTCCAATTGCCGATCTCGTCCGGCCTTCCAGACTCAGCCGCTACTTCGTCCAGTTCGTGATGTCGTCGTCCGTCCCCGGCCTGCCGTCAGGCCCGGGCGACGAAAGATCATAAGAGTTCGCATTGCGACGGCCCGGGTACACGTAGATGTAATCGTTGCCCCACGGATCCTTCGGCACCGTGTCGTTGTCGAGATACGGTCCTTTCCAGTTCTGCGCATCGCGCGGCTGTTGCAACAGGTCGGCCAATGAGCGCGGATAAAACCCGTTGTCCACTTCAAACAGGTTCAACGCAGTCTTGAATGCGCTGATCTGCGCCTGCGTCGCCTTGATCTGCGCATCGGACGTGCGTCCCGTGATCCGCGGCAACACAATCGCCGCCAGGATCGCCAGGATCGCCAGCACCAGCAGCAGTTCGATCAGCGTGAAACCTCGGTTTCGGTTCCTCTCACGGTTTCCCTTCCAATGTATGCATTTCATAATTCCTCGGGTTGTTGAGTTACTTGATCTGGTCCTGCAGTGAAAAGATGGGCAGCAACATGCCGATGAAAATCGTTCCGATCAGACTCGCGATCATGAAGAGCATCGCCGGCTCGGCCAGCGCCACCGCCGTCCTCAGGTTCCGGTCCAGGTCGCCTTCGGTCACGTTCGCAATGCGCACCAGCTCGGCATCCAACCGCCCGCTTTCCTCCGCGACCGCGATCATCTCGAGCACCGAACTCGGGAACAGGCCCTGACAGTCCGCCAGACTCTCGCCCAGCCGCCCGCCTTCCTGCACCCGCTCGATGGATTGCGCAACCGCGTCGATCAGAATCTGATTGCCCAACGACCGGCGCGCCACGTTCAACGCCTGCACCAGCGGCACGCCCGCCCCCAGCAACGTGCCCAGCATCCGGCAAAACCGCGCCATCGCAAACCGCGCCGCCAGCGGCCCCACAATCGGCGTCTTTAACATGATCGTCTCCCACACGCGGCGCCCCTGCTCCGACGTGAACCAGTTCTTGAGCATCAGCCCGGCCACCACCAGACCGCCCGCCACAATCAGCCCGTACGACCGGATCGTGTGGCTGATCCCCACAATGACCTGCGTGATCAACGGCAGTTGCCCGCCGTAACTCGCAAACATCTTTTGAAACTTCGGAATGAAAAACACCATCAGGAACGCCAGCACCGCCACCGCCAGAACCAGCAGCACCGCCGGATACAGCATCGCCGACGTCACTTTCCCCTTCAGTTCCTTCTCCCGCGCCTGGAAATCCGCGATCTGCTGCAACACCACGTCCAGAAACCCGCCCGTCTCCCCCGCCTGCACCATCGCCGTGTACACCCGCGGAAACGTCTCCGGCGACTTCGCCATCGCGTCCGCCAGCGACATGCCGTCCACCACGTAATCGTGCACTTCCTTCCACTTGGCCTTGGTCACCGGGTTGGACGCTTCCTTGTGCAGGATGACCAGCGCGCGGCTCAGCGGCACGCCCGCCGCCAGCAGACTCGACAGCAACCGCGTGAAGTTCTCCAGGTCCCTGGCCGAAACCTTCCGCGACTTGAAATTGAAGGAAAGGGTTCCAAGCCCGCCCGTCGCGGCGGTTACGGAACCGTTTTTCGCGGCAGCCTTCTCGGCCAGGCTCACCGGACGCAAACCCATCGTCTCGATCTGTCGAAACGCATCGGGCCGTCCGGCCGCCTCGATGTGGCCTTCCGCAATCGTCCCATTGGCCTGAAGGGCCTTGTAGTAAAACAGGGGCATGGTCAGAAATCCGAAACCCGAATTCCGAAAGCCGAAAGAAATCCAAAACCCGAAATCCGATCATCTCCCTCTCTTCCGCGCAACGGACGAAAGGGCCGCCAGGAGGAGACGCCCCTCTCGAAAACCGAAGTCCGAACAGTGAACCGAGCATTCCCGCGAACCGTCGCACGATCAGCGTGATGGCCCGATTCCCCCGGCTCGCCCGCGAGCATTAACTGCCCGGCCACACGGATCGCGCAACGGCTCGCGAGAACGCTCGGCCGCCCCGCCCCCGAACAAAGCCTTCGGACGTCGGCCTTCGGCCTTCTCTCGAATCTCGGATTTCGGATTTCGGATTTCATTCGGCTCTCCCCACTACCAGACTCGCGGGTGTTTCCGCGCCGGTGGTCGCATCCAGCGTTTCGTTCCGCGTCGTCCGCGAGACCTCCTTGGCCGTGGTCACGCTCAAAACTTCCTCGACCGTCGTAATTCCCATCCGCACCAGGCGCCAGCCGTCTTCCGCCAGCGTCTTCATCCCCGCCCGGCGCGCCGCCTCCCGGATCTCGTCGGTCGACGCGCGCTTCAATACCAGTTGCCGGATCTCATGATCCGAATCCATCCATTCAAAAATCGCATGCCGACCGAAGAACCCCGTGTTGCGGCACTCGCGGCAACCCACCGACTTGTAAATCGTCGCGTCCACGGGAATCCCCAGTTGCGCCTTCAACGCCCGCGCCGTGGCCGAATCGTCCGGCTGCTTGCAGTGCTTGCAAAGCACCCGCACCAGCCGCTGCGCCAGCACCGCTTCGAGCGACGACGCCACCAGATACGGCTCCACGCCCATGTCCACCAGCCGCGTCACCGCCCCCGGCGCGTCGTTCGTGTGCAGCGTCGAAAACACCAGGTGACCGGTCAGCGACGCCTGCACCGCAATCTGCGCCGTTTCCTGATCCCGAATCTCACCAATCAGCACCACGTCCGGGTCGTGGCGCAGAATCGCCCGCAACCCGCGCGCGAACGTCAAACCCGCCTTCTCCGAAACCTGGATCTGGTTCACGCCCTTGAGCTGGTACTCGACCGGATCCTCGATCGTGATGATCTTGCGGACCGAGTCGTTGATCTCATTCAGCGCGGTATAGAGCGTGGACGTCTTGCCGCTGCCGGTCGGGCCCGTCACCAGAATGATCCCGTGCGGCAACTGCAGCACATGGCGGAAACACTCGAGCTCCCGCTTGTCCATCCCCAGCTCCTCCATCCCGCGCAACGTCGCGTTCTGCCGCAACAACCGCATCACCACCGCCTCGCCGTGCAGCATCGGAATCACCGATACACGAATGTCCACCTCGCTGTCCTCAATGCGAATCTTGATGCGCCCGTCCTGCGGCAACCGCTTCTCCGCAATGTTCAAATGACTCAAAATCTTGACGCGCGACACAATCGCCGGCTGGAACCGCTTCAACTGCGCCGGCACCGGAATGTCCTGCAGCACGCCGTCAATCCGGTAACGAATCCGGAACTCGTCCTCAAACGGCTCCAGGTGAATGTCCGACGCCCGCAGCTCGATCGCGTCCTTCAACACCTGGTTCACGAAGCGAATGATCGACGCCTCGTCCTCCGCCGCCTCGTCCAGATTCGTGTCCTCCGAATCCTCGTCGACAACTTCAAAGCCTTTTTCCTCGTCGAGCGTGCCGATGGTGTCCGCGCCGACGCCAAGGCGCCGCTTGATCTCGCGCTGGATGGCCTCGCTCGAGGCAAGCACCGGCTTCAAATTCAGGCCGGTCAGCGTCTTCAGCGCGTCAAGCCCCTGCGTGGCAAACAAACGCGCGGTGGCAATCTCCACCGTGCCGTTGACGCGCTTGAGCGGAAGCAACTCCTCCTTCAGCAGAATCCGCGCGGGGAACAGCGAGAGCAACTGGCGGTCCGGCTCGACTTCGTCCAGCGTCGTGTAGCTCAGACCGTATTCGCTCGCCAGCCAACGCAGGACGTCCTCCTCCGTCTTCGGCAGCGCCCCGTCCTTTTGCCGCAGCAGCAGTTCCGCGTCCGTCGCGGACAATTGCCGCGCGGCCACCATCTTGTCCAACAGCGCTTTCAACGCTGAATCCTGTGCTGCAACCGGGCTCATTCTGCTTCTATCCCTTTCCTGCTTCTTCCGTTTCTGTCTTGTTCCTTCGTTTGATTCAGCCGGAACGGCGGCGACCACCGCCGCCGCCCCGGCCAGGTTCTTATCACTTCAAAAGACCTTCCGTCACTGCAATCGCCTCCTGTTTCGGCGTCAGAACCTTCTGCAGTTCGGCCTGCGCTTTCGCGAGCGCGTCCTCACGCGCCTTCCGGGCGTCGCGATAACGCTGCAACGCCGCTTTCACCTGCGCTTCCGGCGCGTTGGTCTCGATGGCATTGCGCAGCGCTTCAAGCTCCGGCATCGGCTGGCCAAAAGCGCCGCCACCGGCGCCACCGGCGCCCCGCCCACCGCCACGTCCGCCGCGACCCCGCCCGAACCCGGGCATGTTCGCAGCCATCACCGCGGTGTTGGCGTCGTTCACTTTCGCAATCCTCTCCTCAATCACCCTCCACTCGGCGTCGTCCGTGACTTCCATGGCTTCGCGCAGCCGTTCCATGCGCATGCGCTGGAACTCGGTCGGATCGAAATTGCCGCCGCGGCCGCCGCCAAAGCCACCGCCGCCGGCGCCGCCAAAACCCCCACCGCCACCTTGCCGACGTCCGCCGCCGTCCTGTCCAAGAACGTTGTCAGCCGACAGGCACACTGCCGCCGCAAGACTAGCTACCAATAACGAATGCTTCAGTTTCATCGTTGCCTCTCTGGTCTTTGTTGCTGGTATTGTTTATTCGGTTCTGCGTTACACACGGGCGGTTCGTATGAGACGCCCGCAATCACCCGCCCCCGTTGCAAAACCCGTACCATCTGCGGAAAGGCCGATTTTACAATGGTTTACAGAGATACAAACGCGCAACCCCTGCTCACCGCGCAACTTTTGCGCAAAGAGCCGTTGCAGACCGCAAGTCGCAGCGGAAGCAGCCTCACGCATCTCGCGCGACGTATGAAGCCGATCTCCTTGCATCCCCCTCGTCGGAAACTTCGTCCCAGACTTCGTGGGTCTCGAGAGGGAGAAGAAGTGACGACGTCAACGACCGACAAAGCTTTCGACAAAGTTGAAGAACCGCGATCCGCAACTCACCTGAACATGGGCAAGTCCTGATTCAGATTTGTCACTTCCGCAGATCGGCTCGACGGCCTGTCACCTGCAGATATCCGCCGTCACCCTTCCGGGACAATTCTTGTCGCATATGCGCGCGGAATTGTCCCGGAGGA